>Ga0307508_10002641_pt1 | contig 18799 bp, 18 predicted proteins | sample 9_EM_MG_FD_203089 | JGI IMG/M metagenome (GOLD analysis project Ga0307508, IMG submission 203089) | Populus trichocarpa ectomycorrhiza microbial communities from riparian zone in the Pacific Northwest, United States - 9_EM | ecosystem: Host-associated > Plants > Roots > Unclassified | place... | reverse complement strand
CTATATCTCGTGCCGATCGCAATGGGATTATCGGCATTGGCGATGGGAAACTCGCCAAAGGATGTGTCGTCGCTCGTATCATATCTGGAGTATTTCTGGAGCTATAGCATCTGGTCTGCCAGCTTGCTGATACTGTGCTTTCTCTACCTCGCGGCCGCGCTTATTTCTACGATTGAAGTATACGTAATATCTATCGTGAATAATATCGTGGATGACATCACCGGGTTGATGACGGTCTCCACCGAGGTCGAGAACGGAGACTCGACGTTGCTGCCGCTCACCCGAGTGCTGTCATTCTTCGTGGCTGTCTCGTTCCTGCCGGCGCTCTTCATCCAACCAGATTTCGAAAGAATCTTTGTCTTTCTTTTTTACTCTGCCAATGGCTTCGTTGGACCGGTGATGATGCTCGTGTGGGGGCGCAATCTTCGGGGTTGGGCTGTTTTCGCTTCGCTCGCCTGTTGCGCTATGTTGCCGGGATGGACCCTTCTGTCTCCTGCTAGCTCCGGGCTTGTTGTGTTTCCGGGGCTGCTGACAGTGGTCGTCTCTTTGGCGATTTGCCTATTAGGGTCCTCGAGACAGAGCCGGGTGAGATGATGGAAATTCTCAGTGCAATTCTTAAATTCGGCGATGTTGATACCAAATTCGGCTTCGCCGGGGCGATCGCAGCACCCATCCTCAGCGTCCTGATGAGCGCTCTTCTGATCGTCGCGAATTTTGGGGTACTATCGCCGCCAGTTCAGGCAGATATCGCATTGCGGCAGGCAAGTGTGGCCATGGCCACGATTAAGGGTGACACGCCAAAGAATGCGCTCTCGAGTTTCTATCTCGATAGAGACGGCGTTGTCGAAACGCGGTTGGTGTTGCGCACCGCGAATGGCCGTGATGTCTTTAATCATCCATTCTATGCCGTTTCCTGGATGATCCTGTCAGCGATAGCGTGCCTGATTTGCGGTGCTGCGGTGGCGTTACGCCTTGTGCCAAAGACGCTCGACCTGCAATCTGATAGGGTTGCCGCGCTGACGTATAAGATCGCTCGGCTCTCCGCACGGATCGTCACGGTAGGTTGTACCCTGTTCATCATTGGGGGTTTATATGCCGCTGGGTTTGGCCCGGTTCTAGAGCGATTTTTATGAGAGATTCCTGTTGATCGTCCACGTGCAAAACGAGCGCTTGGCAGCACTCACTAATTTCTACGAGAACCGGCTTTACGGCCGCGACTTCGAGACACGCCTCGCGGACATAGCGAGTTGGTTGGCCTCGCCAATGTTCTTTTGGTCGATCTGCAGTGAAAGGCCTCTCCCGACGCGGCCGGAGGACATAGTCGGAGCGCTATCGATCCTAGCCGTGCCCGAAAGCGATGCTGTAGCTTTGCTGACTGCCGAGATCAGGGAATCGGACCTGCGGCCGTGGGATGCGGCCTCAGGTGAGAGTGCCGCTCTATACTTCTGTTCATACTCCGTTTCGGCTGCCGGTTCAGGCCGGCGGCAATTTCGTCTCGCCCAGGACTATTTCGAGAGAATGGCCTGTTTCGACCGATCCCCTCCGGTCATGGCGTTCTCAATCGCCGCCACTCCCGGCGGCGCTGTCCATCTTGAGCAATCCGGGTTCGTTGCTGAATCCAGATTATATCTTGGCAAGTACCCTTTTTACATTGCGAGATGTTCCCGCGAACGGCAGCTGGCCAGAATTTGGGCGTCGATGTTGCGATGTGATGCCACCAATCCGCGAATATCTGATCAGGCAAAGCTGGCGTTCGTCCCTGCTTAGGCTGATCGACGATCGCTTGGCGGAGTTATTCCGGTACCCGGCATAGCGTAGCCCGCCAGCCATTTCCGGATGGGATCTGTAAGACGGCGGCCGGAAGTCGCTATACCGCTTCCATTGCCTCCCTATCAACGAATAAGGCCCCAGAACGACTGGCTCCGAGAATCCTCGCGGATTCTGAAGAAGTGCCGTCGCCGAATATGTCGAACGATTCGCATCTTTAATGCCTAACGCCCGTGACCATCAGGCAATCGGTGTGGGCCTCTTCGCCGAAGTGCACACGAGGCTCGAGTCAAGGGAGGTTTTGACGAAAGCTGGCGTTAGAAAGTGGAGGCGGGAATAACGAGCGTTGTCGCAAATCGTGGTGTAGTCGGAGGTCAGTTCAATTCCTGCCAGCAGATCCTCAGCGGCATGGCTTTCACCGAACGCGATGCCATTTGATATCGTATTAGGCGCGCCGCAATGGTTGACGTGGCGGCCATTGTCTCCGCACAAGACCCAGACCGCGCTTTGCGCATGATAGGTGGCATAAGTTTGCACAATCTGCTGCGCACGAGGTGGCAAGCTTGCCAGATCATCTGGCGAATAGACCCGGTCAATGCGCGAATCGAAGCGCCATATCAGATCGCCCTTCCCAACCGGTTCAAGCAGGAACACCCCAACGCCATGGACGCTGCTTGCTCGTAGCTCGGTCGACACTAGCATCATTGCATTCTCCTCGCGTTTAACTCAAGTCCAACGTAAAAAACGCGCTTCTACAGTAGTGCAGTAGGTGCGGAACGAACCCATTACAGTTACAATGCCGCCTTAAGGAAGGATGGTTTTCAATCACAATAGGCTATATCAAGTCATCCGATCTTACCTAACATCGCCAAAACCAGCTACTCGAAATATGCTCGCTGAAATTCCGGCAATAGGTATCGCCAGAGCCGCGTCACGTTTGCGGGCCATGCCCCTTTGGACGATGGGGCTTAAGGGCATCACTCGGGACTTTGCCAGCGAGCGATTAGATATCCTGGAATTCAGACCATCAAATCTGCAAGGCGCCGCGCCGTCTTGTAATTTATGCCCACCGCTCGCGCAGTGCCCGCCAGATCGTATGTGCCATATTCGTGGAAATAGGCGTGGGCCCGAAATGCCTTGTGAAGCGGAACATGCGCATTTTGATAGAAGGTGCGGGCGCGCACGGTAAATTGCTTGCGGCATCGCGCGCATTTCCAAAGGCCGTGGCGCAGAGCACCGTCCGGATGCGAACGGCTCTTCGTGCCGCGCACATTCTTCAGTTTGTAGAACGTTCCACCATTCTGGTCGCAATGAGGGCAGACGGGTCCTTCAGGCCACACGATGCTTTCGAGATGTTCGAATGCCGCTTCCTCAGAATTATAAATCGGGTGCGAGAAGTCCGGCAACATCGCAACTCCGCCATGGTTGAATTCTGGGTTTGTTATCTGGTCATCGCCCCTTACGCGAAGAAGCCTCATGCGGTATACCCGCAGGGTAGCAGGCGACCATCTCGATTGAACGCGTTCGCGTTTTAAGGAGAGAACCATGGGTCGCTGGGAAGCTTTAGTTAGGATCGTTGAGGCGTTCATTGTCTCTGGAAGGCCCGGGTATGGCCTGCTGGCACTTCTGGTGATGACGGCAGCCAGCCTGATGCTAGCTGTCGCCCTGATCGCTGCTAGCGCGGACGTTCCTGAAAAATTGCTTGGAGGCGAACAACAGCCCCCCGCCTCTTCGCAGTCATCACGATAGCCGGGCATTGCGGTTGGTCATCAGGTGCGCGGCAAGAAGACGCTTGGGCCAAAGTCTAGCCTATGGAAACGGGCTTTTTCGCGCTATCCCACCCCATGGCCTTCGGCGTCTTCATCCACCGCTCCGACTCGATTTACGACGACAGCCCCGCTGAGCGTTATCAGTTCCCCGGCCAATACCTCACCCGCGCCCAGGGCTTTGTCGGCGACTGGATCCTCTATTACGAGCCGCGCAAGGTCGCCGAGACGCGCGGCTATTTCGCCGTCGCCAAGATCCAGCAAATCCTTCCCGATCCGGGCGCGCCGGGGATGTATCTCGCGCTGATCGAAGCGGGCAGCTATCTCGATTTTCCCAATCCGGTGCCGTTCAGCGATGCCGATGGCCCGATCGAGCGCGGTTTGTTGAATGAGGCTGGGGCGATCTCCGGCCGCGCGCAATCGGCGGTTCGGCCGATTTCGCCTGCTGATTTCAATCGGATCGTCGAACAGGGCCTTGCCGGGGACGACACGCTGTTGCCGCGCGTCGATGATCCTGTGCTCGACAATCTTGTGCAGGAGGAGCGATCTCCCTTTGCGTTCGAGCAGGAGCGGGACCGCGTCGGCTATTTCGGGTCGCGCATCGTTCGGGACCGGATCTTTCGCCGTGTCGTGCTGCGCGCTTATGATGCGCGGTGTGCGATCACCGGTTTGAAGCTGATCAATGGCGGCGGGCGGGCTGAAGTTCAGGCGGCGCATATTCGGCCGGTCGAGGCGAGCGGGCCGGATATCATCAACAATGGGCTCGCGCTTTCCGGCACCGTGCACTGGATGTTCGACCGGGGGCTGATCAGCCTGGCGGACGATCTGCAGATCCTGGTTTCGCGGCAGATCAACGATCCTGATGGCGTGCGGGCGATGATCAACAAGAGCGGCCATGCCCTGCCGCCGCTGCGGCCGGCCGATCGGCCGCATCCGCATTTTCTGCAATGGCATCGGGAGCATTGCTTCAAGGTGTGAGCTACCTCATCGGTAGCGCGTGCGGCCCGGTGGACCCCGGAACAAGTCCGGGGTGACAGTGGGTTTGCGGGGGGCTCGCCTGCTTCTTCTCACGTTTCGATATCCAGATACGCGACCAGGTCGTTGCGAATGCCAAACCCTCAAATCGACAGCTTCGCGTCCCCCTCAATCACCCGCTGCTCCAGCCTCGGCCGTGTGCCCGGCTGCCACAGGCGTGCCTGGTGCGATACGCGGTAGCGCAAGGGGCCGCCGTCCGGCGTGGTGGCGCGCGTGATGGGGCGGACGATGCAGACGAATTCGGTTTCGATTGCATCGGGCCCGGCGGTGACCACCGCATAGCCGTGCCCGGCCATGTCGACGAATTCCAGGTGCGGCGCGACGTCCGGGTTGGTCAGCGCGCGGGCCCTGGCGATGTCGCCGCTCGCGGCATATTCGAGCGCGCTGCGCACCCCGCGCTTGATCGTCAAGTTGATCGTGTGCTCGGGCGCGGCGCCCGGTGCTTTGCGCACGTACAATGGCCGCGTGGGGGATTCCTTGAAATATTCGGCCGCTTCGCCCAGCCCCGGGGCTGAGATCGACCCGGTGATGAAGCTGAGCCCGACAGGATCGAACCCCGCGGGGGGCAGGGCGGGCGCGGCATAGCCGGCCCAGAAGCTGTGGCGATCGCCCGAGACGGTGACGAAGCCCGACACCTTGTGATCGCGGACGGTGTTGTAGATCTCGGCGCGCTCGTTGAACGCGCCGCTGAAATCGGCGCCGGGAAAGGTGCCGTAGTCCTTGCCCATCCATGCGGCCTTTATCAGGCCGGCGGGCAGGTTCTGCGGATCGGTCCGCATGTCGAGCGTGCCGTTGGTCGCGCCCCAGATCTTCCAGGTGGCGGTGGACCTGGTCAGGCGTTGCTTGAGCCACGCCTTCTGCTCGCGGCCGAGCACGCTGTAAGGGGGCTCGTCCTTGCGGTAATTGGGGATGGTCTTGTCGCCGATCGCGATGGTCGCGGGGGGCTTGCCGCCGGCATAGTCTTTCCCGCCGTCGACGATCTCCATCCATTCCTGGGGGAGGACCGGATAGTCACCGGAATCGAGGGCCGCTGCCTCGGGCCGGTCGGTCTGGTCAGCCATCTTGTAGCTGTGGAGGTCGGTCAGGATCAGGTCGACGTGGCGGCCATAGCGGAGCGCGCGATACGACGTCATGCTGTGGACGGCGGTGCGGTTGTTGGTCTCGGTGCCGAAACCGTGATCGTCGAAAATGTCGATTGGCGCCTTGGTTACTGCGGGCGGGCGGAACTGATCGAGGCCGGCGCCCGATGCCTTGCGGACGCGCGAGGGGATATATTCCCACCAGGCCTGATTGGCCGCGACACGCAGCGGCTGGGCGGGCTCCACCTTGCCGCCATATTTGATGAAGCTCTGCCAGCCCTGCCACGAGAATTCGTGATTGTCGCCCATGCACACGAACGGGAAATGCGCCCGTGCGTCCTGGATATCCGGATCGTTGATATGCGCGCGGTAGACGTGGCGATAGCCGGCGAGATTGGTCGGGACGTAGAAATTGCTGACCTTGCGCGCGTCCGGCATCCGGCCGAGATCATAGACGGTGCGGCCATAGCGATGCGGCACCTCGTCGGGATATTCGACGAGCTCGTAGATGAAATCGCCGAGATGGAGCACGAAGCCGAGCTTGCGATCGGCGGGGGCGCGCTCATCCTCCCAGATCATCCGGCGAAAGGCGTTCTGGGCGCCTTCGTTGACGCTCTGGCACGAGACGAAGGCGAAGCGGACGGGGCGCCGATCGGTGGCGCGCGGCGCGGTGATGGTGCGCCCGATGCGGCTGCCGATGCCGGTGTCGTCTGTGAAGCGGTACCAGTAGGTCGTCGCCGGCGCGAGGCCGCCGATAAGCGCGCGGCATGTCCAGTCCGCCGCCGCCAGCATCGGGACGCGTGCGGTGGCGACGACGCGGCGGAAATGCGCGTCGCGTGCCACTTCGACGGTCAGCGTGTGGCGTTCGCCCTGATCGAAGGGGCGCCTGGTCCACAATATGATGCTGTGTTCGTCCGGATCGCCCGATGCGACGCCCTGGGGATAGAGCGCGCGGTTCTCGTGCCAGGCGATCCGCGACGGCGCGGCGGCTGATCGCGTTGCCCAGACGCCGATGACTCCGAGAGCTGTGGCGCTTGCCAGAAACTGCCGTCGATCCATGTCGCGCTCCCGGGTTATCGATGCGGATAGTCTCGTGGCGACGGCGCCAGGTCAAGGTGATGGCGGTCCTTGTAAACTCCTCTTATGGTGCGGAAAAATGTGACCCGTAAGGAAGGTGTAAGATGGCGCGTAGGGATTTCGACCCATCTGTGGTTCACGCGGATGGACGTCCGGCATCGCGGGCGAGGCTGTTCGATCCGGCAACGGGCGGACCGTGGCGGGGGTCTGTTGCGGGACTGGATTTGAACGGGGCAGTCACCGTGCTGGCTTATGGCACTGATGAGACGGGCGTGGGGCCGCGGCTTCATGTGCACCCGTATGACGAGACATTCGTCGTGATCGAGGGCCGGGCGCGGTTTTTCGTGGGTGATACGGTGCTCGATGCTTCTGCGGGAGAGGTCGTGTTCGGCCCTGCGGGGGTTCCCCACAAGTTCGAGAATCTCGGGCCGGGGCGGCTGCAGACGATCGATATCCATCACTCGCCGACCTGGATTCAGACTGACCTGGAATAGGGGGTCGGTCGCCGCGCCTTATCCCTCGACATAATCGATGGCGACAAGGCGCCAGTCGATGCGTGCGCAACGGCCCCGACGTGCGTCGATGCCGGTTGACGGTTCGTCCGCGCCGAGCGCGGTTGATGGATTTCTCCCGGGACCTGGTCGAAACCGCCGCGCGCCGAACCCGAGCGCCGCCTAACCCGGTCCGGCGGCGCCGTTCGATGGCCGCCGCACACGCCGGCAACGCCGGATCGACCCAGGAGTATCTGTCATGTCGACCATCTTCATCCGCACCACATTCCTGCTCGGGCTCTGCCTGGTCACCACGCCGGCCATGGCTGAACAGGAGACCGAGCGCGCGATCGTCCGCACGGGCGATCTCAATCTTGCCACCACGGCCGGGGAGCGCACGCTCAACCGCCGCATCGAGCACGCCGCGACATTGGTCTGCGGCCGGCCGGACCCTTATGATATCGCGATGAGCGCGCCGGTCCGCGCCTGCCGGACCCGGGCCATCAAGCGGGTCGCGCCGCAGATAGACCTGGCGATCGCCGGCGCGCGCGGTGCGCAGTCCTACGCGATGGCCGGCGCCGCTGTCGTGCCCGGCGCTCGGTAACCGGACCGCTATCGGCGCCCGGCCACCAAATTCCTGCCTCCGGGACGACCTCCCGGAGGCACGCTCGTGCCGGCGTCAGCCGCGCCCGATCAGCTTCCGCGCGCTGGCGAGGTAGCTCCGCCCGATCCGAACCTCGTGATCGTCGGCCAGGACGGCGTGCCAGGTGCCCAGGCCGTCATGGCGAAGCCTGGCGATGAAATCCCGCCGGACGATCGCCGATCGATGCAGGCGGATGAACAGCGCCGGATCGAGCCGCTGCTCGAGCGCGCTGATCGTCTGGTGCAGCATGAAGCTGCGCTTGCCGAGATGGAGCCGCATATAATCCCGCTCGGCCTCGATGTGATCGATATCGCGCGCGGCGATTCGGATCACCTCGGAGCGATGCGGCACCCAGAATTCCTCGATCCAGGCGGGCGCGGTCGTTGACGGTGGCGCGGGCGCCCGCCGCAACTCGGCGACGCGGGCGATTGCCTTGGCCAGCTGATCCGGCCCGACCGGCTTCAGCAGATAGCCCACCGCCGCAACGTCGAATGCCGCCACCGCGAACTGATCGAACGCGGTGCAGAAGATGATCGCCGGGCGATCCGCCGTGCCCTCCAGCGCGCGCGCCACGCCGATGCCGTCGAGCCCCGGCATCGCGATATCGAGCAGCACCAGTTCGGGGGACAGGGCTTCGATCAGGCGCAGCGCGGCCTCGCCATCCGATGCCGTGCCGACCAGCTGGACGGCGGGCATCGGCGCGGTGAGGATCTGCAGCCGCTCGATCGCGAGCGGCTCGTCGTCGACGATCAACGTGCGGAGCGCGCGGTCAGCAGCCATCATAGACCAGCGGCAAAATGAGGGTTACGGCAAAGCCCCCCGCTGGTCGGGGCCCCCAGCGGCAGGTGGCGAGATCGCCGAAACGGGCGGTCAGACGGTCGCGGACATTGCGCAGCCCGACTCCCGTACTGGCATCTCCCAAGAAGGCGGGATCGACCGGATCGCCATCATCTTCCACCGCGATCGACAGGCCGCGCGCGTCCTGCGACGCGGCGATCCGGATCGTCACGGCGCGGCGCGAGCGGGAGACGGCGTACTTCACCGCATTCTCGACGAGCGGCTGGAGGATCAGCCCCGGCACGCACGCACGTGCGAGCGCGTCGTCCACCTCGACCGAGACAAGCAGCCTGTCGGGGAAACGCGCCCGCTCGATATCGAGATACAGGCGCTGCAGCCTGATCTCCTCGGACAAGGGGACGTCCTCCGTCGGATCGCCGGTCAGGCTCGTCCGGAAGAAGGTCGCGAGATTGATGATCATCTGCTCGGCCTGCTTGTTCCTGCCCGCCAGCACGAGCGACGACAGCGAGTTCAGCGTATTGAACAGGAAATGCGGATTGACCTGATACCGGAGCGCGCGAAGCTCGGCCGACTGGGCGGCCGCGCGGAGATCGGCCGTCCGGCGCTCGAGCGCGCCGATCTCGGCCGCATAGGACAAAGCGAGATAGAGCGTGGCCCAGGCGATGAAGAAGAAATAACCATTGCCCGCCTGGTCCGCGATCGACTGAAGCGGGGTCATCTCGTCTTCGTCCTTGGGTGGCATCATGCCCACCATCACCGGCTTCGGGGCCGGCGCTCCCGGCAGACGAGGCCGGGCAGGCGGGGGCTGCGCAGTGTCCCGCGACCAGTCCCAGCTCATCGGTGCGCCGTCATGAACATGCGAGAACATGTACCAGTTGAACGCCGAGTAGAGAATCGCAGCCGGGGCAGCGAGCACGAGCGCGAGACCAATACTCTGCCCCAGCTTTCCGGGCGGCACGCGGCGCATCAGCAGGTAGAAGATCACGGTCAGGCCAGCGCTGCCAAGCGACACGATCGCGCGCGTCCCGAGCATCGTCGTCTGATGGCCCGGATACAACAGGACGGCCCGCAGCGACCATATCGTGAAATAAAAGGCCCAGAAGCACGCGATCGAGGCGAGCGCCGTGCGCGGCGCGAGCGTGGTGACGGACTGGCGTTCAGGTAGCATCCGATCACCCTAGCGCATGAGGCCTGGCCGGACATGGCGTTTCATGTCGTTGGTCGAAGCAGGTCGACCGCTCACCGAAAAGCGCTGACATCGCGGCCGGCGATGACCTGAGTCGAGATCACCCAAGCATGACTGAGGATCCGAGATCATGGCCCGATATCCATTTCGCCTTGCCGCCTGCCTGATGAGCGCGATCGCGTGCTCCGCTCTTGCTGGAACGGTGCAGCTGCCGGCCAATATCGCCGCGGCCGCCGCCGATCCGGCCCGGGGCGCGCAAGCCGCGAACGACGCGACGCGCCATGGCCCCGAAATTCTCGCTTTCGCCGGCGTGCGATCAGGCGCGAAGGTCGTGGATCTGATCCCGGGCGGCGGATACTGGACTCAATTGCTGGCGAAAGCGGTCGGCCCGAAAGGCCATGTCTATGGCATCTGGCCTGCCGAATATGCGAAGGTGGATGGCGACGAGCTGGGCGCCTATCAGAAACTGATTGGGTCGCCCGGCTATGTGAATGTCAGCGTGCTGGATCAGCCCGCCACGGCGCTGGCGGCGCCCGAAAAGGTCGATCTGATCTTCACCGCGCAGAATTATCATGACTATTTCGACAAGTTCATGGGGCCCGTCGATCCGTCGACGCTCAACAAGGCTGCGTTCGCCGCGCTCAAGCCAGGCGGCATCTACCTGGTCATCGATCATGTCGCCGACGCCGGCAGCGGCCATCGCGACACGGATACGCTCCACCGCATTGATCCGGCGGCGGTGAAAGCCGAAGTGACCGCCGCGGGGTTCAGGTTCGTCGGCGCGAGCCCGCTACTCGTCAATCCCGCGGACGATCACCGCAAGAAAGTCTTCGATCCCGCCATTCGCGGGAAGACCGACCAGTTCATCTACAAGTTCCGCAAGCCCTAGACATGGATGGCGGTGGCGCCTCCCCGGGCGCCGCTGCCGCTCACCCCTCGATATAATCCAGATACGAAACCACGTCGTTGCTGGTCTGGAGGAACAGGTCTTCCTGGATCTCGGCGGGTTGCGCGTCGGCGGTCAGCAGCGCTTCGGCCAGCGTTCCGTAGAGGAGCGTCGTCGCGGTGCCGCTGTCGTCGAGATGGTAGAGGCGGACGGCGACGTCCTGGGAGATGGTGCGCATTGGGCGAGGATGCCTGTGTGGGTTGGGTTGGGCAAGACGGGCTATCCAATCTCCGCCGCCGCGGTCGTCCAGCCGAGGCCGGGGATGGTGATCGAGCGTTTGCCCGCCAGGTCCACGCGGGTGACGAAGATGTTGCGGCCTTCGATATAGCTCATCACGCGGCGCGCGCGGCCGAGTGAGCTGGTGCCGTAGGTGTGGGCGACCTGTTCGTCGCTGGGGCAGGGCTCGCCTTCGCGGGCGGCGCGCGCGACGAGGAGGAAGGCGCCGAGCATGTCGTCGGGCAGGTCGCCCGCCGTCTCCAGCGCCTGCTGCCATTCCTCGTCGAGCCGGTCGAAGATGCCGGCGCGGGCGGCGGCGAGGCGGCGGGCGAAGGCGGACGGGTCGAGCGGGCTCCGCTTTACGCCTGCCATGCGGCAGCGGACCTGGAAATCCTGGAACAGCACCGCCGCCGTGCGGTGCGCCGCATCGGGATCGGCGACGATCGCGCGGAGCACCTGGGTGATGACCTGTTCGAGCTCCTCCGCGCTGTGCTCGGGGCCGGTCTCGGTTTCGCGCGCCGGGGTCTCGGCGAGATCGCGGAGCAATTGCGCGGCGGGGGCGGGTTTTGGCGTCTCGCGTGGGGGCGGGGCGGGGGCGGCTGGTTCCTCAAGGCCTTCGAGCAGGAACTGGCGCATGTCGCCGGCGGGGGCGTCAGGGAGTGGCATCAGTACCGGGCTCGAGCTTCGTGCCGAGGTTTCGACCGCGCCGATGCGGACCGTGATCGGGCGGCGCGAGATGGCGGGGCCGAGGCCGAGAAAGGTGCCGCGCGCGAGATCGCGGATCGCCTCGGCCTGGCGGCGCTCCATGCCGAGCAGATCGGCGGCGCGGGCCATGTCGATGTCGAGAAAGGTGCGGCCCATCAGGAAGTTGCTCGCCTCGGCGGCGACATTCTTGCTGAGCTTGGCGAGGCGCTGGGTGGCGATGATGCCCGCGAGCCCGCGCTTGCGGCCGCGCGACATGAGGTTGGTCATCGCCGAAAGCGACGCGCGGCGGATCTCCTCGCTCACCTCGGCGCCGGCGGCGGGCGCGAAGATCTGCGCTTCGTCGACGACGAGCAGGGCAGGGTACCAATGCTCGCGCGGGGCATCGAACAGGCCGTTGATGAAGGCGGCGGCGCAACGCATCTGGCCCTCCATCTCGAGCCCTTCGAGGCTGAGCACGACCGAGGTGCGATGCTCGCGGCAGCGGCCGGCGAAGCGGGTGATCTCGGCGACCGAGTAATCGACCGCCTCGATGGCGATATGGCCGTAAGCGGACAGGGTGACGAAATCGCCCTCGGGATCGATCACGATCTGCTGGACCTGGCCTGCGCTGCGCTCGAGCAGGCGGCGCAGCAGGTGCGATTTGCCCGAGCCCGAATTGCCCTGGACGAGCAGGCGGGTCGCGAGCAGTTCTTCGAGATCGACGCAGACGGATTTGCCCGCGCCGTCTGTGCCCATGTCTACCTGAAACGTCATGCCGGAGCGCATGGCGGATGGGGGGGCGGGGAGGCAAGTGATTAGCGTTGGGTGGGGGCACTGGGGCTGGATCGAATGCGGCCACATAGACGTCATGCCGGACTGATTCCGGCATCCACTGTTCCGCAAGATCAGCGGCCCCCGAGTTTGCGGCGCGATGGACCCCGGAACAAGTCCGGGGTGACGAGATATGTTACGCCACCCCGAACGGCGCCTGCGCCGTCGCATAATGCGCCATAGCCATCGTCGTCAGCTGGGCGTTGACGCGGATGCAGCTGGTGAAGGTGCTGGCGTCGGTGACGAGCACGTTGCTGGTGCCATGGACGCGGCACTCGAGATCGACCACGCCCGCGCCGGGATCGGCGTTGCGGCCATTGCCGCCCTGGGGGTGCGAGCTTGCCAGGGTCACGTCATCGGGTTCGCGGATCGATTCGTCGAAGAAGCGGTCGATATCGTCGCCCGGCCTCAGCGTGCCGCCGCGGGCGAGAGGGGGATAGACCTCGATCGCGCCGGCCGCGAAATGCACCCTGGTCAGGGTGGCAAGGGCGCGGCGGAGCAGGGGCAGCTCGACATCACTCCGCAATTTGAAGCTGAGGCCGCCATCGACCAGACGTCCGCAGCGATCGGCCGGGATCAGCGCGCCGGCCGAGGCGAGGCGGCTATAGTTGCGCATGCGGTGGAAATGCTCGCCGAACCAGCCGGGCATCAGCGTCGACATGCTCATCGGTGGCTGGAAATGCGATTCAAGCAGATAATCGCCGCGATCGACATAGGTTGCCATCTGGTCCTCGTCCCAGGCTTTTGCCGGCGTGCCTTCGGGCATCAGCGCGACGACCGGGCAGGAGACGTTGAGCGAAAGGCCATAGCCGGTGCCTTCGATCCCGCTCTTGTCGAGGAGGCGGCTCGAGGCGATCGCGCCGGCGGCGACGACCACGCCTTTGGTGGCGCGGATGAAATGGGTCTGGCCGTCTTCCATCAGGATTTCGACGCCGTCGGCGACGCGGCGGCCCTGGTCGCGCTCAGGCTTCCAGCGGATGCGCCTGACCTCGGCTTCGGGGAGGATTCGGGCATTGTGCTTGCGCGCGTCAAGCAGGAAGGACTGGGCCATGCCCTGTTTGCGGCCATAGGGGCAGCCGGTGTTGCAATAGCCGCAATAAGCGCAATCGGCGCCGAGGCTGCGGGGGCCGTAATTCTTGCTGAACCAGGTGGCAGGTGCGGCGAGATCCTGCGGGTCTCCGGTCGCGGCGGCGTGCGCCGCCCAGCCGCGCAGCAGATGCGTGCCGTTGTTGCGGCCGCTGATCGGGTCGATCGGCTCGATACCGAGCCGTGCCTCGACTGCCTCATAGGCCTGGATGAAGCGTGCCTCGTCCACCGGCGCGCCGAGCGAGGCCCAGCGTGCGAACACATCATCGGCTTGCGGGTGGACCGCGCCGGGCTTCTTCACCCGCAGGCAGATGCCGTTGTTGATGACGGTCGAGCCGCCGACGCAGCGGCCCTGGAAGACGATGATGTCATGGTCGCGGCTGTTCTGGAGGCCGCCATCGACGAAGAGGCGCGCGGTCATGCGCGATTCCTCATGAGTGAGGCGCGAGGAGGGGTGGTGCGCGCCAGCCTCGATCACCAGCACGTCATGGCCTTGCGCCGCGAGCGTCGCAGCCGCGACCGCGCCGCCGGCGCCCGATCCGATGACGATGATGCCGGCGCTTTCGGGCACGGCGTCGCTGCCGATCAGATCATCATGGGTAAGGTCGCGGCCTTTAAACAGGTCGATCTTGACCTCGCCAGGCCCGCGGACGCGGTGCTTGGGCAAAGTGAAGGCGATCTGCGCGAACACCGGGTTGTCGCGATTATCGTCCTCATCGACGCCCTGCCAATGGCCGTAATAGCCGGCATAGATGACGCCCCGAATCTTGGCGAGATCCTGCACCAGATTGCTGGTCGAGCGCTCGATCCGCTTCGCCACGCGGCGCGCGCGCCAGCGCGGGCTGCCGAGCAGGAAGAGCGGGCCGCCCAGCACGAGGCAGAGGACCCAGAGCGACATCGCGATCTCGCGCGGCTTGTTGCCGTGGAATTGCGCGAACTGGCGCTGGATATTGTCGACGACCTGATCCGGCGTGATCGCCATATCGATATTGTGGAACAGCGCCTCTGCGAGTGCCTTGAGGACGGCGGCTTCGAAGCGGCTGAATGGATTGCTCATGCGTTTTCCTCCGGGAGAAAAGGCACGACCCTATTTTTCGCCACGCTAGGCGGGTTACGGGGCGGGGGCAATTCGGCAGGCTTAACGCGCGATCAGGCACGACCGCGGCGAGCTAAAAATTGCCGCACCTTGCGCGCCGGGCCCCGCAGCGCCAGAAGAGCCACAGTCAATCTGTCCGGAGCGTACCCAATCCATGACCATCAGCGCGGTCGATTTCGCGAGCCTGTTATGCTCCCGCCTGTGCCACGACCTGCTGAGCCCGGTCGGGGCGCTCAATAACGGGCTGGAATTGCTCGCCGATGAGCATGACCCGGAAATGCGTGCGCGGTGCCTGGAACTGCTCAGCGAGAGCGCCAAGGCGTCCGCCAACAAGCTCAAATTCTTCCGGCTCGCCTTTGGCGCGGCGGGCGGATTCGGCGAGACGGTCGATTCGCGCGAGGCACGGGCGGCGATCGAAGGGCTGTTCGGCGACAATCACAAGGTCAATCTTGGCTGGCTGGTCGAGGACGCGACCTTGCCCAAGGCAGCGATCAAGGTGCTGCTCAACCTCGCGCTGATCGCGGGCGACGCGCTGATTCGCGGCGGGCAGCTGGATGTCGGCGCGGAAGCAGTCGGCGGGCAGGTCGAGATCGTGGTGCGCGCCGATGGCCCGAGAATCGTGCTCGACCCCGAATTGCGGACCGCTTTGCTCGGTGCGCAGGGCGATGCCCTGATCACGCCGCGCGCCGCGGCCGCCTATCTGGTCCACGCGCTGGTGGCCGAGGGTGGCGGCTCAGTGCAGGTTTCCGATCCAGAGGAAACCGTGTTGCTTTTCGGTGCGACTTTCCGCGCCGGGTAAACTCCCTCTTAACCCCTTCTCGTCCAAGGGTGGTGCCTCATTCGCGGGGGCACATGGACGATCTTCTCCAGGAATTCATCGCCGAGACACGCGAGACGCTAGAAGCGCTCTCGGGTGAGATCATCGCGTGGGAAGCCGCGCCCGATGATCGTGAACGGCTCGATGCCATCTTCCGCTTTGTCCACACGGTCAAAGGGAGCTGCGGCTTTCTGGACCTGCCGCGACTCGCGCGGCTCAGCCATGCCGCCGAGGACGTGCTCGACGCGGTCCGGTCCGGCACGCGGCTGCCCGATACTCGACTGGTCAATGCGGTGCTTGCGATCGTCGACCGGATCGGCGTGATCGTCGAGGCGATCGATGCCGGCGCCGCGCTCGATGATTCGGGCGAAGATCAGCTGATCGCGGCGCTCGACGAGGGTGCCGTGGTCATTGCCCAGGCGCCGGTGCAGGTTCCCCTGCGCAACCCGACCCGCAGCGTACGGCTCAATGTCGATCTGCTCGACCGGATGATGAGCGGCATGTCCGACATGGTGCTCGCCCGCAATGAGCTGGCGCGGCGGTTGCGCGACGAGGGTGCCGACCCGAGCGTCGAGGCAGCGCTCGAGCGCCTGTCGCTGACGGTTGCGGAAATGCGCGACACCGTCACCCGGACTCGCATGCAGAAGATCGATGCGCTGTTCTCGGCCTTGCCGCGGATGGTGCGCGATACCGGCGCCGAGCTCGGCAAGACGGTGATGCTCCATATGGAGGGCAGCGACGTCGAGCTTGATCGCGAGATGATCGAGATGATGCGCGATCCGCTCGTCCATATCGTCCGCAATTCGATCGACCATGGCATCGAATCGCCCTCCGAGCGGCGTGCGCTCGGCAAGCGCGAAAACGGCCGACTTTCTGTCGCGGCACGGCAATCGGGCAACCAGATCATCATCGAGATCAGCGATGATGGTCGGGGAATCGATACCGAGCGCTTGATTGCGGCGATGGTCGCACAGGGCTCGCGTAGTGAAAACGAGCTTCGCGCGCTGAGCGACAAGGCGAAGCTCGAGCTGATTTTCGAGGCGGGCGTTTCCACCAAGGACAGCGTCACGGCGATTTCGGGGCGCGGCGTCGGGATGGATGTGGTCCGCGCCAATGTCGAGCAGATTGGCGGCCGGATCGAGCTGTCCAATACGCCCGGCAAGGGCCTGCGGATCGCGATCCATGTGCCGCTCACGCTATCGATCATCGCGACGATTGGCGTCGGTGTCGGCGGCCAGCGTTTCGCGATCTCGCGTCAGGTGATCGAGGAGATCGTCCGGGTCGGCGGGGATGCGATCCGCATCGACATGCTCGGCGATACGCCAATGGCGACGGTGCGTGATCGCCGCATGCCGCTGGTCGATCTGGGCGCGACGCTCGGCTTCGAGCGTGAGGACGAGCCGAGGATGCTGGTGATCGTCGGGGTGCCGGGCGGCAGCTATGCGCTCGCGGTCCCGTCCGTGCTCGATCATGAGGAACTGGTGATCAAGCCGGCCGCTCCCGCGGTGATGGTGACCGGCGTCTATGCCGGCCAGACCTTGCCGGATAGCGGACTGCCGATGCTGTTGCTCGATTGCGCCGGGATCGCCGCAAGAGCGGGCCTGCTGTTCGGCCGCGAAATCGCGATCGACGACGCGGTCGTCGAGGCGGAAGCGCCGCGTGTCTCCGCCCTGTTGTTCGACGATCTCGATGGTGTGCGCCGGTTGGTGCCGCTCGCGATCATCGACCGGATCGAGCCGGTGGCGGTGGAAGCGATCAAATTCTCCGCTGGCCGGCTGCGGCTTTCGACTGAAAACGGGATCATCCCGCTGGTCGTTCAGGGCGAATGGACGGGGCGGCAGACGCTATCGGTCCTCCGCCTGCGCGATGGCGCGGCTGAGATCGGTTATGCCATCGCCGAGGCGCTCGACATCGTGACCTTGCCTGACCAGATCGCGCCGTCGCGCGAGGTCGGCCCGATTGCCGGCGTCGTTTCGCTCGAGGGCGAGCAGGTCGAACTGCTCGATCTCTACTGGCTGTTCGCGATGCACGGCGCCACCAGGTCCGACGAGAAGCCGCCAGTGTGCCTGATCGAAGGCGCCGATACGGCCTGGATGAAGACATTCCTGAAGCCGGTGCTCGAAGGTGCGGGCTACCGCGTCGCTACCAAGCTTAAGGCGGACGAAACCGCCGCCGTCATCCTGACGATGAATAGCGACACGGTGGCGGCGAAGAGCGGCGGCGCGCCGGTCGTGCGGCTTCGCCATGACGCAACCGCCTCCGACGCGCGCGAAGCGACAGTCTATCGTTATGACCGGGACGGGCTGCTCGCAGCGCTCGCGGTTTCGGCAGGGAGCCGCTGATGCCGCAACTTTTTCTCATCGCCCATGTCGCAGGCCGCGCGGTCGCGATTGAATCCGGCCAGGTCGAATCGGTCGTGGATATCGGCGTCGTGGTGCCGGTGCCCGGTGCCGACCGACAGGTGCGGGGGCTCGCCGCGCTGCGCAGCCGGGTCGTCACGGTGATCGACACCCGGGCCGCGCTTGGGCTGCCTGCCGCTGAAACCCGGGCGACGCGTGCGATCATCACGCATGTCGAGGGGCATCATTACGCGATCATGGTCGACTCGCTCGAGGATGTCGCGCCGTTCGACCTCTTGCCGCTCTCGCCGGGCATCGCGCTCGATGCGGGTTGGCGCGCAACGGGATGCGGACTTGTCGAGCGCGACGGCGAACCGATCCTCACGATCGATCTGCGCGCATTGGTACCGGGCCTCACCGCCATGGCCGCCTGAGAGAAGCACGTACACGGCAATTAACGCGACGCTTACGTATTTTGGGCAAAACAAAGCCTCAAGGGCGGAAAACAGGGTGTGACTAGATGAAAACGTGCCTCGTGGTGGATGATTCCAAAGTGATCCGGAAGGTGGCGCGGCACATCCTGGAGACGCTTAACTTCCAGGTATCTGAGGCCGGAGACGGCCGCGAGGCGCTGGAAAGCTGCCTCGCCTCAGCGCCCGACGTCGTTCTGCTCGACTGGAACATGCCGGTGATGACGGGCATGGAGTTCCTGCGCGCGCTCAAGGACAGCGCCGTGACGCAACGACCCAAGGTTGTATTCTGCACCACTGAGAACGGCATCGCCCATATTCGCGCGGCGATCGAGGCGGGGGCCGACGAATATGTCATGAAGCCGTTCGATCGCGAGACGCTCGAGAGCAAGCTTCAGATCGTCGGCATGGCCTGAAAAGGCCAGTCATGCCATCTCGCAGCACCCATAAGACCACGCGATTCGCGGAGAAT
>Ga0307508_10002640_pt1 | contig 18803 bp, 19 predicted proteins | sample 9_EM_MG_FD_203089 | JGI IMG/M metagenome (GOLD analysis project Ga0307508, IMG submission 203089) | Populus trichocarpa ectomycorrhiza microbial communities from riparian zone in the Pacific Northwest, United States - 9_EM | ecosystem: Host-associated > Plants > Roots > Unclassified | place... | reverse complement strand
ATTATCATTGATCTATCTCCGGTTTTTCTCTTAGTATTTTGCTTCGGTGAATGCTACAAAGCTTCCCTCTCGCCACGCCTCTGGGTTACGCAAGTATGGCCTGTGTCGACGACCCCTAGTTCAAGTACGCGTCCGAGTCTGGTCCAAGACAAGCAACCACGAGGAGAGACGTGTAGATGCTCCCCAAACCCCCTCTTGCGCACCAATATCATCACGTGATAACATCCTGTGCGTGTGATCGAATCTGGGCACATCGTAAAAAAGGACGATCACTAACTAGCACGATAAATACGATGCGATCGTTGCATGACTCTTTGCAGGTAGGAAAAGCGAAAGCAGTCGATTGAGTGGCTTATCATGTCGCAGGCAGAATTCTGTCCACCCCTGGACACGTCGCTCCTCGCGGCGCTTATCGCTGACTACCCCTCCTCGCCACCGCCGCCTGACCAGGTCGAAGCCCTTCGCACGACCCTCAAAGAACTCGCCAGCCAGGCCACAGCACAATACGAACATGAACTTGCAGACGAACTCGACTCGGCCAACTTCTCCTCGCTCTGCATCACCACAGACGAATCCAACAGCTGCCCCGATTTCTGCGCAGAAACGACCGAAAGCTCGACCGCTTCCGACTCGTCTGCGTTCTCACTCCAGTCATTTAGTTCGCCCCTCGGATTCTTGCAGGCTGCATTGCCACACATACCAGCAGCGCGTCTCAAACGCGCGCTTAGCCAAGCAGGTGCAGGCGATGAGGGCAACGTGGATATGGAATCCGTCGTAGAAAGTTTATTAACCAAGGAATTTATCCGTGAGCTCGAAGAAAGAGGCTTGGACGGCCTCGGTGACGCTGAGCCCCGTTCCCCGGAAACCTTTGACAACGACCTGTGGAAACGTGTCGAAACAAAGAAGAGACCCCCCTTGGTCAACGGCAAGGCCACAAAAAAGAAGAACGCCCGTGGCAAGACCATCACCCTCGTTGACATCCGCCAAAAGCAACATCTACCATCCCCCGCACTCGCTGCGCCGTCAGCGGCAGACCCATGGACACAGCTCTCTTCCGTTTCAGATTACCTCGCGACGCTCCTCCCATCCCACCCCGCTTCCTTTTTCCAGTCCCACTTCCACTCGCCAAACTACACGTCGCCTGCAAACGCCCTCCGTGCCGCGCTCTCGTCCATCGCGGGCACCCAGAGCAAATCGCCATCCGATACCACCACCCTCTTCAACATGCTCGATGTCCTCCGCGATTCCCCCACGTATACCCCCCTTGACCCCGAACGGCGTTCCACCCTCTACGCCGACGCCGAGCTCGCCCTCTGTGCCACAGGTTACTGCGCAGACGACGCGATCGATATCGTGTGGCTTCTCCTCGAGCTCGAGCTCGATCTCGAATCTGGAACACTCGCCATGGGTGTCTACCACGTCCCCCAATCCCCTCTCTCACCCAACCGTTCCTCCGCCTGGGTCTCCACATCCCCAACCTCGCCGCCCCTGTCATCCACGAGTCGCGATCGAAGTGGCAGTGCCAGCAGAGCAAGGAGTCAACTCCCGAGTGGACCACCACCCGTCCAGCCCCCGCCGACGTCGAAGCGGAAGAGTATATCTTCCCCGGGGACGTCTCCGATCAAAGACGAACCGTGCCACTTCCAGTGGCAAACGGTACCCCAAAAGCCGCCCAAAGGCCCACACCCGCTCGCGCTCCACATCCCCGCGTACGATAGTGCCAACCAGAGCCGCCGTTTGGCAGGGGTGAGCAGGGCCCGGGGGACGGGAAACGGGGTGGGCAAGGGCGGCAAGGGCGACGTGGGCGAGCTCACACGCCCCGATTTGAAACAACGCATGGTGGCGAGTATGAAAAAGCGGGACGAACTACTTCGAGAAGCGTCCAAGGCGTGGAGCAGAGGAAATTCAAGAACCCGCGGTGGCGAAGTCGCGCTGTATTTCGCAGAACGGGTACGTGCGCGTTGTTTCTCGCGTTTGACGGCCAGCTGGTCTTGGTTTGTGTTGACGGTCACCTCGTGTCACCAACAGGCGCGCGAGTTTCAAGAGTTGGCGCGACGCGAGGCGCTCAACGAAGCCCGGATCATGGTCGAGTTGAAACGGTACGTGTCGTTTTTTCTGGGACTCCCTTTTATTGTCTGCATGCATCTCACGTGATCGATACCGTATCCCATGTCACCCTCTTGACACGTTTTCCTCCCACCCCTGACGTGTGCGCAGTTCTGCTGCCTCAGACCGCAACACCGTCGATCTCCATGGTACCTCCATCTCTGAAGCGATCGTCATCGTCAAAGAGATCCTCGCGCACGAGTCGTGTTCCCCCGGTACGTCCCTATCCCTGTCCTCGCCTGCCCCAGCCCTCGTCTGATCCGTACGTCGTTCACGCCGCTCCATCTGCATCTGCATCTCTTTTGTGTGTGCGTGTGTGTGTTGTGCGCGTGTTGGGTTAGCGAACCCCCTGAGAATCATCACCGGTCGTGGGACACACTCCGCCAACGGCGTCGGGGTGCTCAAACCTGCCGTTCGGAACGCACTCGCGCGGGATGGATGGAACGTCGGCGTTTGGGACGGCGGGCTCGTCGTGCGCGGGCGTACCTCGACGTCGTGATCACCGGCTCATATTGCTGACAACCCCTTACGCTTCGTCGCGGATCTAATCCCGCATGTACTTTGGTGCCTGTCTTTGTTGTACGTCGTTCCGTTCCCTCATTGCACTATATCGTGCATGGTTGCTCTGTGAGCTGTACGTGTGTGTTGCTTTCTTATTTGACTGTTGTTTTCCCTTCCTTTTTGTTGTGTTCCGTCGCTCTGATACCCGGACACCTGCAAGGTGTTTTCTGCGTTACCCTCACATTTCTTTCTTGGTTGTTCTACTACCATCCTCGTGTGCCATAGTGTATGTTTTACAGGATTTCTGCGTATTAGGGGACCAATGTAGGTTATATAGTAATGCCGAGAGCAATGTCAACGCTTCCGGAGGGAGTCTGCAAAGCAGTCACGAGACGAGTGCAAATAGGGGGAGATACTGTTACAGTGAAGACGACAGAGCAACCGATCCCTTCCGTCGGTTTCCAGACACGACAGCAGGGGGGAAAAAGAGACTCGGATGACCACCACATGCAGCAAGTATGGTCCATGCGCCAAGAAAACGATAGCGAAAGCAGCGTTGGAGAGCCAGTCAATGCAGACAATGGACGCCAAAAACCAAAGGAAATAAAACAACGATACGCGGTCGTCCTCACCGATTTACCGCCTCCTCAACCCTGGTCGACGTGGAGGACCACACTCCAAACCGTGCCACAAACCACCCAGATTCAGCTCATCGGCCTCGGCGTCCTTCCTTCCCGGAGGCACCGCAAGGCCGAGGTATTCCAGATCCTCGAACCAGAAACCTTTGAGCAGCAGCTCATCATCCGACTCAGACTCAGATCGGGATGGGACAGCCGCAAGCCTGGCGGGAGCACCCTTGGTCGCCTGATTGGATAACCCTGCGCCTTTGGCCGCAAGTTTCGAGTCCGGGCCAACAACGGTTCCAGAGCGAGTGCGTCGCACGTTGGATAGCGGAGGAACAGTCATTCTAGGGGAAACGTGGGACGAGGGGGCGCCAGGTTTGGCGAAATCGGATGCGCGAATCGTCCCTGCGCGGTTCCGAGCAGGCATTCGTTTAACGAACTTGTGTGTGGTGGACCCGGCGGGGGCGCCCCGCAGAGAACGCGAACGCATCTGAAGGGGAATGGAGGTAGATGGACGATGCGTTTCTCCGTCCGAGTGCATGTCCGGATCACCTGTTCCAGATACAGTTAATAAGTACATTCCATTCAACAGGGAGGCGAGTAGAGAAACGCGTGCGTTTGACGATGCGATACCAAAGGACATTGAATAAAAGTGGCGCAGGACGATCAACAGACAATGCTCATGAGACATACCACGGATGTCCATGGACAGGAGATCCAGCGCCAAGTCCGATGCAGGGCTCGAAGGAAGACAAGAAGCAGATGTGTTGGGCGGGGAGGCTGGTGGAGTTAGTGTACCAGGATTCCTAAACGTACGATTAATGAAGGATTCGCCACGCGAAGGACTGGTGCCAGGCAAGCCGAACTGCTGTTCCACCACAGATGACTTGGGTACGCCAGAGTTCCTAGATGCACCGGTATCGTTGGTTTCGCCACGCGCAGGACTGGTGCCAGGCAAGCCGAATTGTTGTTCCCCCACAGATGACTTGGGTACGCTCGAGTTCCTAGACGTATGAATAATGAGGGGTTCGCCGCGCACAGGACTGGTGCCAGGCAAGCCGAACGGTTGTTCTCCCACAGATGACTTGGGGACCACAGGGTTCCTATATGTACGCATATTGTTGGTTTCGCCACGCGCAGGACTGGTGCCAGGCAAGCCGAACGGTTGTTCTCCCACAGATGACTTGTGTACGCCCCTCGGACCAAACATTTTGGTGGCTGCGGTCGATGCAGGGGAGCGATCCGAGTCAGAAAGCGGGATGTCATACTCTGCGACGAATGACCCAGCTAGAGAGTAACCGGCTTGCGACCTGTCGACCGCTTCACGATGAGCGGACACTTGACGAACAGCGAGAGCTGACGCTTCGTCCCGGCCAGCGACGTTGTTCCTCTCGGTAATCATTCCACCATTGGGGGCGGCAGGAAGTGACCCGATTGTGAACTCGTCGGAAGATGAGAAGATACTGTTCCCGGATAGGTGAATGGTCTGACGTCGCGGATGGCGGGTACCGTCCATCATTGCTACGTCAAGACTGCTAGCCTCTGTGGAACCCTTGCGCAGAGCGAAAGAAGCAAGGGAGTTTTCGGTTCTGGTCTGGCGCCCATGCGAGTCAGGTAGTTTTCCAAGTCGGGATATGGCCGGAGTCGAGCAAGATTGAGGTTGATCGATATAAAATGAGGAGTTACTATGAACGGATCCGCTAGGCGAGGGGATTTCACTGTAACCACCGAAAGTGCGGGGGAGTACCTTAGGGGGTGCAATCCAGTCTTCGTGGGCAAATTGAGACCGCATATACGAGGTCGAAGGGCTCGAGGGATAACGCCGATGTTTAATATGCCTAGGAGAAGGCCCCCTGTCCATATCCTTGAGCGATACCGTAGAATCTTTCCGCAAAACCTGTCGAGTATTTTCTTTGAAGACGCCGGAGAGGGTACGAGATTTTGCATGGAGGGAGATACGTGAAACTCGACGGGAAGATCGCTCTTTGCCTTTATGTTTTCGGGGAGACGGAGCGGCTGAACCTGGACGGCTACTAAACGGTGATGCAAGAATTTGAGAATGCGTGCTATTTTCTTTGAGGTTCCTGGAGCTGGTACGAGACATGATGCGCTTGGCCGCAGGAACCGGCGAGAATTGTTCTGGAACGGGTGGATTTTCGACGGCAGACTCGTGTACGGATTGCGATGAAGAAAACGGCGTTTGAAACGTGAAATCGTCCTGGGAAGACATATCGAAGGCTACCTCAGTGGTCTCAACATTCGAGACACGCTCTTGTGTGCGTTTTATCCTCTTCGCGAGGTGCTCTCTGATGTGTTCGACGTTCTTGTCTTCCAACTGCTCAGAGAGGGCGACACGACGGGACCGCTTGAGCATGCGACGGGCCATCTGGGTTCGTGTGAGATCGTCCATGTCCGGTGGAAGGACCTCCAATGGGGATGACAGCAACTTCTTGCTCGGATTCTGGACACGCCTCCTCTTGTGGGAATAAGTCACTCTGATAGACTGTCGACCGAGCATGATGGCCCAGTGACATCGACAGCAGATGATGGTGCAAATGAAAGATTCGAGATCAAGAGCGGCCTTCCATTTATGTCACTGATAAGTACATAGTCTAAAGTATTACGTAATATGTTGATGGCAAGCGCAAAAAAATTATTCCGAGTGATAGTGATATCTGCCTCAGACATAGGCAAACGCGAGACATTGTACTTGGAACGGTCTCGCATGCGTGTTGAGAGCTGTATTGGTACTGGTTATAAGCCAAGTAATTGTCCTGACTCGCTTATATCTCTCTGTGGCTGTGCTCAGGCACAAAGAGAACATACTCCAACTCGCTCCGACCAATCGACACGCCTTGATGTCCTCCACCATCTGACAACTACTCTACCCACTCAGAGCCCTCCTATTTCTCGACCAACATCTCTATAACAACACCATCCACGTGCACAACGACCACAATGGTAGTCACTCGCAGAACACCCGTCGTCCCTCAACCACCACCCGCACGCCATTTCGCCCCCCCGGGAGCACAACGTCCTCCACGAACCTCACTTTCAGAGGACACCGCTCGTGTTCCAGGGGATGTTGCTTCTAGCGTTGCTGCAGCATCTCTTGCAGGCCCTTCTAGTGGTAACAAGGATCACCGCAACGGTCTTGTGAGTATTTGTCTTTTACACAAAACAAAGCTGTTCGAACCATTGCCGTCGGATTTGACACTGTTCGGCCCCCTATTCCTCTCGGTTATATCCTTGCAAATGTGTTCCATGTTCTGCGTTTTACGGGTCGGGACTTGAGGGGTTCATCATCTTTGCAGGACAACAGCCCCCGAAAGAAGTCTAAGAGGTCCAAGAGACATGGAAAGGCAAGCATTCTTTTCACTCCATCGAGACGTTTTTTTGACCGCTCCCAGAACAAATACCAAAAATCCAATTTCCAAGCCTTCCTTGACTTCCTTACCAAATTACTCCTCCTTACTTTCACCATCTACACGTTCTCTATGTGTCCACAAGATACACATCTCCAATCCCCGATATGTCGCGGCTTGACAGAATACAAACGCATCATACTTGACCCCTACATCATCCCGCCGATACAAGCTGTGCTTGCTCACCCCTCCGTTTCCCCCCATATCGAACGTGCGAAACCCTATGTTCACCGCGTTGTTGAAATAACGGCTCCGATCCTCCTTCGCACCCAACAAGATTGGAACCTCCATGTTGTACCTCAATGGGACAAACGTATCGTACCGGAATGGAATAAACGCGTCGTCCCCCAGTGGAATAGGTATGTCATCACCCACTGGGATAAACATGTCGCACCTCGGATCCAACTCGTCCAGTCCAAATTGGGACCTTATCGCTCACGCGTTGTGCAAGAATACGAGCAGCGCATCTTGCCGCACACCCAAGTGGCGATCTACAACCTTCAGCGGTGGCAACGTCGAGCAGAACCTTATGTCCTCCTGGTAGTTTCAAAGACAAAAGCCGGGTATTCCGCGGCTAAACCTTACGCTGTTCCGTTAGCGAAGAGATGCAGCCACCTATTGCAGCAGTTTGCGCTGTTCCTTCGGGGCCAACGCCAAAAGTTTGTTGACCCTCATGTCGCCAAGATGTGGGAGAAAGTTAAGGAGCTTAGCAGGGGGAGACAAGTCATACACGACGCCACGCCAGAGCGCGAGTCGCTGTCACCTGACACCTTATTCACGATCCTGGGGACGCCAGGGTACGAAATTACTGTCTCATCAACACATTCCCCTATTTCCGCCTACGATTTCATTCCCACACCTGAGGAGACCGACATCGGACACACACTATCATCGCTTAGTGCCAGTGAAACAACTGAATTGGTTCCCCACTCCACATTTGCAGAACCGACTTTCTCAGCAGCACCAGAGGCAGCGACATCCGCGCAACTCGCTGGCTCACAGACGGGCGTCGAGTCTTTCCTGAGCGCTGAGTTTGTACTTGCAGAGTCTTTGCATGAATCAGCCCCCCCCACATCCGGCGCGTCTGCGTTCGTAGAGGAACTTGACGCAGCGAAATCCTCCGTTCTGACTGCAGTCACCACCGCATCGTCATCGAGCGCTCCCGCCGCCGCCGATGAGCCCACGAATCCCCCAGCATCGGTGACACCGTCCAAAATAACTGCCGCAGCTGCTTCGGCGACGGTCCCTCCATCACACTCGCGTGCCGACGACGAAATTGACTTTGATGCTTTCTATGCTGAATTGGGACTGGAGGAACCGTTGGGAAACCTTGGTGGCTCCGAAGAGTACAAGGCTGGACCCCCTAGCCCGCCCGTAGAGACTGAGGAAGAGAGGGCAGAGCGCCTTCGTCTCAAGGCCGAGGAAACTGCCCGCAAGCGTGCCGACATCGAAGCTCGCCAAACTGAGTGGGAGGCAGTGCTTGAAGCTCAGATGGAGCGCAGTACATCTCAGCTTCAGAGCCGCCTGGATAGCTTGCGCGCAGCAGCTGCTGCGGAGTTGGCATCGTCTGCCGACGTTCGCAGTTCGATTGAGGAGCTCGTCAATGAAGCGGAGAAATATCTTAAAGGGGCTGAGATTTATCTCAAGAATCTCAAAGTGGAAAGTCGGAGGTCCGACGAAAAACTGGCCCTTTGGGATCGCGTCGCTGATCGAGTGAATGACAAGTTCAACGAACGTTTGTTGGCCACTGAGGGGGTCGTCGATGCGTGGCACAGAATCGTACTTGACAAGGAACTCCAAGAGGTTCGTAGAGAACAATAACATTATTTTATTTTATTACCATTGACGTCCGCTAAAAATGCCACAGGTCGCCACAGTCACTGCCCAAGTGCGTGGAGTGGCAGAGAAAGGCCAGTCAGACCTGGGCCTTGATTATGCATGGCTGGAAGATGTTACATATAACGACTGGCAGCGATGTCACGCTCTGATCGGAAGTCGGTATTGATTCCAAGAGACCCAACTATACGGAAACTGATGGTGCCTTGCATAGCCAGCGAGCAGTTTGCTCACGAAGCCGCCTCAATTCAGAACGGGACGCATCCTAGGGTGGTGGTATTCAATCCGCTGAACGGGATTATTGAAGACCTTGAATCCGAAGTTCAGGATGTGGTGATTGGATTCGAAACACGACTCCGTCGGATAAAACGCGATGGCGAGCGTGCATTCAACAATCACGGCAATGGCGGTGCACAAAAGGAGGATGAGAAAGGGCCTAGCGTCGAACCTGAGCCGGAAGTCTCCATTCTACCTGTGCCGCGTGAGGGTGCTAGACAAGAGCAGGGCTTTATTCCGCCTGTCGTCATCCGTCGGAGCCAGGAGGAAGTGTTGGAAGCGCTGAGTAGGGCTGATCCTGTTTCTGAAGCGGTGCGTTTCGAGAGTGGATCTAGCGTTGATCCGGAAGAGGCTGTATCACGCCTCGCACGAGAAGTGGAGGGTGGTGCAGAGACTGCCCATACGGAGTTGTAATGGGAATCTGAACCTCTGAAGGGACTGTTTGCTATGTCGTTTGATATTTGATTTGGATATGGTTATGCAACAAGTACGATGTTTCTCATCGAGTCAAGGGGTTTGACTCATCAGACACTAATGCCTGAGAATTTTGAGGTCGACAACTAGGGGTTTTCTCTCAGGGCAGGTTGCCATGCAAGGCTCTCGTGGCTCTATATGGTTTCCACGCTACCGACGCCCAGGCTGCCGCACACCATTACGGGACAGAAACCCCTTATTGGACCCTGCACGTCTTCCCACGGTCGCCGCCAGAGACCACCCGCCGATCTTGGGTGAACCTTCCCACGTGCTCCCAGGCCCGGAACTTGCACTCCCCACATGGTATCCACATGGCAATGCTCCGCAGGGCCGAGTACAGTAAGTAATAGTACCCTGCAACACGACACCTACTGCACCCGTGTCCTGCTGACTGAAACCTATCGATTCATTCACTTTTCATGGGCGGGGAATGCTGTGACAGTGGTGTTGGCATAAACAGGTAACAGATTGCCCCCGGTGTGCCAGTGGCGCTTTGTTCATGTTTCACAACCGGCGTCGCCATCACTGGCATGATTGTCAACGGTGGTGTTGTGTTTGACTCAGGATACATGCATCGCGTAGGTGAGATCCGGAGCCTATCACTGGCCAAATCTCGTCAAGGGGGCGTGGGGTTGGGACCTTGCCCCTTACTTTGATTGACGCCCTTGGACAAGCGCTGTAATGGAAGCATCCGATCACTTGGACACAATCAAATCAATTGTATACATATAGCATAGAATTCAACAATGTATTGTTAGAATAGCCTAGCGAAACAAGAGTGTTCAGCCGGTAGGGGACAAATCTGGAGTTACTCGTCAGCCGGATCATCCTCTGTTTTCCACCGCAAATTCGACTCATAAAACATGATGAGCTGGTTTACAAAAATAATCAACGTCAGTCGAACAATTACAAACGAACACAAACCTTCTGGGGGAACTTTTCGGCGCAAAGACGTGAGTTCTCTCGTACGCGCTTCTTGTCGCTTTTGCTAGAACGACTGTCAGCAGGAACAGGCGGGACAGAGAAAGAATAACTGACAGAGTGAAAAATACGTAGAGCTCACCGTCCTCCTCGCGTTCGACTGTATCAATCGTCTCTATGAGTTCCTCCCATGACGGAACCTTCATGTGCTTCTTCATGTTGCCAACTACTTCCTCGTCGGAATCTCGCTTGTTGTCCTGCCGGGAGAGGCCATTGCTCTTCCGAGGCTTTTTCTTAGCCCTGTGCTCATCCTCGTCTTCGTCACGAATCTCCATTTTGTCCGACGGTAACTCGTCCTTCTTGGGCCTGCCACGCTTCTTCACAAGAGCCTCTGGTTCAATGGACGACTCCACATCAGCAAGGGACTTCCTCGAGGACTTCTCGACGGTTTTAGGCTTTGGCCGGACAGGCTCAGACTTGCGGGGACCCACTTTGTTCTTCTTCTTCTCTGCCCAGAAGATGTCGATGAGCTCTTTCGCATTGCTAAGAGGGAATCAACGAAATGGCAGTTGGAAACCAAAAAAAAATCAGACCACATACCCCGCATCTCGCTCATCCACCCAACTGTTATGCTCCTCTTCATAACCCTTCCACTTGACGAAATACCCCATCCGACCCTTTGTCATGGGAGAGACGCGTACGGTCTGTGATCATGGGGAACGGCAAACAACAAAGGGACTCACCCCGGGGAACTGTCCCTTCTTTGCATCGAGTATCTTTTCTATCTCGTACTCCTCTTCTACTTCCTCCTCCTCCTCGCCCTCTGGGGCGGTCTCTTCAGGCTCCTCGTGCACCTCCTTCTCCACCTCTTCCACATCGGAATTAGACGCAGAGGTCGCCCGTCGCTTCTTTGCAGCGTACGTTTTCTTGGTCGACCCGGTCAGAACTCGTTCGCTTTCGCTTTCGGAGATTAAGTCAGTAGCGCGTGGCATCGTTTAGAAATCGCGGCGCGTCGAACTGCAAGGTCGGATTTCCACGACACGGGCTTTGCTACCCAACAAAGGCGCGTTGGTGGCAACTACGGACGTGGGAACACCATTCGAATTCAATCTCAGCGCCGAGTACACCCCTCGTTTTTATCCACATTAGGAAAGAACACCCCGGGGCAAGGTGAACTCGCGATCGACGTACCATTGGTGGGTTCAACAATACATGGTAATGTAGCAGTTGCGATGTTGCGTTCGTGGACCGTTGGCTGTCGTCATCACGATGTGTTTCCCGCTCACTGGCAGGCTGCATGGAAACGGTGTGCCGCTCGGGACCAACGGTAGAGATCTCACAGGCACAAAGTCTAAGCAGTAGTAATCTTCGCATCGTAGTTAGGCTGGGAAAGGTCATATTTCGTGGAGCAGTAGCAGCCACACAAGCCTAGAATCTAAGCAAGTTGTCAAGCTACACTAGTCTCCTTATCTTCGGGACGGGCTGACAACTATGTCCACGTGCCTCTCTCCATTCCGTTTTTCTGGGACCAACTGCACAAAGTCAGCAGTAATCTTCACGTCGTAGTTAGGGAAGGCCTTATTTCGTGGAGCAACAGGAACAGCACAAGCCTAGACCATATCATATATCATAGCGATAGAAAGCTGCCAAGCTACACTAGTCTCCTTATCTTCGGGACAGACTGGCACTCCGTCCGCGTGCTTCTCCCCTTCTTTTTTTCCGGGTAGTGAGCGCAGGCACAAAGTCCAAGTAATCATCTTCGCATCATAGTTAGGGTGGGAATGGAGCAGCAGCAACGGCACACGCCTAGACCACATTATAACAATAACAAGCTGCCAACTTACACTAGTCTCCCTATCTCCGGGACGGACTAGCACTTCGTCCGCGTGCCTCTCTTCCCCTTCCTTTCTTTGGCCCTGAGGGTGGTGGTCGCACGAAAGCGTAGTCACATTGTATGACTTGTTCCAACAATGGCGTCCCCGACGCGCCATCAATGGCTGCCTGTGCGTCTGCCATGGTCTCATACTCGACCAACGCATAGCCCTGGATTTGGTATGCGTCAGTGGCCGCGCCACGATTGTGAAGCGTACTCGTCACGCACCTTGACATAGCCTGTGCGGCGATCAAGGTTGAGATGCAAGTTTTTAATTTCACCATACTCGGCGAACTTGTCGGTAACGTCCTCCTCCGTTGCCTCTTCATGAACATTGGTGACCAAGACGATCCAACCTTCTACAGCTGTGCGTGTGCAACACGGGGATAAGTGAGGTGCGGCGGGAAAGCGCGCAGTGAAGCACAGGCGGAACGGTGAGACGTACAACGCGCTGCCCGGGTGTCCGAGTCCTTGACATGGGAAGATTCGACTCTGTCGTAAGTTGCTTCTGTGTGCACCGCACCATCGTTTCCACCTAACGCAGCGGAAATACGTTGAGGTCAAATCGAAAGAGGATGGCGGAGGCAACCACTTGCCTGCTGTGCTGTGGAAGCCCCTGCCTCTGCGTCTCACGGTGCCCGCGTTGGCAACTGAAAGGAATGGTGAATAAGCACGCAGCCGGAGAACGACTTGAAACAGACCCTCATCGATATTCATCTCATCGTCAGACATGATGGTACGGTAGATGCGCGCGAAAAACCAACTGAGAAAGGATCCCGGGATGCAAGCGCCGGGCGGAACGAACCGGGAAATTTTTCGGATGCCACGTGATCAGTCCCGTCGCGGGGGAAATCTTCCATTCAGTTCTGGAACGTAAAGCACTGGCAACCAACTCCTTGGAGTCCAAGTGAAGCTGAGCTGAGCGAGCGCATCGGAGTCACGCAATCACGGTTTGGGCTCAGTGGCCCCAACAAGCTCTGGTCAGTTGATTTTCCTGATTGTTTCGTCGTCCCTTCTCCTTGAAACGAATTGACTAGACTCCGTTTCGATCACTTACGTAAAGCAGGCTCGATGGTCACCCTCTCCAGACCCTTCAGGTCGTCTGCACCCATCGCTTCCGTTAATCGCTGAGTAAGTTCTCGTTACCTTCGCCGGCATGGTGTGCTCAGGCTGTCATGTCGAAGTTAGACCCTAGGTGTGCCTGGTAAAGGCCTACACCGCCTCAATGCACCGAGATCTCGGCGTTCCAAACTTTATGGGCAAATGTAATATTCCCGAAGGACGGGCCCTTTTTTTTCTTTTCACACACACAAAGATGTTTCGCAATCTGACAGGCTGTCATTGGACCTATTCTTTGTCAATATAGTATTTAACCTGACCAGTCTGGCTTCCAATGGATCTTCGGCGTCACCAGCACTTCTCCTGTTCCTCACATATTTCTCTCATCTCTATCACGTGCAAATATGAACCCTGTTCCTCTCATCAACCACCCTTGCACGGTCTGCTGCAGGCCGACCTCCATGTGGTGCAGCCGCTGCCAAGCTACATGGTATTGCACAGCGGAGCATCTCCAGAGCGTGAGCATCAATGATGCCTTCCTCCTTGTGCCACGCGACTTGTCGTAAACTCACGCGACGCGCGACTTGTAGGACTGGCCTCGTCATCGTAGGGAATGTATCCCGGCGACCCATGCCCAGAGTTGCAACATGATTGCCACTCCGCCGCCAGCGGAGCAGCAGTTAATCATGGTGTCTGCCATTCTCTTCTCTCCCGAAGAAGGTATGTTTCCATCTCGACGCGTCAGTAGCCCGTATATTAATGCCGTTATTAATGCTCCGCAGAGCGCCCAAGGATCATCACAGTCAAGTGCCGTCCGTCACAGGTTCCGTCGCAAGGCATCTGCCCACAGGCACTCGTCAGCGGACACTTCCCCGATGGCCACGCGGAGAGCATTGTCTTGACCCAGGGACTCAATGGGGAGCCCCTTAGATTCCCCCTTCATTTGTGGTACTCCCCGACCGCCTTGTCACGCGGTTCTCCCATTAACCGTGCCATATATCACATCACCTCTGGTGCGGCTGCCAAGGCGTGGTGCGGAACGGTCGTTGTCCTCAAGTTCAATGGTTCTCGAAGGCAGGGATACTCTGATGCCGGGTCAAACGACTTGCCAGCACTCTCGGCTTATTTTCTGGCTTATAAGTAAACGCGTAACGCGTTCGTATGTTATATATTTAAACTTGACGTGCGAGATCCCTCTCCTCACTGTACCGCGTTGACGCTGACGTTTTGTTTTGTGCTGCAGGAAGCGTAGAGCTCATATATATAGTATTTATACATTTTGCTGTCCATTAAACTTTGTAGCCTCCCCTGTCTCCGTTTTCGTTAACTATATTGACCTTATCGGTATCTGGTATCATAGTCTGTCCCCATCAATAGACACTGCGTGTTGCATATCTCGACCCTGCCTTGAATCCCTTGATGACAGATCCGACATGACGATTGACGATCATCAAGGATTAACGCGAACACGGATCTTCGGCCGGAACGTATGGTCATCGTTCCTGTGGTCCGGCGCGGCAGTTTCAAGACAGCGAAGAAACGCATGGCCAACTGTCAAACGGAAATATGTACTACTACGGCCTAGTTTGGTGACCAGACTAACTACGGCCGCAGCAGTGACTTTAGGTAACTTGGCAAATCTGAGCGCATATGATGCTTATGTAAAGCACAGCGATTGGTCACAAATCCAGTCGAAGCGTTCACTTTGCTTTCTTTTGTTTCCTTTGCGCAGCTCACGGAACGGAAATCAAGTCGAAGCGTTCACCATGCTTTCTTTTGTTTCCTTCAATGCGCAGCCCACGGATCGGGAGTATCATTCTATTACGCGCCATCACCCGGATGTTGGTGACCTCATGGATATTAATGGTCTGGACATCACCGCAGCCAACCTGACCTATCCAGGTGAAACTATCACATCAGCTCACGACTCGATGCGGTGAGTGCAACTCCATACAGGCATTTTTCGGACTACCGTTGAAAGAAAGAGGGTGAATTAGTGGTCACGGAACGTACCTGGACAAGGAACTGGTTATTGCCTCCGTCGCCGGCAGTGTGGAACGAGTAAACAAGCTGGTCACAGTTCGTGCCGTGCGTACCAGGTGAGCACATGCTCCGTTCCACCTACGTTATACCGCAACCCCTATAACGAACATCAAGGTACAATCCAGAAATCGGTGACCTGGTTGTGGGACGTATTACCGAGGTCCGTCTGACCGGATCTTGCAAGCGTTAATTAATAATTACATTTTTCTTGGAAATATGTGGCAGGTTCAGCCCCGGCGATGGAAGGTGGACGCAAATGGACGTCAGGAAGCCATTTTGATGCTTTCATCCGTCAACCTGCCTGGCGGTGTTCAGGCATGCCGTCTCCCCTCTCGCTTCGCTTCCGTGGTTCCTTAACGTTTGGGGTTTTCTCTTGGATTCCAGCGCCGCAAATTGGAAAGCGATGAGCTCCAGATGCGGACATTCTTTGAGGAAGGGGACCTCCTCGTTGCAGAGGTCCAGGCCTTTTTCTCAGACGGCGCCATGTCACTCCACACGCGTTCACTCAAGTATGGCAAGGTAGGCCGGGTGGGTTGCCCTATGACATTCCACTTTACTCCGATCCTCCTAGCTGCGAAACGGACAACTAGTCGTCGTCCCACCTGCCCTAATCCGGCGCCTAAAATCACATTTTATTTCACTCCCCTGCGGTGTTAGTTTAATTCTCGGATTAAATGGTTACATATGGGTCAGCAAACACGTTCAGGATAGTGACCACGGAGAAGAGGGCTTCGACGCAGAAGCCGTCTACTCCAACCAGAATGACGTGTGCAAATTTCCTCTATACTCTGTGGCAATCGTGTTCATCCATTTTCCCTCAAGGATATTGACGTCCCAACGCGTACTGCCATTGCGCGTATTAGCAACATCATTCGTCTTCTAGCGGATCATTTTATTCCATTAACGGACACACGTCTTCTGGAGGCATACAATTGGGTAATTGAACAAGAAGTAGATACCAAAGACCTAGTCCACGGGGATGTGGGAGACGCGCTCGTGGCGGTGGTAGGTAACGATAAATAGTGTTAGTGTTGTACCCTACCCGTCGTCGTCATCCCCGTTGTTAGTGGTTTCCTCCTCTTCGCTGCCATCGACCTCGTTCTCGTCACGGTCAGTACTATGCTCTTCTTCGTCCTCGTCCCCTTCGTCTTCGTCTTCGTCCTCTATCGTCTGGTCCGCTGCGTCCGCCGGCGGTGGAGGTGGTTGCGGTGGTGGATGGTGCGCCTGACCAGTTGCCCCATTTGCCATCTTCCTGGCTTCAGCTGCGCGTTTCATCACTTCCTTCTCTTCGTCGACAGGGAGTAACTGTTCCAATGCGAGATCCTTCCAGCGCAACGCGCCATTAACTCCGCCACCGCCGTAACCCATGTCTTCGAACAGGGCTCGAGAGGTAGGATCGTACGGAGGTCGTGGTCGGGCGGCCGGATGTTTTATGTTTGTGGGATTACCGTACGGGTAAGAAGGGTGGACCTGTGAAGGTAGAACTGGAGACGACCGTCAACATGGGAAGCAACCTGCAACCAGCGCGTGACACACTGTCGGAATCATCGGGATTTGGTGGTATCATGTGTGCGGGGATGTCAAGATCTACGCGTCAGGTTTCGCGGAAACAATGGAGTGCGATAGGCGTGAGGCCGCACCATCGTCGGATATCTCGCCCGAGATGTACTCTAGGCTGTCGATCGTGTCAATGACTTTAAGGTCATGCTCGGTCATATGCAGGTAACAATACGTGAGATCCTGCCCATCCAGTTGCGGTTCAGCGTGAGAGGACGAGTGGAGCAACGACTGACTGTCATGATGGCGCTTTCGATGCCGTCTACTCGTGCACAAGTCACTGATAGTGTTGACTCGTTGATGGTGCCACGCACCATGTAACGTGTACCTTGGATGATTCTAGCCGTGTTTCCCGTGGTTGTGGGAGTCCGGGCCAGTGTGTCAGGCTGATCGTTGATCGGGGCCCGTGACTCGACGATAAGGATGTCAGTGTCGCCGACAGGTGTAACTCGCAATGTCACAGCATCCTGTCAAGTGGCTGTGCCCTCGCTGGGTTTTGCAGTCACCTCCACCAAATGAACAATTTATTCGAGGTTGCGTTCGAGTTGAATGCTAGTAAGACAATGTGATTGTAGCAAACTCTGAAACACGTTTCTAGTAAGCCATTCATGAAATAATAGCTGTGCTCTATTCGTGCCACTGATCCTTCGACACCAGCAGAAACGACGAGTTCCCCTTTTCGAGTTGGGTATTTTGGTTGGATATTCCGATTGGCTGGTGAATCAGGTTGATCACGTACAAGGTCCTTTTTTTTTCTTTGTCCCCTCAGAAGCCTCGCTTGCGGTATCTTGCACTATTAGGCAACACTGCCAGCACTCCCTACCGATCGGGGTGATCCCTGCCAGTCTAGTACCTTGAGAATGATAACCCTTGAAAATTCGATCGGTGGCGGTGCTCTCTCCGTTGACTTGGCGCCCAGTTTCCCATATCGCGACCGAGGGTGGTTGGCCGTCCCACAGAGCCACCTCTGTGGGAATCAAAATTTTGCCCATCAGCCCCGCAGCCTCGTGCTCCGTCGTCAAGTCTAGCCAAGAATGATGCCGTGCCGTGGGTCCAATCGTGTGTCTCATTGTGTCAATGTGAAGAGTAAGAGTAAGGTGACTTGCTACGTGAGCTCCGTCGCCCACTATGGCAAACAAATTCGCTCCTTCGAAACAGGGGTCTTCAAAATGGATGTCTCGCCAAAGGAGAACGCCACAGGGTTTGTTTACATAGAAAAAAAAGAGATTCTAGATTCTCTAGACTTCTAGGGTCCTTCATACCACTGGCACCGGGCCCTCTGAAAATGACAATCGCGTACAAGAATTACGGAATACATCACACCACCTCTGAAACGCCGATCCCCAACTTGGGTGCGCGGGAAAGGTGTGTCTTATCATATCGACGGTACGAAACTTGACAAGCTGCCGAAGGACAATTGTCCTGCAGAGACATGAGCGTAAGCATCATAGATCGTTTGATAATTTTCACGCAACCGGGCGTTTTAAACTGGAGGAGCGTCAAGACGACTGCGAAAAGGAAATTTCACGACTGATCCTGTGCTATTCCTAATACGAAGGAAAGTTCGCGTGGTTTTTCCTAGTCCCGGGTTTGATGACGAGTGCCGCACGAGGTCATCGCCGGCTCGCCGACTCCGGGGCTGTCCAGATCCATAAACCTTCCTGCTACAATGATACTGCGGTCGTCGCCCTTGGCATCCCACGGCGTTTTACCTTGCATTGAGTTCGTTACAGTTCCGTCTTTGGGTTGAAAATGGGTCAAAGAATTGCCTCAGACCTATGTACTGTCACCTTGAGACACAATTAGCGCCAGCAAGATACACGTTGCGATGATATTATAGGTAGGTTGACCCCATCAGCTGCGGGCGACGTCAACCGTGATCTGGGCTATGGTCGATCATATCAGCGCGTGGACTTAGCCGAAAGCCTGTAGAGAAGTTCACCAGTACTCGGTCCAGCGTCATCGATCATCGATTAGTCCCTGATGAACTCGTTGAATGTTCCTGTTTCAGCAACCATAAACATTCTTGCACTGCATTTTATTAGGGACTCTCAATGGTAGACTATACCTTTTGTCCGCTTCCATCCCTCAAAAGTCTTAGACCCGTTG
>Ga0307508_10002639_pt1 | contig 18814 bp, 18 predicted proteins | sample 9_EM_MG_FD_203089 | JGI IMG/M metagenome (GOLD analysis project Ga0307508, IMG submission 203089) | Populus trichocarpa ectomycorrhiza microbial communities from riparian zone in the Pacific Northwest, United States - 9_EM | ecosystem: Host-associated > Plants > Roots > Unclassified | place... | reverse complement strand
ACATCGAGGACGATCCGGCAAACCGACTCCTTGTCCGCAAACTGCTGACCTCGGCGGGCTTCGAGGTGGTGGAGGCGGCCGACGGGCTCGAAGGCGTCCGCAAGGCGATACAAGAGCGCCCGGACCTGGTCCTGGTCGACATCGCCATCCCCGGCCTGGACGGCTACGAGGTGACCTTGCGTCTGCGCTCGGAGCCGCAGCTGCGCGGCATGCCGATCGTGGCCATCACCGCGGAGGGCGATCGCGATACCAGCTTGGCGGTGGGTTGTGATGGGTTTTTGCAAAAGCCGATCGACGCGCGCTCTTTTGCCGACAAGTTGCGCGGCTACCTCGACGGCTGGCGCGAGACCACCAATCCCGACGCCACCGGACAGCGCCTGCGCATCCAGAGCCAACGCATCGTGAGCCATTTGGAAGCGAAAGTGGCCGAGCTTTCCAGCATGAATCAGCGGCTTTTGGAGCTAGATTCAGCGAAGAAAGAGTTTTACCGGAACATCTCGCACGAGCTGGCGACACCGATGACCCCCATCGTCGGTTACCTGAAGCTGCTCATCGACGAAGAGCTCGGCGATCTCACGACGCCGCAGAAAAAGAGCCTGCGCGCGATGAGCGACTGCGTGCATCGCCTGCGCAGGCTGATTGACAGCTTGCTCGACGTGACGGCGCTCGAGACCGGTCGCATGCGCTTCGCCCAGCGCGAATATGACTTGGCCGAGCTGGTCCAGAAGGCCTCGCGTCAACCAGCGTTCGAGGACGGGCGCATCCATTTGGTCGCTGATCTACCGAAACGTGGCGCGATGCTCGGCACCGGCGATGTCGAACGGCTGGCGCGCGCCTTCGACCAGATGTTCGACAACGCGACCAAGTTTACGCCCGAAGGCGGCACCGTCGGCGTGCGCTTGCGCCGACTGCCATCCGGGCATTTCGAGGTCTGTGTTGCCGACACCGGCCCCGGCATCCAGCCCGAAAAAGAGGGCAAGCTCTTCGACCCATTCTACCAAGTCGACGGGTCGCCAACGCGTTCGTTCGGCGGCACGGGTGTGGGCTTGGCCATCGTACGCGGCGTGGCGCGCGGTCATGGCGGCGACGTTCGCGTGGCTTCCCCGGCAAACGAAGAGATCATGGGCGTGCGCTTCAACGGCGCCGCGTTCTACTTCGTGATTCCGGAGCGCGCCGGGCCCGCTAGCGAGCCGCCCTCACGACCGTTGTGACCAGCCAGGTCTACCTCGATTGGAACGCCACGACGCCTCCGCTAGCTGAGGTGATCGAGGCCATGGCCGAAGCCGCGCGCACGGCCTGGGGTAACCCAGCCAGCGTCCACGGCACCGGTCGAGCCGCACGCGACCTGGTCGAGACCGCGCGCGAGGCGATTGCCCTCCTGGTGGGCGGCAGCGCGCGCGACGTGATCTTCACGTCGGGTGGGACGGAGGCGAACAACTTGGCGCTGCACGGTGCGCCCGCGCTGGTCACGAGCATGCTCGAGCATCCGTCGGTGACGCGGGTGGCCGAGGCGCTCGAGGCTGCCGGCCGCCCGGTGCGCTGGCTGCTCGTGCCGCCGAGCGGCTGTTTGTCGGCCGCGGCGGTCGCCCAAGCGCTCGTCGACCTGCCCCACTCTACCGTCGTGGCTGTGGCGGCAGCCAATCACGAGACAGGCGTGATCCAGCCCATCGCCGAGATCGGGGAGGTCGCGCGAACGGCGGGCGCGCGGCTCCACGTGGATGCGGTCCAGGCAGTGGGCAAGCTCCCCATCGATGAGCTAGCCGGCGCCGACACGCTCAGTCTTGCCGCCCACAAGCTGCGCGGCCCAAAGGGCATTGGCGCGCTGGTACACCGGCCTGGGCGCGCTCCCAAGCCCCTGCTCTTGGGCGGCAGCCAAGAGCGCGGCCGGCGGCCCGGGACGGTCGACCCAGTGGCTGCGGCGGGCTTCCGTGTGGCCGCCACTTGGGCGAACGAGGCCCGCCCCGACCAGGAGCGACTCGGTCGGATGCGCGACCAGCTGGAGGCGGCACTGGTCGGTATGGGCGCCGTCCCGAACGGCAGCGAGGCCCGCCGGCTCGGCCACGTGACGAACCTGTCTTTCGCAGGCAAGGCGGGGGACGAGCTAGTCGCGGCGCTCGATCTGCTCGGCGTCGCCGTGTCGAGCGGGAGTGCGTGCAGCGCCGGCACGACGGAGCCTTCGAAGATCATCAGCGCCATGTTGGGTGTCGAGCGCGCGCGGGCCGCAGTGCGGGTCAGTCTGGGTGACGCCACCACCGACCAGGACATCGCGCTTGCTCTCGATGCCTTCAGACGTGCGCTTCGCGCGTAACTCCGCGAGGTTATGCACTGCCCGCGCGAAACCTCAGGTGCTGCGTGATCCCCTGGTCCATTCTCTCGCCCCTTGTGCCAGAGAGAGAGACGTAACCGATCCAAACTGCTCGGGATTGCGAGTTGGCTGGCTCCGAGGACCGGGTTCCATTGAATGGAAAACGGCCACCACACCTACAGGGCAGCTGTTCAGTCAGTCTTCAATGCTCAGGTGTTACGGAAGCAATGGACGCTAAGTCATTGACCTTACTCGCTGATTCGTAACTTCGTACAAAGCTATGGCTGCAGCGACAGAAGCATTGAGCGAGCCAATGCGGCCCGATTGGGCGAGGCGCGCGGTTGCCCCGAGCGCGCGCCGGACGGACCTGCTCATGCCTTCGCCCTCGGAACCAAGCACGAGCAGCGTCGGACCGGAGAGCTCGAGCTCGCGCAACGCCTGGTCGGCTTGCGGGTCGAGCCCGACGACCTTCACGCCGGCCGCGACGGCGTCGGTCAGCGCCGCGGTCAGCGACGGGACTCGGCACAGCCGTGCGTGCTCGACGGCGCCCGCCGATGCCCGGAAGGTCGCCAAGCTGAGCGGCGCCGAAGCGTGCTCGCCCCAAATCACGGCGGCTCCGGCGATGCCCACGGCGCTGCGCACGACCGCGCCGAAGTTTTGCGGATCCGAAATGCCGTCGAGCACGATGCCCAGCAGAGCGGGCTCGGTCAGTAGCTGGGCAAAGTCGAGCAGCTCGAGCTCGGGCGCCCAGGCGACGATGCCTTGGTGAACGGTGCCTTCAGTAAGTGCGTCGAGCAAAGCGCGAGGCTCGCGCGTGATCTCGGTCACGCCGTGATCGGTGGCGAAGCGCAGCACGGCTTCGAGCCGTGGGCTATCTCCGTGCTCGATGCTCACGCGGTGCAGGGCTCGCCCGTGCGCCAAGATCGCCTCCCGCACCGGCTGCAGGCCGGCCACCAGCCGACCGGGCACGTCGGGCAGCGGCAGCCGGTCGCGTGGCGGACGGCGTCCGAATTCAGGACGGTGACGCAAAGGCTCCGCCCATTTCCGCGAGGATGCTGCGCGCTGCGGCCGCCGGGTCGGCGGCATCTCGAATCGGCCGTCCCACCACGAGCAGACTCGAACCGTCGCGCAGTGCCGATGCCGGGGTGCCGATGCGCTTCTGATCACCGGCGGCGGTGCCGGCCGGGCGAATGCCGGGGGTGACCAAGATGGCTTCCGGTCCGAGGGCGTGGCGCAGTGCGGCAACCTCGGCGGTCGAGCAAACCAGACCGTGGATCCCCGAAGCACGGGCAAGCTTGCCGAGTCGCAATACATGCTCGGCGGGCGAAGCGCTGACACCCGTCGCATTTAGATCGGCGGCGTCGAGCGAGGTGAGCACGGTGACCGCGAGCAGCTTCAAGCCGGTGCCTTCACGCTCTGCCCGAGTCGCGGCGGCCTCCAGCATACGGGGGCCGCCGGCGGCATGCAGCGTGAGCAGGCTTGCGCCGAGTTGACCGGCCGTCGCGACCGCGCGCTCGACGGTCTCGGGGATGTCGTGCAGCTTCAGGTCGAGGAATACCTTGCTGCCGAGCTCGCTACCGAGCCGCACGGCGGTTGGGCCCTCAGCGACGAACAGTTCGAGGCCGACCTTCAGGAATCCGACGACGTCGCGCACTCGCTCGGCGCCGGCGCGGGCCTCTGCCAGCGTCGGGTAGTCGAGCGCAAACGCCAATTGGTCTCGCATGGCTCGTGCCCTAGCACGAGCCGCCCGAGTTGACGTCACGCATGGCGTGAGCGGTGCGCAACGTTCCTGCTCAGAGGCAAGAGCACAGCGGATCGCCCGGAGGGCAGTTGCAGGGCTTGGCTGCGCCGCCGCCCGATTTGGCCGCGCCACCGCCGCCGCTGTGCATGGCCGCGCCGGCCTGCTTCTTTTGCTCGGTGGCCTTGCTCAGTTCGGCTTCGAGCTTGGCGCGCGTGGCTTCGTCTTTGGCGCTCGCCAGCGAGTTGCGCAGGTCTTCTTCGCGCTTCTGCGCAGCGTCGAACGTGTCTTTGAGACGCTTCGACTCGGCTTCGGCCGCGGCGATGCGCGCCTCTGCCGCCACCTTCTCTTTTTCCGCTTTCTCGGAGGCGTTCTTGAAGGCGATACCACCACCGACGATCGAAACCAGCAGCACACCGACGGCGATGCCGACGAACATCTTCAGGCGCTTCTTGCCCTGATCGCTGTTGAGCGCGGCGAGCTGCTGCTCGTGCGCCTGCTGCGCTGACATGGCCTCCATGCGCGACTTGTGCTCGGCCTCGGCCTTGGCCTTTTCGATTTCGCCGTGGCGGATCGCGTCGATGCGCGCCGCTTCTTCTTTGCGGCGCATGTCTTCGAGGCGTCGCGCTTCTTCTTCCTCGCGGATGCGGCGCTCCTCGGCATCGCGGGCGGCGCGCTCTGCGGCGGCTTTCGCATCGGCTTCCTGGCGAGCGCGACGGTCCTTGTCGGCTTCCTCTTGCTTGATGCGATCTTCCTCGAGGTTCATCAACTCTTTGAGAGAGAAGAGAACCGAGCTTTCTTTCTGTTCGGCCATTCGATGAGTGTTCCTCTAGGGAGGGCGGTTCCGCGTCGGAGGCGAATACCAACCCGCGAGCGATCTCGTCAAGCGCAGGGGGCATGACAAGCGCGAAGGGTGAATGTAACGGAGCTTTCCAGTCCTGTCAGCTTTGGACCTGTGATCTTGTCGGTCCTTGGGTCCCGCTTTTCGGCGCGCCCACAGTGTAGGATATTGGAACCTACCGGGCTACATGACCACGTCAGCGCGTCGTGGTCTACAGTGACAGGCATGGCGACCGAGGTGCAGGCGCACATCACGGGTACGGTTTGGAAGATCTTGGTGAAGCCGGGCGACGAAGTGGCTCAAGATCAGACGCTCGTCATCTTGGAGTCCATGAAGATGGAGATGCCGCTCGAGTCGCCGATGGCGGGTCGGGTGGCGAGCGTTAGCGTCGCCGAAGGTGCCAGCGTGGATGAAGGCGATGTACTCTTGACCTTGGAGAGCGCTTGACTCGCCGTTCGAGCTCCGTGACTGCGCCGACGGCGCGCCAGCTGCGCGCGGCGCTGCTGGTGCTGGCGGCAGGTTGCGGAGGGCCGCAGAAGCTCGGTGACATTGGCGCCACCTGTTTTCGCGACGATGACTGCAGCGCGGGCCTGGTCTGCGTGGCGCCGACGCCCGACGACAGCCATCGCGTGTGCAGCAATGACACGACGCCGCTCATCTCGATGGTGATGGGACCGGACTATGGCGGCATGGGCGGCGGCGCACTCGCTGGCGCAGGCACCGGCGGTAGCGCGGCAGGGGCAGCTGGCAAGGCAGCGGGCGGCGCGCCCAACGGCGGGGCCAGTGGCTCCGCCGCCACCGCCGGCAACGCTAGCGCCGGCAAAACGTCGGGCGGTGGCAACGGTGGGGCCGCGAGCGGCGGCTCTGCGGGTACCGGCGGCTCCACGGGCACCGGTGGCTCCGCGGGTAGGGGCGGCTCCGCGGGCAGCGGGGGCGCCGGGGCTGCCGGAACGGCAGGGTCGGCTGGCAGCGGCGCTGGCAGCGACGCAGCGGGCGGCGCGCTTTAAATCCCGCTCATTCCTTCCAGAAGAACTTCCACGGGTTGTGCTTCAGGTCGCGGATCAGCTCCTGCAGGTCGTCGTACACGGCTTCGTCCATGACCAGCGCGCCGACTGTGCCTTTGCCTTCTTTGACGTGCTTCATCAAGCCCTCCGCGTCTTGCGCCAAGCCCTTGGCACGCCCGCTCGCGTCAGCGAGATCGCGCGTCATGCTGTCGAGTCGCGCCAGTTGCTCGTCGGTGGAAATCTTGCCGGTAATTTTCTTGGTGTCCGAGAGCACCTTGCGTCCATCTTCGACGATCGGCGGCAGATTCTCGGCCAACACTCTGCTGCTGCGCTCGACATCGTTAAAGATGCGCGTGACTTGTGGGCCGTCGATATAGCGCTCACGCGCGGCCTTCATGGTGCCTTCGGCTTCAGTCGAAAGCTTGTCGACGTTGTCGACGATGCGGTCGAGCTTGTCGCTGTTTCGTTCGAAGAAGTCGCCGCTGGCGCGCAACGTTTTGTGGAGCCCGTCGAAGGTTTCCGAAATTTTCTGCTCGTTGTTCGCGACCCCCATGTACGCTTTGTGCAAAAGCTCGTAGCTCTCGCTGAGTAGCAAATCGAGCCTGGGCGGGCTGATGCCCGGTACGGTGGCGTTGTCGGGAAGGGTCGGGCGGTCGACGGAGCCGGGTTCGACGGCCAGGAACATTTCGCCCAATACGCCTTGGCTGGTCACGAACCAACGCGAGTTGTCGTGGATAGCGTTCTGGTAGCGGCGTTCGATCCGCGCCACGGCTCGGATCGGTGGCTCTTGCTCGTGCGTCTTGGGGTCGACTTGGCCGCCGCGAAATTCGAGCTCGCTCACGCGCCCGACTTTGACGCCCGAGATGCGCACCGGGGCGCCGGCTTGCAGCCCGCCGGGATTCTGAAAGGTGACGTACACGGTGAGCGTCGGCTCGAAGCTGAGCCCGCCCATCACCACCACGAACGCGCCGAGCAGGCCGAGCGCCACCAAGATCAGCGCGCCGACTTTGACTTCGATGGACCTCTGGCTCACTCGATCGGCCCCTCGGCGCGGCCGTTGATGAACTGCACAATCACCGGATCTAGAGTGCTCTTGAAGTCGGAAGGTGTCCCAAGTAGCCGCACTTTTCCCTTGTACAGCATCACGATGCGGTCCGCGATGCCGAAGATTGACGGTAAATCGTGGGAGACGACGATGCTCGTGACCTTGAGTCGGTCGGAAAGGTCGCGGATGAGCCGGTCCACGCGGCGGGCGCTCACCGGATCGAGGCTCGTCGTTGGCTCGTCGAACAGGACGTAGCTCGGTTGAAAGCTCAGGGCTCGCGCTATGGCGACGCGCTTCTTCATGCCGTCGCCCAGCTCGTTCGGAAAGCGCTCGGCAAACTTTCGCATCTGCGTTTGGTCGAGCAGCTCGAGCGCCTCGCGACGAGCGGCTTCTTCGGACAGGCCGCGATGCTTGCGCAGCGGAAGCGCCACGTTGTCGACGCAGGTCATGGAGTCGAACAGCGTGGAGTGCTGAAACACCATCGCGCACTTCTTGCGAACCGCGTACATCTGGCGCTCGTCGAAGCGCGAGACTTCCTCACCGTCGAGCCAGATCTCGCCGGTGTCGGGCGTAAGCAGGCCGATCAGCTGCTTGATCAGCACGCTTTTGCCGACCCCCGACGCCCCGATCACGAAGAACACCTCGCCCGGATTCACGTCGAAGCTGACGCCATCGAGGATGCGCCTGTCGCCGAACGATTTCTTGACGTCGCGAAAGGAGATCACGCCGCCGCTACTCTGCCAGATTTGACGCCAGAGCTAGGGCAAAGTAGCGAATCTCCCATGGGTTTTAGAAGTTGGCTGGGCGCTCGCCATGTCTCGGCTGCGACGCTCGCGATGGCCGCGCTCTGGCTGTTTGCGGCTTGCTCTGGCGGCCAGAAGAAGGATGCGGCAACGGCCGCCGACGACCAGACGGGTCCACCGCCGGCCTGCCACAAGAACGAGGTTCGCGAATACTTCTGCGACGATCTGCTGCCCTTTGCCAACGACAAGCCGGCGCCGGAGCCCTACCAGACTTGTCCCGGCAACGTCGGCGTGAAGGGCAACGTGTTTTCGCCGACGTCGACGTGGGCACGCTTCGACATTCCGCGCACGGAATGGACGCGCAAGCGCGTGCCGCCGGGACACGCCTGCTGCTATTCATGGTGCTCGAAGCTGGTGATCGCGGACGCCGACGACGTCGATGTCAAGGCCTGCCAGCAGCCGAACGCCATGCCGGAGCGGCTCTGCATCAGCGCCGCGGAGGCGGGCGTCTCCGGGTCGGCTTCTGCGCCGAACGACAATTGCGCCGCTGCAGTCGTTCCGCCTCCCGGTGTTGCGTTCACGCCGCCGAAGGCCGCAGGACTCGATTTGCAAGCCACCGCCGAGAAGCGCGCGCAAGGCCTGTCGGAGTGCTGTTACGGCTGGTGCAGCAAGGCGCCGCTGGGCACCGGCCTCGGTGCCAAGTAAGCCGCAAGCCAACCCCATGTGCAGCTTTCGCTCGTCGGCTTTGGGTGTCGGGCTTGGGGCTCTGCTCGCGTGCGTCGGCACGGCGCATGCGGAGCCAGCCGTTTTGGCGCCGATGGCTGAGTGGACGCCAGCGGCGGAGCAAGCGCGCGCACCGCATCACCTGCGCAGTTTCGTCGAGCTGGGCACGGGCTTGGGCCTGGGCCTCGGCGGTTACTGGGTTTTCAGGAACGACAACGTGACCGATTGGGACAATCCGCAATTGGCGAAACGGGTCAACGGCTCGGCGTGGGTGTTCGACAACAACGGCCTCGGTGTCAATTTCTTGGGGCACCCGGCCTGGGGGTCGCTCACCTACAGCTTCGCGCGCGCGAACCATCAGAGCGTTGCTGGCGCGTTCGGTTACAGCTTTCTGTTCTCGTTCATTTGGGAGTTCGTGATCGAGTTCAAAGAAAAGGTGAGCATCAACGACGTCATCGTGACGCCGGGTGCGGCGCTGCCGGTCGGCGAGTTTTTCTACAAACTGGGGCTCTACCTCGACACGGGACACGAGGGGTCGAGCAGCGTGCAGGCGCTGCGCTGGCTCTTGGGCACCGGCGTGGCGCTCGACCGGAAGCTCGACGGTCGCGCTCCGCCGCACGTCGAGCGCTATGACAATTTGGGATTTTCTCGGGAAATGTGGCACGAATTTTCCGCCGAGTACGGCGTGCTCGCGATCGGCAGTCCCGCAGAATCGAGCTATGCGCGCTACTTCGCTGATGTTTCCGCACGGCTCGTCAGCCTGCGAGGCTACGGCCGAGCGGGCAGCTTTGCGCGCGGCTTCCATGGCGCCGAGATCTCCGATCTCACGCTGGTGAGCGAGGCATCGCGCTATGGCGGCGGCCTGCTGGTCGAGGCTGACACCGTGCTCGCCGGCTATCACGCGCAAAATATCGAACGCGTCGCGCACGTCGATCGCGGCCGCTCGGTCACGGTCGGCACCGGCATCGGCTACGAATACTTTCGTTCTTCGGCCAACCGCTACGCCACGGTGGAGCAGGCCGTTTCTCTGCCGAGGCCAGATCTCGGCTCGCACACGCCGATCGACCGGGAGCAATTTGCGGCCCTCGATTTGCCGGGAGTTGCGGCCGATTTTCGCGATCTCGGCGCCTGGGGCAGCTTCGACCTGTCGAGTCGCCTGGAGCCCAGTTTTGGCGGCCTGGGCGCGGCGGCTTTCTACGACTGGACCGCGGCGAATCCCGACGAGCAGAGCAAGCACGTACTGCACAAGCACGGCTACTTTTACGGCTGGGGCGGCTCGCTGCGGCTGCGCGCTCGGTTGGCCATGGGCGCGTGGCGCGCCGGCTTCGAGCTCAAGTACGCCGCTTATCAGTCGCTCGACGGGCGGGATCGCTTTCAGGAGCGGGTGACCGATGACGTGCGCGCGTCCGGGGACGTCTTGCGTTACGTGGGCTCGCTCGGGGTGGCGCCGGGGTCGGGCGCCGTCAACATCGCGCTGAAGTTGGGCGGGCGCCGATTTCGCTCGCGGGTTGGCGATTTCGAGCGCACCGCGACCGCCGTCGAACGCGGCGTGAGCGCGACCTGGACCTTTTGAGCTTGAAATCGCCGAGGGGGCCAAGACGCTACGGTCCGAATACGACGTAGCCGGTGCCGCTGATCACGAAGTTGAGGATGATGACGGCCAGCGAGGAGCCGACCACGGCGCGTGTCGTGGCGGAACCGACACCCTCGGAGCCGCCGAACGCGGTTAGACCGGCGTGCGCGCTGATGATCGGGATCGCGGCGCCGTAAGCGACGCACTTGGTCAAGCCGACCACGACGTCGCCCGCGCTCAGCAGCGAGAGGTTCAGAAAGGTGCGGGGGTTGAGGCCAAAAAAGGCCGAGGCCGTCCAGGTGCCGGTCGCCACGGCGACGCAGGCGGCCAACACCACCAGCATCGTGAACATGCCGAGGCTGGCCAAAAAGCGCGGGCACACCAGGTGCTTGATCGGATCGGCGCCGCACATGTGCAGCGCGTCGACCTGTTCGGTCACCACCATCGAGCCAATTTCGGCTGCGATGCCGGCGCCGACGCGCGTCGCCAGCATCAGCGCGCAGATCGACGCCGCCAGGTCACGCACCAGCAGCTGCAGAAACGTCGCGCCGAGCAGACTCAAATCGGGCACGACGCGCTGTGTCTGCAGACCCGCCTGATAGGTCAGGATCATGCCCATGAAGGCCATCACGATGCACAGAAAGACCAGCGAGCGATTGCCGATCTCGTACATTTGCTTGAGCACCGAGCCTCGCTCCAGGCCCCCTTCCAAGCAGCAGCGCACGGTGAGCCGCAGCAAGCGATAGAGCTCGCTCAGCGTTACGCCCAGGCCAGGCTCTGCAGGGGCGACGGCGCCGTCGCTCATGGAATGGCAAACGAGATGAGGTAGTCGATGATGAAGATGCCGGCGGCGCTCACCACCACCGCCGAGTTCACTGCGCGGCCCACGCCCGGCGCGCCGCCTTCGGTGGCAAGGCCGTAATGGCAGCTGGAAAGCCCGATCGCGACGCCGAACACGACGCTCTTGATCAGGCCGTTCAGCACGTCGCTGACGCCTAAAAGGCCGCCGGTGAGACCGTTATAGAAAACGGCAGGCTCGACGCCGAGTAGCGCGCGTCCGGCAAGGCTGGCGCCGATCAGCGCCAACAAGTCCGCGAGAATCGTCGAGATGAAAAGCGTGGTTACGATGCCGTAGAAGCGCGGGCCGATCAGGTAGCCGATCGGATCGATGGCCATGGCTCGCAGCGCATCGACCTGCTCGGTGACGGTCATGGTGCCGAGCTCGGCCGTATTGTTCGCACCCACCCGGCCGGAGATCATCAGCGCGGTGAGCAGCGGCGCGATCTCACGCAGCGTGCCGAAGCCTGCCGCCCAGCCCAAGAGCCCCTGTGCGCCGTAGCGCTGCACGGTGGGCGCTGCTTGGATCACCATGATGCCGCCGACGAACAGCGCCGTGACGATCACGATCGGTAGCGAGCGAATGCCCATGCGGTAGAGGCTGCGCGTGAGCTCGGCGCGGTCGACTTGGCCGGCCAGCGTGCGGCCGATGATTCGCGAGAGCAGCACGCCCTCCGCCCCCACGACCGCGACCGTGTCCGACAGGCCGCCGAACAAGTCCGAAAGCGAAGGCGAGGCCTCGGCGGGCTCGGTGCGTGCCACGACGGGCAGACTAGCGCTCGGGGCTGCTACCGCCAAGCAGAGCCTCCGGTGTAGGATGTGGCTTGGTATGCCAGGTATGCCAGCCGCTTCACGCAAGATTGCGCTTCAGCTCTGGACGCTGCGCGAGCACCTAAGCAGCGTGGACGAGGTGGCGCGGACCTTCGCGCGCGTGCGCGAGATTGGCTACGAGCACCTCCAGCTCAGCGGACTTGGCGCGATTCCCGCAGCCGAAGTGAAGAAGTTGGCCGACGCGGCCGGGCTCGGCATCTGCGCCACCCACGAAGACGCGCGGCAGATCATCGAGGAGCCGAGCAAGGTGGCCGACACCTTGAGCGCGCTGGGCTGCCGCTTTACGGCCTATCCGAGTCCGCACGTGCCGCTCGACACGCTCGATCAGGTCTTCGCGCTCGCCGATGCGCTTACTCGCTCGGGCGAGGTACTGCGCTCGCGCGGACAACTGCTCACTTACCACAACCACGCTAGCGAGTTTCGCCGCCTTGGGGGTAAAGCGATTCTAGATTGGCTCTACGAACGCAGCGATCCGGTTATGCTGCACGGCGAGCTCGATACGTATTGGGTTCAGGCGGGCGGGGGAGATCCGGCCGGCTACTGCGCGCGCTTGTCCGGACGCCTCCCGCTCTTGCACCTGAAAGACTACGCAATCACGGCCGAAAACGCGCCGATCACGGCGGCGCTCGGCGAGGGCAATCTCAACTTTCCGACCATCTTGCGCGAGGCCGACGCGGCGGGTTGCGAGTGGTACATCGTCGAGCAAGACCGTGGCTTCGAGGATCCGTTCGTGGCCATTGCGACGAGCTTGCGTTACCTCAAGTCGCTGTGATCCTCGAAAGTCACGAGGGCACCGCTACAAGGGTCCGTCGGGCGAGCCGGTGACGAATTGGCGTACGGCGGCGTTGTCGCTTTCGCGGGCGGCTTCGACGCTGCCGTCGAACGCCAGCTTGCCGTCGAGCAGCACGCCGATGCGGTCGGTCACGGGCAGCAGCCGGTCGAGATCGCTCGAAACCATGACGACGGTAGTACCGGCGGCGCGCTGCTCGGCACGAAGCAGGTCGAAAATGCGCTGCGAAGTCACCGGATCGAGCCCGGCAGCTGGCTCGTCGTAGAGCACCAGCTCGGCGGCTGCGACCGTGGCCCGGGCGACGCCGACGCGCTTTTTCTGCCCGCCGCTCAGGCGAGCGGGCAAGCGCTCTTCGAACCCGCTTAGCCCCACCCGCGCCAGCCGCTCCAGCACACGCTCGCGGATCTGCGGCTCTTTGGCCCCGCGCTGTCGCAACGGAAAGCCGATATTTTCGGCCACGGTCATGAAGTCGAACAATGCATTGTTCTGAAACAGCATACCCATGCGTTGTCTGAGTGCCGACAAACCCAGCTCGTCGAGTTTCATCACGTCCTGTTCCAGCACGCGCACCTCGCCAGCTTGCGCACGCAGGAGGCCGGCCAAGCATTTCAGCAGCACACTCTTGCCACTCGCGCCCGGGCCAATCAGGCCGTACATGCAGCCGCGCGGGATATCCAAGTTGATGCCGCGCAAGATCGGGTGGCCGAAGGCCACGCTGAGGCTGCGTAGCGAGATGGCGGGGACGGTCGACGGCACAAGGACAGCGTGAGTCAACGGCTAGCCGCGTCGCCGGCGGCGCGCGCCTGCCCGAGCGCGTCTTCGGTGCGGCGCACTTTGGACCACAGCAGGAGCACGGCGGCCAAAAGCGCCAAATTCAACAAAACGGCCCCTCCCGCCATCAACCGCAGGGGTGAAAGGGAAGCGCGCGTCACGGTGATCGGTCCAACGCGCCGCAGCTCCTTGTCCGCGGGCCGCGCACTGGCCGGCGACGGCGTCGCAACCACCGACACGTCGGCGGCGGCCAGGCCGGGCACGGCTCCGGCCACCAGCCGCTGCACGTCGCTGGCGGCGAGCGGCGGCGCCGCTCCACGATGGCGAATCAGGACCGATGCCGAGGGCTTGCTCGGCTCTTGGTCGTCGAGGGGGTTCTTGTCAGGGGCGGCCAGATGCACGCGCGCCGAAACCACGCCGTCGACCGCTTGCAGCGATTGCTCGAGCTCGCCCGCGATGCCGGAGAGCAGCCGGGCGTGCTCGGCGAGTCGGCTCGGGACCATCGAGCCGCTGCCCAAACTCTGCAAAATTCCGGGGTTTTCGCGGCTGGGCACAGCCTCTTGCGAAAGCACTCCGGCCGCCGCTGCTGCTTCGTCGCGCCCCACGTTGACGCGGAAGCGCCCCTCCGTCTCGGGATCGCGCTCTTTTTCCGCTGACACGCCGTGCTGCTCTAGCGCGACGACGGCGCGGTTCGCTTCAGCCTCGGGCAGGTCGCTGGCGACGGCGGTAGTACAGCCGGCGACGCCGAGCAGGAGCGCGAGCGCCGCGCTGGTTCGCATCGAGCCTTTCCCTCCGCTTGCCCTCACGATTTTTTTCCTGTCGTTTCAGAAATTGGTGCGCGACACGTCGAGCTTGGGGTTGCTCGGAAAGCTCAGCCCCCGCACGCCGGCAGCGATGCAGGACTGAATGTGCGGATCGCGCGGCTTGGTGATGACGGTTACGCCGACGGCGCGGCCGTTTTGGACGGCAGCACAGATGCTGATACCCATCGAATCGGGCACGCCGCAATGGCCGAAATACGAGCCTCGGTTGAGCACGGCACCGTATTGGCCCGCGGTCAGATCGGCCTGGCCCTTGGGGCCACCCATGGTCATCTCTTCGACGTACGCGGCTTGCGCGGACTCGCAGCTCTGTCCGCCGCCCAGGATCGGGAAACCGCCGCTCTTACCCAGCACCCGCGCCCCGCCGCCGCCCCCCTTGCGGGTCGACGTCAGACCGCCCTCGACCTCGATGTTCGAATTCGAATCCGCCTGCACCGCGACTTCATCGCTGCGGCGACCGCGGGCCGTCAGAAACCAGACGCCTGCGGCGACGACGATGGCACCGACGAACGCAATGCCGATGAATGCCTTCCCGCGTGTGCTGCGCGACTCTTCGACGACGACGCGTTCGATCGCCGCTTTCTCGGCTTTGACCTCGCGGCTTAGCTTCGCGTGCTCGGCAAAGGGCGCAAACTCGTCCCAATCTTTGACGGCGCGCTCGTCCTTACTGAGCGCGTCGCGGATGATGTCGTTCTCGATGAAGGTGTGGCTGGCGATCTGCTGCAGCAGCTCGACGGCGCTGAAGGGGCCGTGATCCATGCCCTCTTTGACCACGACGTACCGCGGCCGCGGGTCGCTCTCGAGCCGGGCTTTGAGCGACGCCAGCTCGCTGGTCGCGTCATGGGGGCGAGGTTGGGGTTTGGCTTCGGTGACGCCGATGTTGTACCCGCCCACCTTCGGCACGGGCGGGAGCATGGACATCGAAACGTCGACCTCGAAGCCGGCGTCGTGGTCGAGGTGCGAGGTGTCGGCGGCCGGCGGGGGCGCGACGCTGCCTGCCGGAGCGAACTGATGCAACGCCGCAGCGAGTGCGTTCAAATCATCCGGCCGGTGCGCCGCGTCCGAGACCAGCGCTTTGGCCAAAACCGCCTCGAAATCGCCGGTCAGACCGGAAACTACCTCGCTCGGACGGCGCATCCCGGGGCCGACCGCGGCGCCGGTGACCAGCTCGTACAAGATGGCCCCGACCCCGAACACGCTGGCGCGCGCGCCGCTTGCACCGGACTTCGCCTCGGGGGGAAGGCAGGCCTTGTCGCGAGGCAGGAGCGGCGGCTGCTGGGCAAGCTGCGCCGAGACTTGAAAAAAGCCGTACTGGTCCTCGACCAGCATCGACGGATGCAGGAACAGCTTCTGACCTGCCCGGTGCAGCTCCGCGAGCTGGACGCAGAGCGGCACGACGATGCCGACGGCTTGCCTAAGGTTCAGCTGCGTGCCACGCGACCTCAGCTCCTCGAGTCGGGCGCGGAGGGAGCCGGGGGCGACCGCGGTGCCGACGGGGAGGGGCGTGACCAGGTGTTGAGCGCTCGTCATTACAGGGCCGCGGATGCTAGCGCTCCCGTTGGGGGTTTTCTAGCCCGCCTGGCGGCGGCACGCTTTCCCGCCGTGGTTCGTGCTCGACCCTGCTGTCTCGTAGCGCTGCGGCCCCGATCCCAGCTAGGTAGAAGATTACAGTGGCGTCTCGTCGTCGCGGAGCGGACGCGCCCAAGGGTGACGCCTGGAGCTCAGACTGTGCCGCACGAACCGGTCCAAGACAGGGGCGATGTTGGCGGGAATGTCGGCGTCCCACTCACCGCCGTGGATGTGGTCGAGAGCGTGCGCGTGAGTGTCGAGCAGCGTAAAACCGGGCACCGTGTCGACCGGAACCCCGAGCCGACGGAGCTCGAGGGTAAAAGTGGCCGCGTCCGCTCGCACCAGCCGGACTTTCGCCAATGCCCGTTGCATGCGTGCGTCCGCGAGGGCGCGGCCGACCGCGACGCACGGTTCGCAATCGGGTGTGACGGTCCACAAGACGACTTGCTCACCGCTCTTGGCTGATTCGTGGAGCTGGGCCAAAAGCTGCGCCTCGAGCTCATCCGCCCCCGCGCCGGCCTCGACGATCGCGATCTTTCCGACGCGGGCCGGAAGCGTGGGCAGGTTCGGATCTGCCTGCGCCGGCTCTGCGTGTGGCGCGACAGCTGGGGGACGCGGCGGACTGACCGGAGCGGGGAGCACGGGCGGCGCAATGGGGGGAGCCAGCGCGAGGGGGCGCGGATCGGGCCGGATGGCGAAAGCAATCAGCACCCCGACGGCGACCACGCTGACCACAAGATTGGCGATCCCCAGCCCGATGCCGGTGTTGGCGAGGCCCTTGCCGGTGAGGCGACCCTGCGAACGTTCGATTTCGCCGTGGGCGATCCAACCGAGGGCGATGGCCAGTATGCCGCCAAATCCGAACAAGCAGAAGAACGACAGCACGCCGGCGGCGAGCGCGAGCGTTGCCGTGCCGCTGGTCTTCAGCGAGGGCTGGGGCTCGCCCCAACCCTCGGCTCCGCGAAAGTCGCCTGACATCTGGTTGACGCGATCAGTATAGGCCCGCCTGGCTCCACGACAATCGGCGTGCGCGCCGAGCCGAACCGAGGCCGTTCGGGTATGGTCTGGGCGTGCGAACCGCTCGGCCTTGGCCCAGGCTCCTCGCCCTGGCGCTCGGTACCTGCCCACTCTTGGCGACCGTCAGCACCCGTGCCCAGATGCCTATTCAAGGCGCGGCAGCGCCTGTTGAGAACGGCGAGGCAGGCGCACGCCCGCATTTCGATCGCGCGCTCGAACTCTACCGCTCCGGCCGCTATGCCGAAGCGCTCGAGCAGCTGGAGCAAGCCGCCCAGCTCGATCCAGAGGGACAAGATTTGTTCTTCAACCTGGCGCTCGTGCACGAAAAGCTGGGGCAATTGCCGCAGGCGATCGCGGCGCTCGAGCGCTTTCGTGAGCTCGAAACCGACGAGGACGAGCGCGAGCGGGCGCGCTTGAGCATCGAACGTTTGCGTGGCGCGGTTCAGGCAGCCGAAGTCGCCCCCCGGCCGAGCGCGCCCTGCCCGGAGCCGCCGCCCGCCGCTCCGCCGATCGCAAAATCCCCGAACGCGGTGCTGATCGGCACGGGCTCACTGGCTGTGGTGTCACTGGTGGTGGGCGCGGTGTTCGGTGCCAAAGCCCTCTCGGACGACGTGAGCGGTGCTCGGACTTCAGGGTCGCTTTCGGTGACGGCGCTGCATGAGCGCGCTCAACGCGCCGAGCGCGAAGCCCTGGTCGCCGACGTGGCGTTTGCTCTCGCCACAGCCTCCACCGCGACCTTCGCGGGCGTTTGGTTGCTGTCACCCGGGGACCCCGCCAAACGAGCCGCAGGTCTTACCCTGAGGGGTTACTTTTGAGGGCTCGTGCTGGGGCGCTGCTGCTTACCGGGTGCTGGATTTGCGGCGCTTGCAGTCTGCTCGTCGGCGGCGAGGCTTCGCCGCTCGCGTGTTCGCAAGAGGGGCAAGCCGGCCCGCCCGCTTGCGACCCTGGTTATGTTTGCGTGGCGGGCTTCTGTCAGCTGGCCACGACCCCGAGCCCCGAAGTCGCCGGCGGAGAGGCCGATCGCGGCGGTGACGCCGGGGCCGGCGGCGCTGCTGCCACGTCAGAAGTAGGGGGTGCGGCCCCGAGGTAGGATGCCTCTTGCAGTCCAGACGATCCGCCCTCAATGATCGCTGGGAGAGCCACTGACGGCGAGCGCGCAGTGGCAGCTGCGCCCCACCTACTGATGCCGGCCATCGCACCCGAGTCGACACAACCGCCGCTGAGCGCGCGCTCCGTGCGAGTGTGTCCGAAATGCCGCGTGCTGGCCCCCGCTGGCGCCGGCTGGGAGGCGACCTGCCCCGAGCATGGACTTGCCTTCGTCGAGTCGCGCGCGCTCGCCGAAAGCGGCCACGACCCGCTGCTTGGGACGACCCTCGCCGGGCGATTCACGATCTTGTCGCGCATCGGGGCGGGCTCGATGGGCTCGGTGTACCGCGCGCGGCAGGCGGCGGTCGGGCGCGATGTCGCTCTCAAGATCGTGCGCCGCGACCGCGCCTACGATCCCGAAACCAAGGCGCGCTTCGAGCGCGAGGCGCGCGCCGTTTCGCTGCTCAAGAGTCCGAACACCGTCACGGCTTTCGATTTCGGCGAGGCCGAGGACGGCTCGTGGTTCCTGGCACTCGAAATGCTAGAAGGTGAGACGCTCGGCGAGCGACTCCGGCGCGAGCGCCGCCTGCACTGGGCGGACGCGCTGCGCTTCGCCTCCGAGGCGCTGAACAGCCTGGCCGAAGCTCACGCGCAAGGCATCATTCACCGCGATTTGAAGCCGGATAATCTGTTTTTGGCGCGGGTCCACGGTCCGAGCGGGGGACACGAGCAGTGCAAGATTCTCGATTTTGGCATCGCCAAATGGGTGCGCGAAGACGAAGGCGCGCCCGTCGATCAGCTCGAGACACTGGCTGGCACCGTGTTCGGAACGCCGCGTTACATGTCGCCAGAGCAGGCGCAGGGCGCGCCGCTCGACGCGCGCTCCGACCTGTACTCGCTTGGCGTCTTGCTGTTTCAGATGCTGGCCGGGCGCGCGCCCTTCGTCGACGACGACGCGGTCGTCGTGATGGCGAAGCACATCAAGAACGCGCCGCCCGAGCTCGAAGAAGCCGCACCGGGCGTCGAGATACCGCTGCCGGTCGAGGCCGTCGTGCGCCGAGCGCTCGAGAAATTGCCGGAGAACCGCCCGGCGAGTGCCGAGCAAATGTTGAGCGAGATC
>Ga0307508_10002638_pt1 | contig 18814 bp, 19 predicted proteins | sample 9_EM_MG_FD_203089 | JGI IMG/M metagenome (GOLD analysis project Ga0307508, IMG submission 203089) | Populus trichocarpa ectomycorrhiza microbial communities from riparian zone in the Pacific Northwest, United States - 9_EM | ecosystem: Host-associated > Plants > Roots > Unclassified | place... | reverse complement strand
GCCCAATGGGTGAGCGGGTCAAACAATTCCCGGATCAACTGGATTGTCATCCGCTATGCCGATGTATTATTAATGCAATCGGAAGCCATCAACAACCTCACGCCCAACGACCCCCTCAAATTCGACGGCATTAACAAGGTCCGCATCCGTGCCGGTTTTACAACCGCTGCCGATCAATATAATTTTACCAATACGCCCACCCAAGGCGCTTTCGTCGACACCCTTGTTGCCGAACGCGCCCGCGAGCTCTGCGTGGAAGGCCATCGCCGCTGGGACCTTATCCGCCTGGGCCGCTACAAACAGGTGGAAGCATCCATCGGCTTTACGCTGCAGGACTACCAGATGCTTTTTCCCATACCGCAATCAGAACTCGATGCCAATAAAAACCTGAAGCAAAATCCCGTTTACCAATAAGAGCAGCAGCCGGCAACATCATAGCAAACCAAAGCGCCCCCGCAGGGCGCTTTGGTCTTTCCGGTTTGTTGTACATTTGGTAATGAACTATGGTAAAATGGCTTTTGTAATCCTGCTGCTATGCCTGTCTTCCGGCTTATACGCCCAGCATAAAAAAACGCCGTATCCCAATCTCGCCGGCAAATGGGTATCCAGGGCCGATGCCAATTATACCCTGTTGGTAAAAAACGATTGGATATATGAATACCATAAAAATAGCCACGCGGTGGATACGTTCCGGTATGATATCACAGGCCGCCCCTGTTTTCCCGGCAAATTCACCGGTAAAAAAAACTTTTACCTGTACAAGAAAGATAAAAACGGTGCAAATGAATCCTGTTATAAGCTGCTTTCGTATTCGTCCAATGCTTTTGCCATGATCGCCAATGGCAACGGCGCTACCTCGCATTTTATCCGCTACCTTAAACGCTATTAGACCGCGGCCAGGACGCCTGCTACCTCCTTGTTAATCAAGGTGTGTTTCCCTATAAAAACCTATTTTTGCCGCGGTTAAGGAAATCAAAGCCGCATGACAGACACCTCCATACAGTCCATTTCTCCCCGTACCGCCCGCATCGCCACCGCCGCCTTTTTCTTTATCTCGGGTTTTACCTACGCTTCCTGGGCTTCACGCATTCCCTCCATCCAGCAGCAATTGCACCTGAGCGAGGCACAGCTTGGCGCCGTCCTGTTTGCCCTTCCCGCCGGCCTCATGGGCATGCTTCCCGTAACCGGTTACCTGCTCCGCCGCTTCAGCAGCCGCAAGGTAATGCTGGCAGGGGCCCTGCTGTTTAATGTCATGCTGGCCCTGCTGGGTTTTGCTACCCATGCCTGGCAGCTGGTGCTCGTGCTGCTTTGCTTCGGCGCCTCGCGCAACCTCTTTAATATTTCGCTCAATGCCCAATCGCTCGGCGTGCAGGCATTGTATGATCGCTATATCATCGCCGGCTTCCACGGTATCTGGAGCGTAGCCGGTTTCGGTGGCGCCGCCCTCGGCACCCTGGCCGTGTCGCTGGACCTGGCACCTTCCTGGCATTTCCTGCTGGTAAGCATACCGCTGTCGGTCATGATCTTTCTGTTCTATCCCCGTATACTGCACCAGCTACCGGCGCCGCATGAGCGTAAAACGCGTTTCTCCTTCGACAGGGGATTGGGGGCTCACCTGCTTTGCGTCCATGGCCTGCGAAGGCACCATGTACGACTGGAGCGGCATCTATTTCAAAAAAGCCGTGCATACTTCAGGCAAAACAGCCACCCTCGCTTTCGTGGTCTATATGGTGGCCATGACCATCGGCCGCTTTACCGGCGATCGGCTCGCCAATCGCCTCGGCATAAAAAAAATGCTCCAATACAGTGGCGCGCTTATCTGCGGCGGCCTGCTCACCGCCGCCCTGCTGCCTTATGCCTTTAGTGCCGGTCTCGGTTTTATCATGGCCGGCTTCGGCGTTTCCTGCGTCGTACCGTTGGTGTTTACCATGGCCGGCAAATCGACATCCATGAGCAGCGGTCCCGCTATCGCCGCCGTATCCACCATCGGCTATATCGGTTTCCTGCTCGTGCCACCCATGGTGGGTTTCATCGCACAGGCATCCAGCCTGCGCTGGTCCTTTGCTTTTATCGCCCTTTTCGGCGCGCTTATCGCGGTGTTTGTTTCCAAAACGGAAAGCCCCCACCGGTTAAAAACGCAGCGCTGATCGATGATTTTTAATGCATTCTTCAATGGATATTAAGGCATTCTCCCACCGGTTCTTATTTTGCAATGCCAATACCAGTTACTTAAACATGTAATCATCTTCGTATTGGTTAGCCTGTTTTTAAGTGCTATTTTTATACAGTCAATCCAATAATCCTCCTATGAAAAATGATTATCCTTACGGGGAAAAAGCCATTGTGCTGGCTGTATGTATAACCGCACTGGTATACTGGCATACCCCGGCATCGGCCCAGGTAAAAGTAAAAGGCGTTTACGCGCCGCGTTATAAAGCAACCACCGGTTCGACCTATACAGCGGCCGCTTCCGCAGGCTCCGGGCTATCCGGCACCTACACCCATAAATATGGTACGCAAACGGTTACTTCCAACAATTACCAGCGCCTCGATACATTTACCATTACCAACACCTATAATGGAAATCCCAACGCCGGCACCTCTTTTTTTATATTTAATAATGCCGCCGTTCCCGTGGTTAAGTTCCGGCGCGCCAACAATGCCAATGTTACCGGCCGTCGTAAATCGCTCTGGTTCGAGAGCGATGGCAATACACCTTCGGCCACCGTCGCCGTTGCCGTGCGGCCTGCATACGATGATAGCCTCGAAGCCATCTTTGGCAAACGCCTGTTCAATATGGGCGTCGACAACGCTTTCGAAAACGGTACCGTTACCAATAATAATAATATTGAGCGCATAGACGTCATCTTTCCCGGGGGAGTGAAAGCTTTTAATCCCGATAGCGCCGGGTTTACCGTTTTCGACCGCGGCGCCGCCGGCGGAAACGATTCATTTATGATTGCCGCCATCAAATCGCTCGATGCTAATGGCGATCCCGCCGATTATTATCCTGCCGTGCGCGTAGGGCCACTTAATTACGGAGCGGCTGCCGGTACCACGCTCAACTTTCACGGCCTGCGTAAAGAAGAGAGCGAAACAAACCTGAAATTATTTATTGCTGCCGGCAACCAGGAACGCCAGGGCGTCTATTTCTCTTTTACCTCGCTCGGCTTTCCCTTTAGCAGCGGCACCAGCCCCAATCTCGTATATGGGTATTCCGTTATGGCCACCGATGTCAACCGTGCCGCGCCCGGTACGCCAAAGAATATGGTGTTCTATAGCAACGCAGCGATATTCCCTACCAATACCGAGCTGGGTTCCGTCGGCGGCATCGATATGGTGGCCGTATCCGGCGTAGCCACCACGCTGGCAACGGCTTCAGCGCTCGTCCTGCCGGTAACCAACGCCGGTTTTACGGCGCTGGCAAAAGAGGGTAGGGTAGTGCTCAGCTGGCAGCTGGCCAACGCCGATGCGGCGGACCAGGTATACCTGGAGCGAAGCGCCGATGGGATCGCTTTCACCCTGCTCGCCAATCCCGGGCCGCCCCTGCTCAGCGGTAAACAATACGCTACCGACGCACATCCCCTCCCGGGACAGAACTACTATCGCCTGCGGATGGTGGACAAGGTGGGGGACATATCGTATACTCCCGTCGTAAATGCCTGGGTAAATACTGGTTTTGCACCGGCTGTTTTTATGACCGTCTATCCCGTACCGGTCACCGGCGGGCAATACACCATCACCGCTTCGGGCATACCCGCAGCGCCGTGCCTGCTTGAAATGACGGATATGAACGGCCGCCGGGTATACCAGCAGGTGACAACAGCCACCCGCCTTGCTTCCCTGCACGTAACCCTGCCTCGCCGGCTGCCCGCCGGCAGTTACAGTATACGCATTGCCGGTACCGATGGAACAACATGGCTGACAAAAAAAATATTGATAGAATAAAGACTAATACCAGGCATCAACACACTAAGTGTTTGCCATTAAATAATTGGCTCTGATTCGTAGTGGATACAGGTGGACATTTGCCCGCTCGTTTTCCGGAACAGCTTTTTGCTGCACCGGCCGGGATTCCCGGCTGCAGGGCGTTGAAAGCAAGCCCTGTTAAGGCTTTCAGCAAAAAGCGAATAAAGGGAAACCTATAGTGGTAAGTACACATCGTGTAGAAAAACTAAGAAAACAAGGTGGACAAAACCGGTAGTTTTAACATGTCTTTAATGTTAGGTGGACATATGATGATCTTTTACTAACATTATAGTGACATATAGGTAGACTTCGCCTTCTTTTCTGTTACTTCGCATAATGGATGGAGATGGTTTTTGTTCCTTTGTCCATGAATCCGGGCCCCTAAGTAAATGTAATATTCATGAAAAAGACCAGCCTCATACCCTTGGTGGTAGTCTGTCTGTTGTTTGCTGTCCCCCCGGGGACGACCCGTGACCGGGAAAATTCCCTGCCTGTTTTTTTTGCTGCAATGCACCACAGGCCAGCGTTTTCGGCTTCCCTGCACTTTGTTGGTTTCAGTCTTATTCATACCCGGGATGTCCCCCCTTATGCCTTCCGTACGGCCGTTCCCGTTACCAAATTATATATAAATAAAAAGAACAGTATACAATCCACTGACGGTAATGGCTCACCGGCAATGCCAGGTGTGCCGGGGGACAAATGGGGGACAGCGCCATGTCCACCCCGGCTGGCTTCCTTTGGCGAAAATGGTATCGTATTATCGCTCCTCGCATTAATGGCTTCGCTCTGCGCCGTTGTTTTGCAACGTTACCGGAGAATGAAGGCAAATGCCAAATATGAGAAGGAAGAAGCCCTGCGCAAGGCGCGCGAAGTAATGGAGCAGGAAAAACAAACCGCCCTGCAGCTGGCCTACCGCCTCATCCGGGAAGAAAAAGAGATGGCCCTGCGCCAGGCCCGCGAAACCGCCGTACAGCAGGCCCGCGAAATTATCGAGCAAGCCCGCGAAGAAGCACGGCTACTCCAGGCTAAGGTGACCTCTGCCTCTGTACAGCTTGCCGAAAGAAACGATTACCTCCAGCAGCTCCAGGAAAAACTGCGCATGGCGGATAACACCGAATGCAAACGCATCGCCCGCGAAATAAAAACCAACCTGGGTGAAACTGATCACTGGACAGACTTTATAACTAATTTCAATTTGTTGCACTCGCACGTCATAGATAAAGTTACCCGCAAGCATCCCGACCTCACCATCAACGAAATCAAGCTCGTCTGCTTTGTATTGTCGGGCATGAGCAACAAAGAAATCGCCGCCACTTTTGGTGTCGAAGCCGAAACCATCAAGAAAGGCCGCTACCGTCTTAAAAAGAAGCTACAGCTCAAAGAAGAAGAAAGCCTGAAGTTCTACCTCGACAACCTCGAATAAACCGGCGTTCACTGCTCCGCCCGCCACCGCCTGTACCACCGTCTTTAACGCCGCGCCTGCACCTTTCGCCCCTAAGACCCCGCCACCACCTGCCTCTAATACGCCAGCACCCGCCTCTAACGCGTCATCTATCCGCCATCCGCTATCAACTATCCGCTCCTTCCCGTACACACGAATTAAATTTTTATCAGATAAGCGCTTTAAATAACCAAATCAGCAACACTGGCATAGTTTTTTCTGATAAATATAGATCCATTATCATACCCGGCTACGTATTAAATACAACGGGGTGTCGTAAAAAACCAGTCGCGGATTTGTCTTTTTTCATCGTCCGCGACTTCCGCTCCGGGTTACCGTGATACCATTTATATACGACCCAAATCGATCTTCTTCTTCATAATAGGAAATGCAACTTACACGTAAGAGTATACCCTAGATTTTTCCCGGGGGACATGGGGGACATTTGGGGGACATAAAATCTTTGCATCGTATCCCCCATTTGTCCACCCCCTTTATTTGGCGCCCGACCGTTTTATTTCCACATTTGCATCACTGTTTCTCTCCAACATCTTTTGAATCTCCAAATCCTATTATCTGTTTTCAATACCTGTTTAAAGCCAGGTTAAATACAATGTCCTTCCAAACGGGTATCTCCCAATCCCCGGAAGAACTTCTAAGCCAATATTGATGGAATAGCTACAAAAGCCAAGTCCTGTATTCAATACCTGCTGAAACCGTTTTGTAGGTTCAATGTCCTGGTAATGATCGTACAGTAAGTAAGCGTTTTAGAAGACAATGTCCAATACCGTTGATAACCCCGATAATATCCTGTATTCAATCCCAATGAAACCATATTGAATTCAATGTCCTATCCTGAAGATAGTACATGTGCACCATGAGCTATGTTTTAAGGGTCTTAAAGTGGTGGTTTCTACCACCACTTTTTTTTCGTGATTAACTAAACGTGATATATGGAAACCAATCAATTGAGAATTGGTAAGTATGTAATTGTAAAAAACCACCCCATCCTGTTCCCGGCCGGACTGGCGCACAGCGATGTGGTGAGTGATGCGCAGTCGGCCGGTTTTTTTATACTCCGGTTTTCGGGTGGGTCTGTAGACGTGTTATGCTGGGGAGAAAGCATCGGCCTGAACATCAAAAGCAGGGGCGCCGCCGATGCACGCATCATTACCGAGTTTATGGGCCGCATCGCGAGCCTGGTGGATCGGGTACCTGGCGGCTACCCATTGTCGGAGGTCTGATTTGCTGACCCCGGCTTCCATCCCATAGCAGTAAAAATGAGCTCATTATGCTTTCGTTAATAAACCTGTCTGTGAATGGACGGAAAAAAACAATCACCAGCAACCTGCACGCGGTCTTTGCCGCCGGGTATGTTCACGGGCTGTTTGCCCCCAGGGCCGACCTGCTGAACCTCCTGCTGGAGTCCATCAGCGGGCAAAACACCCGGTATACCGGAAGCATACTATACAACGATCTCCCGTTGTCTGCCTGGGACGTATCGTATACAGACTGCCGTTGCATCGACACCGCCCCCGAAACGCTTGTTGCTCAACCCCGGCTGGTCCCTCAGCAAACGCCGCATCGTAAAACCCCGCCCGCACCTCCCCGGTTTTCCCGTTTCAGGCCCCTAACGGCCGCTTCGCTGCGTCCGCCCGCCGGAGCCGCCATCGACTTCTCAAAAAAGATACTGCTATTGCACCACCTGCACAGCCCCCTGCCGGAGATAGCAGGCGAAGCCCTGCCTGCCCGGCTCCACCGGCACGCAGCAGAAGGTAACACCATTCTTATCAGCAGCCAGGATTATCAGGCCCTGCGGGATACCTGCGATTATATTTATCTCTATGATAAAAAACGGTTTCCCATCGTCGTAGAGAAAGCCGATTTTGCCCGGTTCGACACCTATTTTGAAAACGTGTTCGGCCGGCGCCGTTCTTATTAACTTTAAATAATTTTTTATGTTATTGTACCTGCTATCCGCTATTGTGTTAACCCTGCTACTGCTTTTCGTGAGCCAGCAACGCATCCTCCATGCTGTAAAAAGAAAAGAAAAATCAGCCGAGATTAGCATGAATACCCTGCACCAGTGGATTGTTTCCAACGACAAAACAGTGCTGCAAAACCTCGACAGGATGAACGATCTCATGACCACCCTCTACCTGCGTATGCGCATGATCGATTTAACCCTGCGCAACAATATAAACGGTGGACAACAAAATGCCGGCGCCGGGAGCAGGGACCTCGAAACCCTGCTCGCCAAAGAACGCCCGGCAAACAGCTTCATCAATGAAAACACCCACAAGGATGCCATTGAAAAAATAAGAAGCGAAGACATTCACCAGTATTATGCTACGCTGATAGAAGAATTGCAACAGCTCAACAGGCAAATCAGCCGGGGTGGCGCCCGCGGCGACATTATGATAGGCCCCGGCAATCTTCCTGGTGGCAGGAGCGAAAATACTGCGCCCGTCGACGGTTGGTATAACCGGGTAAACAAAGTGGTATAGTACGGCGCCCGGTATGGCCGTAACGCAGAACGTCCCGCCGGAGGCGGGACGTTCTGCTATTATGAAAAAAGCAAATTCCGGTTATAGCTTAGTCACTACCACGTTCTCTACCATGGTGCGGTTGATGGCAAAGGAATGTTTTACTTCGTCTTTGCCCGAACGGATAATAAACGTAGGGTTCAGCTCATCCGTGTCACGCAGGAACTGGATGTTTTTATTGAAATGCTTGTCGCTGAACTGTTCCTGAAACAGCACTTCACCTTCATTGTTCTTAATGATAAGCCAAAATTTTTGGGCGCTGCTGTTTTCAAACTGCACGTTAAACATAACGGCTTCTTCGGTGCTGCCGGTGTATTTCACAGACAGTTTACCTTCCGCCAGGGGAGTAACGGCTTCTTTAGCGCCTTTTTCCTTGTCATTGCTGGCTTTGCTGCTAAAAGGACTTACTACCAGTAAAGCCAGAGCTGTTGCAGCTGCAAATAATACATTCTTCATATTCATCTTTTTAATTTTTACAGTGTTAAAATGCGGCAGCAAATCGGCGGCAAGCCATGTAGCAAAACGATCGGAAAACAAATTCATTGGGCGAAACCGGTGCAGAACGCTTATTTCCGGTTTGCTTACACAAAGATAGCAGGAGGGAGGAGGCCTTACAAGCCATGTTTAGCGTCTTTTTATTATCCCAAAACCGCTTATTTCCTGTTAAAACCCTTTGCTGTCAAGGGTTTTGAGCGGTTGCCCCCATGATACCCAGGCCTTTTTTCAGGCTTTTCGCCCTTTGTTAAACTAACAGGTGTTTTCCTGTGCAAACGCCTTTTTCCCTTCTGTGCATCAATAATCCTTGTTATCATTTAATGTAAACTTCATTCAAGCTGATTGAGCTATATCGCCGGCGTGCAGACGCTGAAGGATTATAAATATGATGATTCCAGGTGTTAGTTTCGTTGGCGGAACGTCTGTGCAGAGGGAATATATAGGGTGTCGCCACCCGGCCGGGCGGCAGCAGAGGACGATGTAACTACAGGAATATACGAAAAAAAAAGAAGTTAAAGAAAATTAAAAAGCAGGCATAATCCCCTGTTTTCTAAGGGTAAATAATAAGATGTGGATAATTTTCGATCCCAGTTAGACAGCAATTAAGTAGCTTGTAGAGTCATATAATTAAAAGCCATGAAATCTGTCCAACCATTTATTGCATCAGCGCCCGGCCAGGTGAATACCATGCATGTGTTAAGCAGCGGCGAAATCATCGATTCCCTCGAAGCATACGAGAAGGTGGCCGACCGTTTTGCCTGGGTAAACCGCACTGCTATCATTACCAAAATGTTACAGCTCCGCCAGCTGACAGACGATCACAAGCAGTCTGTTATCGTTCTTTATGAAGAAGGACAACGCATGCGTGAATTTGTAAACGTAGAAGAAGGTTTTCGCCCCCTGCGCTTTTGCTGATTAAGCCCGCCCTGAGCTAGTCGAAGGGCTCCCCACTATCCTTGATGGCCTCCGCTTCCTTTCTACCTCCCAATATCTTCCTTTCATACTTCCAATTCCATTACCACAGGCAACCGGGCACTCCGGAAGGCCGGCAGGATCGCTTTGCCCGCCATTTCCTAACAAAAAGTTAGTATTTTTACATATCGAAACTTTTCAATAAATAAAATTGTTTCTTTGTGTAAATAGTTTTCCCTATGGATTATAAAAAGGCCGAGAAGATCTCTAAAGCGCTGGCCGACCCCAACCGCTTAGCCATATTGAAGGAAATCAAGAAAAATAAAGATTGCCTGTACTGCTGCGACCTCAACGAAACGCTCAACCTGGCGCAGCCTTCCATCTGGCACCACATAAAGCAATTGATTGATACAGGACTCGTTACGTCGGATAAAGAAGGCCGTAACGTACGCTATTCCCTTAATAATAAAGTACTCGATGAATACATACGTTTCGTGGAAGGATTAAAAATTTAATCCTTTTTTTTAAATAGATTTATCGAAATATTTCAATAAATCTATTAATTTTGTCGCCCGCTTCGAACTTTTGACGGAAACATACGTTCTTATTTATCGAAATATTTCAATAAATCAATTAATAAAATACACGCCATGTCACGCACTTTATCTTTACAACACCAACCCGGCAGGCATCGTCTGTTGTTTCCTATCCTGTATTTATTCGCTGTTATCCTGCTGGCAGGCTGCGGTGCAGCCGCCAAAGAACCGGCTCCCGCTTCCGTTGCCGCCGCCCCGCAGGCCGTGCCCGTCGATGGGGCCATTATCCGCCCCGGCTCACTCAAAGAAGAGCTGGAAGTAACCGGCACGCTGGTAGCCAATCAACAGGTGGATATCGTCAGCGAGCTGACCCGCAAAATTGTACGGGTAAATATAAAGGAAGGCAATTTCGTAAAAGCCGGCACCCTGCTGTTCCAGCTGGATGATGCCGACCTGCAGGCCCAGCTCGAAAAGCTGCGCCAGCAGGAAAAACTGGCCAACCTTAACGAAGAACGCCTCCGCGACCTGATAAAGCACGAGGCCGTGGTACAGCAGGATTACGACCAGGCTTTCACCAACCTGAAAGTGCTGCAGGCCCAGGTAGCCGAGCTGCAGGTAATGATCGCTAAAACACATATCAAAGCGCCCTTCGACGGACAGGTGGGTATCATTCATGTATATCCCGGTGCCGTGGTATCGGTTAACACCGTTCTTACGCATATCGAAGACAACAGCGTGGTGAAAGTGGAATTTTCCGTGCCGGAAAAATATTCCAATATCATCATCCCCGGCAGCGTACAGCAGTTTACCGTTGCTTCCAACGCCAAACAATACACGGCGCGGGTAATAGCCCGCGAATCGAAGCTGGATCAAAACACGCGTACCCTGCTCGTGCGTGCGGTAACCGATAATCCCGGCAGGGTATTACTGCCCGGCCAAAGCGCCCGGCTAAGCCTGTCACTACATGAATCCGGCAACGCGCTGCAGGTGCCTTCGCAGGCATTGATCCCTTCTTCACAGGGTTACAGCGTATTCGTGTCGAGAGGCAACAAGGCGCAGATCATGCCGGTTGAAATAGGCCAGCGCGGACCCTATACCGTTGAAGTGCTCAAGGGATTACAGGCCGGCGACACCGTAGTGCTCAACAACCTGCTGCGGTTGATGCCCGGTGCAGATATACAGTTCGTCACCTTTAAAAATTGATGACAGGTAACAGTTGACGGATGACAGCCTCCTGTCAGCTGTCATCCGCCAACTGTCAGCCAATTGTGCTTGCCACAGGTACATTTTTAATTACGACTAAGCAATAATTTTATGAGTGCTATTTCACAAATAAGCATCTCCAGGCCCGTATTGGCCGGTGTGATGTCTGTACTGCTGATTTTATTTGGTATCGTGGGATATACTTTTCTCGGCACCCGCGAATACCCGGTGACCGATTCGCCCATCGTTACCATTACAACGGTGTATCCCGGCGCGAGCGCCGATATCATCGCCTCACAGGTAACCAAACCGCTCGAAGAAGCCGTGGCCGAAGCCAATGGCATACGCGCCATGTCGTCCGTTTCGCGCGAGCAGGTGAGCGTTATCACCGTTGAGTTTAACCTGAGCGCCGATCTCGAAGCCGCTGCCAATGATGTACGCGATAAGGTGGCCAAATCGCGCCAGCAGCTGCCCACCGATATTGAGCCTACCATCGTGGAAAAATCAGGTCCGCCCGATTTCCTCGTGTTCCTCACCGTGCAGAGCGATACCAAAAGCCTGGAAGATGTTACCGACTTTGTCAACATCAATATCAAGGAGCGTCTGCAATCCATTCCCGGCGTTCGCCTCGTGGATTCCTATGCCGGCCGCAAACGCTCCATGCGCCTGCGCATGGACCCCGTTAAGCTGGCTGCCTATCATCTTACGCCCGCCGACGTACAGGCTGCGCTGCAACGGGAGAACGTAGATTTGCCCAGCGGCCGTATCGAAGGCGAGAATACCGAAGTGACGCTGCGCACACAGGGAAGACTGGTAACGGAAGACGATTTCAATAATATGATCTTAAGCCAGGAAGGCGGCGCCATCGTTCGGTTTAAAGACATCGGCCGCGCTATCATGTCTTCGCAAAATGAACGTACCGCGATGATCGTGAGCGAAGGCAAAACAGCCCGCTACGGCGTCGGTACCGGCGTACAGCCCCAGCGCGGCGCCAATTCACTGGCCATCGTGGATGAATTTAAACAACGGTTTGACGATATCGTAAAAACAGCGCCTAAAGATTATATCATTTCGCTTGGTAAAGACTTTACCGTGCCGGTGCGCAATTCGCTGAATGAAGTAAAAGAAACCCTGCTGCTGGCCTTCGGTCTCGTGGCATTGATCATCTTTATCTTTTTGCGCAACTGGCGCAGCACCATCATCCCGCTGGTAGCCATCCCCGTGTCTATTATCTCGGCCTTCTTTATCATGTACCTTGGTAACTTCTCCATTAACGTGCTTACCCTGCTGGGACTGGTACTGGCCATCGGCCTGGTGGTAGACGATGCCATCGTGGTGCTGGAAAATATTTATAGTAAGATAGAACAGGGAATGAGCCCTTTACAGGCCGCACGCAAAGGGGCAGACGAAATCTATTTTGCTGTTATCTCTACTACCGTCACCCTTGCCGCTGTGTTCCTGCCCATCCTGTTTTTGGGTGGCATCACCGGCAGGCTGTTTAAAGAATTTGCCATCGTGGTAGCCGGCTCCGTGCTGATATCTGCTTTCGTGGCCCTGACCCTTTCGCCCATGATGAGCGCTTATTTGCTCAAAGCGGGTGCTTCGCAGGGTTGGTTGTATAGAAAAACAGAACCCTGGTTTGAGGCATTGAACAGGGGTTATGAAAAAACGCTCCGCGGCTTTTTCAGGTTCCGCTGGCTTGGTTTTGCATTGCTGCTGCTGTCATTCGGCGTCGCCTGGCTGCTCGCGCCCAAGCTGCCTTCCGAACTGGCGCCGCTGGAAGACCGTTCTATGGTAGGGCTGGCTGTTATCGCCCCGGAAGGAACTTCTTTTGAAAGCATGCAGGAGACCATGAAGGAAATTACCAATTATGTGGCTGATTCCATTCCCGATCTCAACGAAAACCGCACCTATGCCGGTATTGCCGCTTCCATCGGTACGCTGGTACAACCCGTTAACTTCAGCTTTCAATGGGTGTTTTTAAAAGATCCGAAAGACCGCAAAAGCGGTATGACCCAGCAGCAGGTATACCAGAAGCTGGCGATGGCTTCCGGGCGCTTCAGGAACGTGATCTGTATCCCTATCCAGATACCGACCATCGGTGGTTTCTCCAGTTCGCAGCCCCTGCAATACGTGGTAGAAGGACCCGATCTGAAAAGCCTGGAAGATATCATGCCGAAACTGATGGGCAGCATCTATCAAAGTAAAAAGCTCAATTACCAGGATCCTGATTTTAAAATCAACCGCCCCGAAATAGGCATTACCATCGATCGCCAGAAAGCGGCCCAATCGGGTATCTCTACACAGGAAATCGGCCGTATACTGCAACTGGCGCTGAGCGGCCGCCGCTATGGTTATTTCATTTTCAACGACCGCCAGTACGAAGTAATCGGGCAGCTCGACCGTAAAGAGCGTTCTGCGCCGGCCGACCTGCGCTCGATGTTCCTGAAATCGTCTACCGGTGAAATGATATCCCTCGATAACATGGTTAAGATGACGGAAAGCGTGAGCCCGCCCGCTATTTACCGGTATAACCAGTCGTACAGCGCTACCATTTCCGCCACACCCGCTCCCGGCGTAAGCCTCGGCGAAGCGATCAAAGAAATGGATGGTATTGCGGCAAAGGTGTTGCCCAAAGGCTTCCACACCACGCTGGCCGGCCAGAGCCGCGACTTTGCCGAAAGCAGCTCCAGCCTCATTTTTGCCTTCATCTTCGCCATTATTCTTATTTACCTGGTATTGGCTGCGCAGTTTGAAAGCCTTATCGATCCGTTTATCATCCTGCTTACGGTGCCCATGGCCGTTACCGGCGCCCTGCTGAGCCTGTGGCTGACCGGGCAATCCATCAATATCTTCAGCGAAATCGGTATCATCATGCTCATCGGTCTTATTACCAAGAACGGTATATTGATTGTTGAGTTTGCCAACCAGCGCAAGGAAGAAGGGATGAGCGTAAGAGATGCTGTGCTCAGCGCCGCCGCTTCAAGGTTCAGGCCCATCCTTATGACCACCCTGGCGATGATCTTCGGTACACTGCCCATCGCATTGTCGCTCGGCACTTCGTCCGGTAGCCGTACCTCGCTTGGTATCGTGGTAGTAGGCGGCCTCGTGTTTGCCGGTATCCTCACGCTGTATGTGATTCCTTCGGTGTATTCGTACTTCTCACGGCCGCATCGCGCAAAAGCAGCAGAGGAAAACATACCTGTGGCAGCGCACCTTGAAACGTTGCCTGCATAACCACCCATTGTAAATTATCAGAACATTATTATTATGAACGACAAGAAAATATTTGTTTATACCCTCATCGCCTTTGTTGGCCTCTGCCTTGTGTCGTATGCCGTGCAGGCGCAGGAACCGCTATCGCTTCAAAAAGCGGTATCGCTGGCCATTACCCACAACCGCGAGGTAAAAGCGGCCGGGGTAGGCGTGCAGCAATCTGCCCAGCAGGTGCGCGTGGCCAAAAGCCTTACGCTGCCCACCGTAACTGCCGGTGCGCAGGCCGCACACTATTTCTGGTTGCCCGTTTTCTTCGGGCTTGACGGAAATACCTCCAATGATAAAATCGCCTACGGTCGCTTTGGCGGCAAAGACCAGGCTGCTGCCACCATCGCGGTGGTGCAACCCATCTATAACGCTCAGGCCGCACCCGCCCTCCGCAGCGCCCGTTTGCAGGAGAAGCTCGAAAAGGCATCGCTGGCCGATAGAACAGTGCTCATTGCTGCCGAAGTAAAGCAAACCTATTGGCAGATCGTTGTATTGCACGAACGCATCCGCCTGCAGGAAGAAAGCCTGGAGCGTAACCGCAAGGCGCTGGAAGACGCCAAATCCCTGCTGGCACAGGGCCGTGCCCTCCGCGTAGATACCTTGCGTGCATACACCTCGGTCAAAAACCTGGAACCCGATTTACTGAAATTGTCCTATGCCATGGAAGTGGGTAAGCTGCAGCTGAAAGTGCTGATAGGGCTTGATTCGCTGCAGGACATCCGGCTTGCGGATTCACTCGTCGTGCCGGGCGTTGCTGCCGTGCCGGTAGAATCGGAAATATACAGCGAAGCCATCAGGAGCCGGCCCGACCTGCAGGCGCTTGCCTTGCAGCCGCAGATAGACGACCAGCGGATAGCGCTGACTACCGCCGCGAGAAAGCCCGCGTTCAACGCCGTAGGCCAATACCAGGTTCAAACACAGGTGAACCGGTTTAATTACCTGGAAGGATATTACCCGTCTGTTCCCTTTGTGGGCCTGCAGGTGAGCGTTCCCCTGTTCAGCGGCTTCAGCAACCTGGCCAAAACGCAGCAGGCGAAACTGGGTAAGCAGCAATCTATCCTCCGCCGCGATAATGCCTATGAGCAGCTGAAGGCAGAAGTGCACCAGGTGCTGGCCGACCTGCAGGAAACCACCGCCCGCATACAAACCCGGCTCACGGTAAAGGAAACCGCGCAGCTCAGCTACGATATCACCCAATACCGCTATGCCCGCGGCGTGGCCTCACGCCTCGAGCTGACCGATGCCGAGCTGGCGCTGACCGCCGCCCAGTCGAACTACCTCGAAGCTATATACGATTATCTCTCCGCACGAATAGCATTGGATAAGACCGTTGGACGAACTGGAGAGTAGTGCCGTTATAATACGTATCCTTATGATGGGACCGGCTGTGTTGGCCGGTCCCTTTTTTTAGGGTGCTGTTAGCTTCCCGGTAGCGGTAGTGGTATACGACGGGCCGCATATTGTTGCAAATTAACCCATCCACCCATATTTTCTGTCCCGCCAAAAAACTGTGCTTAATTTGCCCAAACCCTCCTATATTTGCACTCCCAAAATGTTTCCGTAGCTCAGTTGGTAGAGCAGCTGACTCTTAATCAGCGGGTCCACGGTTCGAGCCCGTGCGGGAACACTGAAATAGGTAAAGGCTTTTAAATCAATTGATTTAGAGGCCTTTGTGCTTTAGGGAGGGGGCTAATTTATTGATGCCGATAATACTTACAAAAGCATATATGAATAATAATAGAAAAAGCGCTACCGCACAAAGTATTGGCAGGGTAGCCCTGCTCATCATTTTGCTGGCCGGTAGCTTTTCCAGCTCCGCGCAAATCCCGGTAAGCAAAGAACCTATGCACCGCGTTGTTTTTCAAAATGCCTGGGTCAGGTTACTGGACGTGCATATCCCCGCGGGCGACACTTCGTTGATGCACAAACATGAAATACCCTCTGTGTTCATTGTGCTCACCAATACAAAGACAGGTTCCGAAGTGGTGGTAGAGCCGGCAAAATTACAGTTGACGCCGGGGAACATCTGGTTTGAAGGATTTTATACGTCGCCGCGCATCCATCGGGTGTGGAACAGCGATACATCGGAATTCCATGTCATCGATATGGAACTGCTGAATAAGACGATAACGCAGATCGATTCCCCATTGAATGCGAAAGATTTTACCTTGTTGTTTGATGAAAAACCCGTGAGGGGCTACCGTTTCACTGTCGGCGCACACGCCACCGTGCGGATACCTGCCCGGAAAGCCCCCATGGTGATAGTGGGGCTGGGTGATGCATCGGGGTATGTGCGCACCAATAATAAAACGTTTGAAAAGAAAGGCGACTTTATGTTTGTGCCTGCCAATACAGCGGTAAATGCCGTCGGCATGAGCGGTACAGGCCGGCAATTCGCACTGCTGGAGCTAAAATGAAAATGATGCTTCAGCCGGTTGGCGCTGAAATTCATTTCCCGCTAATTTCCTTCGCTGCTTTCTTGTTTTTTCTTTGATTAACCTGGTAGGGCCATGTCCGGGCCTGCTGTAATGCTCGCGGGCTACCTGCTCCGCCAGCTGCCCTACCGTATCAAATTCCAGATCCTGGCCAAACCGGGTTGCCATCCACCCGGCGATGGCGGTAAACGCCAGTCCCGCGGCGCCGGCTTTCCACGAAACAAACAGCGCGATAATACTGGTGACAGTACTTAATATAATTGTCCATTCTGCGGCGTTCTTAATGGCCAGCAGGTCAATGTCAACGCCCAGCTCATCCTGGAACGCATGTATTCTTCGCTGCCGGTGGTTGCGTGGGAAGAATGTTTCCAGCTTACTATCCGGGTCAATGGAGCTTATATCGATGGATTGGGAGAGGGCTATGGCGGAAGAAACAGCATCAAAAGCCTGTTGCCTGAGACGATCTTCAGCGTTCCCGGAAGCGGGATTGCCAGTTATTTTTGTACCGGCCGGCGTAGCTGAATGCCTGTTTTCAAGAGTAGTAGTGATAAGCATTGTCTTCATTTTTTTGAAGCTGTTCAGGTAAAAATTAAAACAATTAATGCTTTTCAGAAAAGATATCGGGCGGTCATTCAAAAGGGAGGATATAGACTTTAATCTGCTGAGTGCAGATTGACCAAACAAGAATACTAAAAATAACGCCATACTGCAAGCCTTTTCCGGCGCTTTTTGGCCTGTACCAAATTTACTATGCCTAACCCGCTGTAAAGAGGGTATTTACGGGTAAGCGGAGGTGATTTTTTATTGAATTATTTTGGCTCAACCACGCTGGCAGGCACCGGTTTTTTCACTTCCAGGGCCGAAGGCAACCTGAACCATTCTTTGGCATAGGGTTTCAACAATGAATTGCAGGCATCGGGGCCCCAGCTTCCCGCCGGGTAAAATTCCAGTTTGCGCTGCGGGTATTTTTTCCAGGCGTCCAGTATCGGCATCACGGCCTTCCAGGCGGCTTGCACCTGGTCCGCCCGCATAAATAAGGTGGCGTCGCCATGCAGGGCGTCCAGCAACAGCGCTTCATAGGCCTCCGGCAAAGTTTCCGTATAGGAGTCCTGGTAAGTAAAATCCATTTCCACGGGCTTTAGCTTCATTTCCAACCCGGGTACCTTGCTTTCAAAAAGCAAACTGATTTCAAGCTCCGGCTGGATGCTGATGATAAGACGGTTGGGAACGATATCGTCTTTAAAAATCTTGTGCGGCGTGTCTTTAAACTGCACCACGACCACCGACGATTGCCTGGGCATCGATTTACCCGTGCGCAGGAAAAAAGGCACTCCTTTCCAGCGTGGATTGTCGATAAAGAGTTTTGCCGCTACAAATGTTTCCGTCACGGAGCCTTCTTTCACCTGCTCTTCTTTCCGGTAAGCCGGCCGGGGGACGCCGTTTACGGTGCCTTCCGTATACTGCCCGCGAATGACGTTTTTAAAAATTCCGTCGGGTGTATACGCCCGGATGCTTTTCATCAGCTTTGTTTTAGCATCCCGTATAATTTCCGACTGGTAGGCTTCCGGGCACTCCATGGCGATGATGCAGAGCAGCTGCAGCAGGTGGTTTTGTACCATATCCCGCAATGCCCCGCTGCTGTCGTAATAACCGCCGCGTTTACCAACGCCCACTTCCTCTGCCACGCTTATCTGGATATGATCGATGAATTTATTATTCCACAACGGTTCAAAAACATAATTGGCAAACCGGAAAGCCATGATGTTTTGTACGGTTTCCTTACCCAGGTAATGATCGATGCGATACACCTGCTTTTCATCAAACCGTTTTGCCAGGAAGCGGTTTAATTTCTTTGCCGTGGCCAGGTCTGTTCCAAACGGCTTTTCTACAATCATCCGGTGCAGCGATACCCTGTTGCACAGCTTGTGCCTGTACAACGCTTCGGCAATGATTTCAATAAACCGGGGCGCGATGGCAAAGTAAAATATCCGTGTGCCCGGTTGCCCGTTTTGC
>Ga0307508_10002637_pt1 | contig 18815 bp, 26 predicted proteins | sample 9_EM_MG_FD_203089 | JGI IMG/M metagenome (GOLD analysis project Ga0307508, IMG submission 203089) | Populus trichocarpa ectomycorrhiza microbial communities from riparian zone in the Pacific Northwest, United States - 9_EM | ecosystem: Host-associated > Plants > Roots > Unclassified | place... | reverse complement strand
GCCCCCCCCCCCCCCCCCCCCCCCCCCCCCCCCCCCCCCCCCCCCCCCCCCCCCCCCCCCCCCCCCCCCCCCCCCCCCCGCACTTACCAAGATCGACCGAAGAAGCACGGAAAACTGCGGATGGATTTAGCGGGTCGGCATCGCGCAACAGGAGAATGTGCCGAGACGGAAGGGGGGGGGGGAGCACAGGGGACTGACAGCGTGCGATGTAACCACTGCGACCGTAAGCATTATGCGCCGACAATGGAGGGGAGGAAAAAGAAACAGTAGCGGCTGATCGGTGGAATGGTGGGGGACGGAGGGACGACTTGCCTTCATCATCTTTGGGTTCAGCTTCCCGTACCTGCATGCGCCGAGGAGAGCGGGCGCTTAGTTAGTATCTATGCGCACTAAAGATAGAATCTATCTCGCGGATTGCCCGGGGGGGGCACGCACGGTTCCTCGTCCTTGGGCTTGAACACGGCCACGATCCTGCCATCGCTGTCGCGCATAAAGTAGCTGCCGGACGAGCCCTGCTTGATGAGTTTTGGATCGACGCCCTTGGCGATGGCGGTCCTGACGGACCGGACGATGTCGTCGAACTGGGCGCGGGAGAGCTGTGCGCGCTCGGCCGGCGGCGGCTGCTGCTGCTGCTGGGGGACGTGGGCGGGAGCCTCGCGGTACGCGTCGGGGGGCACGAAGACCGAGTGCAGGATCTCGAGGGGCGGCTGTTCGAGCTGGGCGCGGTCCCTGCGGAACTTGAACTTGTTTGCGATCTGGTCGGCCCACTTCTCGAGGCGCGCGTTGATGACCTTGATGTCGACGGCGGAGCTGCTGCCGTTGCGGTGGTGGTGGCGCAGCTGCTGGCCGGGACTGGATGCGGAGCTGCTCAGCGGTGGCGGCAGCACCGACGCCGACGACGGAGGCGCGATCGGAGCGTAGTGGCCGCCGGGCCCGCGTGGCGGCGGCGGCGGCGCGACGAGGGCGCTCGACTCGTCGTTGTCGTTGTCGGAGTCGGAGTCGGACAGCTCTGCGGCCTGCGCGATCCTCTCGTAGCCGGAGGCCGGGGGACCGCGTCGCGGCATCGCGGGGGGGGGGGGGGCGGGCAGCCGGGAGATCACCGGTCCGGTGCGGTGCAATCGCAGCTCCGATCCGCACGGCCGACGGCGGAGCGCTGGGCACTCGCGGAGACGGGCGCGTGTCGGCTGTGCCTGGCGATCCGGAGCTGCTCGAACGCAGATGGCGGCCCGAGGCTTCTCGAGCGGATCAAGCGGACGGACGGATGGATGGATGGATGGATGGATGGCGGATCAAGCGGAGGGTGGTGGTCGAGGTTTGTGCGGTCCAGAACGAGGTGGCCGGTGGCATGTGCTGAGCGAGAGTGAGCAGAGCCACCACGTCGCCTACAGACGTCACCCAATCGAAACGCCGCTCGCACCGGCCATCACTCACTCGCCAACCGAGGCCAACTATCGCCGAGCCTCATCGCGGCACGAGCCAGCAGTCCAGCGAAGCCCAAACATCGTCGCGGCACCGATTCGGGGGGGGACAGATATGTAGATGATTATCTACCTTCAGCTGTCCCCAGCACCGACAGTGTGTGCAATACATCGCCACGGTCGCTAGATGTGATAGATATCTGCATGGGTCGCACACGACTGGCGGCGGAACAAAAAGGAAAAGCTGGATATATATCTGCCGCAGGACATACCGGCGTCCACGCACAAGCAGCAAATCAAGAGTCCGCACCCGTGTGCGAACGCTGCTTCCGTGAATGTCACTCGCGCCGACCGGTGACGAGATAAACAGCCGCTACCGACACCGTGCGGATCGTCGTATGCAATCCCCATCCCCCACACGTAACTAACTAGTACATATGTGCGCAGATATCCATCTCCATATCTATCGTCACCGCACATCTGATCACATCGCAGCGGCAGATTTCCCGCATGACAGGACCATGGACCATGCGTGCGTACTCTAGATACGCAGGCCAGATCCGGGGGAGGAAGTGGGAGGGGGGACCCATCGCTGCCTCCGCTCCACTGCAATCTAACGGATACACATGGAGCTGGCTGCTCGACACTCTACGCGGGACGGGCCTCCGCATTGCGGCTCGCGGCGATATCTAGATGTCTGCGATGTCGAGATCGCACGGGGAGTTTCTCGCGAAGAAGAGCAGACGGAGTCTCCGACACGCACCACGGGGGACAGCAGACCCAAAAATAGACCCAGCACCGCCGCGGCCCGTCGTTCCTTCGTTCCTCCGGCTGCTCTCGTTTCTTGTGCAGACACAGCCACGACCACGACCACGATCGAGCATCCGCCCGCCTCCGCGCGGTGCAAGCTTCCGCGGGGGAGGGAGGGAGGGAGGGAGGGGGTGGTTGCGCCGTATCGCCTCGACGGCTGGGTGCAATGGACGCGGTGTCTATCGATTGCAGTCTGCAGGGGCTGCTCCGACCCCAACCCGGCAGCCATTATCGAGCGGTGGCGGGGGGAGGGCGAGACGCTCGTTTCGGCCGATTGTGTGGATATAGATATCTGCATTGACAGCCGATTGTGTGGATATTGGGGCAGATATCTGCATTGACAGCCGATTGTGTGGATATTGGCAGGTATCTACATTGGCGGCCGATTGTGAGGACATTGGCAGATATCTACATTGGCAGCTGCTTGTCCACTGCAACGGAACGCGCTATCTCCACAGGCATCTATCTACACACTCCAGTGGGGGAGATAGACGGACGCAGAGGAGGGTAATCGCCGCTGTGTATTCCGGCGGGTGCGGCGGGGGGGGGAAGGTGCTTTTTTCTTCACGCATTCCTTTTTTCTTTCTTCCCCCCCTCTTTCTGTCCTTCTGTCCCGTGGTGGGCTGCGGTGTTGACGCGGATACAGCCAGCGGAACGAACCCCTCCGCCCGGTCGGCAGCGCCTTCCCTCCTTTGCTTCGCCGTTGCCGACTGCTTCCATGCGTCTTCCAGAAGGCAGGGTGGGGGCCGCCGCTATCTGGACGAGGGGGCTATCGGCGAATCCGATGACGGACGGCGTGGTGGGTGCTGGCAGTAATCTCGATGGAGCAGCACCTGGCTGCTGACGCTGTCGGCAGGGCGAGGGCGCGATGGCTGGCAGCCGGCATCGTCCAGACACGCCGCGCCTGGGCTCAGGGAGAGGACGGCGGCCGCACCGGGCCAGCCGAGAAGGCCGGCGGGGTGCAGTCGTCGGCTGGGCCGGCGCCAGGACCTGCCGCATTGACTGGCGTTCGTCGCGCGCCGTTGGCCGCTGCACGGAGAAAGCCACAGCTCCCAGCTCTGCTGTTACTGCACGGAGAAAGCCAAAACTCCCCAGGCTGCACCACCGCCGCCGCCGCCGCCATCGCACCACAGCCCCCTCCGCGTCCGTCAGCAGCGTCGGACTGCGTCAGGCCGGTCGAGTCTGCGCTCCCCGTCTCGCTCGTCCGCCTGCGGTGGGGGGCGATGGCATCTGGCCCTCGCGAGTCGGCGCAATCGAATCCGCAGAAGGCATCGCCAGCTGACGCTGCAGATATCTGCGGCCCCGATCACCACAGCGCAGTCGCCCGGCGGCGGCTCCCGGGACGGACGCGGCGCTGCTCGCTCCACGTCGCCCGCACCCGCGCGCCTCGCCCGCCCGCCCGCCCCGCTGCCCGTGGCCGCCGCCGCGATCCACTGCCCGCCGCCGGTAGATCGTTCCACCGCCCCTTGCGCGGTGCTCGCGCTGTCCGGTCGCGCGACGAAACCCCCCCCCCGCCGAGCCCAAATCCCCCAATCCCTCCAACAAGTACCGCGCAATCTCGCCCAGCTCCCGCATCCCGGTCTGCCGCCGTCTTCCGTCCGCTCTCCAGCGTCGCTGCTCCCCCAGCTGTCCCCGCCGCCGCTGCACCGTCTGCACTCGCCGCCGCCGCCCACCAGCGCGCTGCGTCGTGTCGTCCCGGCTGCCGTCGTCCTCCCTCGCCGCGTCGTCGCCTGTTTGCTTTTCCTCTTCCTCTCGCTGCGTGTTGTCTTTTTTTCTTTTTGCTGCTGGGATTTGCTTTTTCCTCCGCCCTCAAACACCACCCACCCAGCCAGCCAGCAGCCAGCAGCCAGCAGCCAGCCAGCCTGCCTGCCCAGCCCACGCCAGTCCTCCCCTTTTTCTAGCTCTTCCCGCTCTCGGCCCCAGAAATCTCTTATCGTGTGCGATCAACTCTCCGAACCTCCCCCCATTCTGCCCCCCGAACTCTTCCTCCTCCTCCTCCTCCTCCTCCTCCTCCCCTCCCATCCCCTCGCGTCCAGCTCGGCTGTCGCTTGCTCGTCGCTCCCTCTCCGCTCTCGCATTCTCCCTCCCGGCGCCTGCTGTTCGCCTCCGTCCCCCTCCCCGACATTCCGCAATCCTCGGCCCGCCCGACATTCCGCCATCCTCGGCCCTCCGCAACCATTGCCGACTCCGACGCCGAATCCCTCCGCTGCCTCCCCTCGGCGTCCCTTCGCCGCCGCTCCCCGCTGCCCCGTCCACCACGCTGGTGCTGTCCCCCCCCCGACAATACGCTGGCGCCCGCAATCTACTACTCTCCCCTCCCGGAGCGGCTGCCCTCTCCCCACCAGCTCGAACTGCTGCACCCGCCCAGTCCGAGCCCGAGCAATTGCAGCAGCATCAACGACCGCGACGATCTCGCCCACGTCCTGCCCGCCATCTCCCGCTTCTCGTCGCGGTCGCCGCTGCCGTCGCTCAGCACGCTGGCGTCCTCCGTCGCTCTCCCTTCGCCGCCACCGCGGTAAGTTGTCTGCCGATTTTCGTCCGTCCTTCTCCCTCGTTTCGTTTCGTTTCGTCTAGACGGATCCCGCAGCTCGGCTCGTTCGAGTCGCCTGCGTCACTAGACTGCTTTTTTTTTCTCTTTTTTTTTCTCTTTTTTTTCTTTCACTTGCTCGTTCGTTCTCCTTCGCTCTCTTCTTTTTTTGCCCCTGTGCGCTATCTACCCGTTATCAACTGCTCTATCTCTATCTATCCCTCCTATCCCTTATCTTTCCCGCACAACTCGCCCCCCCCCCCCTCAAAAAAAAAAAACAGAACCGAACTCTTATCCGTCGCCACCACCGCGGAGACAGGCCGTGCTTGCGTTGTTCCCTTATACTGACGCCGTCGTCCCGCTCCGTGTAGGTCGAATGGCGGAGCCTCGCCGTTCGCTCCAATGACCTTTGCTACCTCGTCGCCCGGCGCCAGCACCGCCGCCGGCCAGGGGACTACTCCAGTGAGTTCCTCCCCGAGCGCTCGTCGGCTCGGTACTGACGACGGGACCCAGCCAATCTGCCAGAACTGCACAACTTCGACAACACCGCTGTGGCGGCGCGACGAAGCCGGCTCCGTCCTCTGCAACGCCTGCGGACTCTTCCTCAAGCTCCACGGCCGTCCACGGCCAATCTCCCTCAAGACGGATGTGATCAAGAGTCGCAACAGAGTCAAGAACTCGGGGCAGCCTCAGAAGAAGAAGGTGCGTATCCAGCTTGCGCCCCCCCGAGCCCACGTTCTGACCGTATATCCCCCCGGCAGGCTAGCCTCTTCGACTCGCCGAACTCGCACGGTCCCACCAGTTCGAGCGCGCATCCGACCCCGCGATCGGAGGCCGGCACTCCGCCACCCGGCCACCACCACCATCACCACCATCACCACTCGGTCTCGCCGCAGTCGTCACGCTCGGGGACACCGCTGCCCAGGTACGACCACCAGCTGCTGCACCACTCCGGCCCCGACTCGCCGCCTACGCTGCCCTCGCTGGCGGCTCTGAACCAGCCGTCACCACCGTATCCGGGGCACGAGCCCCACACGTTGGAATCGCTGGCCGCCACCAACAACAGGCTGAGGACCCGTGTGGCGGAGCTGGAATTGGTCAACGACCTCTTCCGGGGGCGGGTCAGCGAGCTAGAGGGCTCCGAGACCAGCGCGCGGCGACCGGACGTGGGTCGCACCGAATCCGAGGCGCGCCTGCGACACGACCTCGACGCTGCTAACAAGCGTGAGGCTGCCCTGAAGCGCAAGGTCGACGACATGGAGCGCGAGATCGCGGAGCTCCGCGGCGAGAGTTCCTCGCGGAAGAAGGTGCGCGTGTCGGACCTGACCGGCTGAGGCGGTTGGATGCAGCGACCCGCGTTCGGTCTCTCTTCTCCTTTCTTTTCTTTCCTTTTCTTACCGGTTCCACAATTTTTGGTGCTGCTGATCTACTGCTACTACTACTTTTGTATTAATCGATCGAGGACGGGACGGGCCACATGTCGATGTCTTTCCTTGCGTTGCTTTTCCTTGCTGTCTTGGGGGTTTTGCACTGGGAAAAAGTTTGGTTTGTGTCTTTTTTTTGTTTTTGTCTTTGGCTGTAGGATACTGCCGGACAGCGGCCGCGGCGGAGTGTCCGGTGACTCGCCACTCCCCGCCACTTGTGTGTGTTATTTTTGCTTGGGACACGGTTTTACGCTGTGACGGGAGGAGGATTAACTGGCTTGATGGACGGTTGGATGGATGGATGGATGGGCGAGGGTTAATTAGATGGGCTGGGCCGCGAGGACTCTGTTTGGTTTTCCGATAGATTTTTTTTTTGATTTTTTCTTCTTCTCTTTCCTCCCCCTTTTTTTTTTCTTTTTCGTTTGCGGCGGGGGGATGCCCTGCTGTATTGTCGGAGGTGGATAATGCGGGACCGGCCAAAGGGATGGCAGCTGATTGATATCGTGAGGGTTTTGTTTACACCAATTTAGATTTTTTTTTCTTCTTCTGATTTTTTGATTTTTGTAATTATCTCACTTGGATGTTGACGCGGGATGTGGATGCACGGACAAATGCGAATGAGCAGTTGCCGGAAAGTGATGGTTGGCCGAGAGTGGTTGGTAGCAGTGATGGCAAAGGTGAGTTGGCTGGGGCTGGCTGTGCTTTTTTCGCTGCACGGGGCAGAGCGCAGCGCTGAGCCGCGCTGAGCGGTGTTAACGCGGCCGCTGTTGTGTGAGCGGGCGTGGGTCGCAGGCGGCCAGTGACCAGCGGACGGGTGGAGGGGTCTGTGGCTCTCCTTGCACGATGCTGCGGTGGGGTGGGTGGCAGGAATCGTGCCAGCGGGGGGGTGACGGACGGAGAGAAGGCGGGCATCGACACGACAGGATCAGGAGGCCAGACAGGCTGGAGAACGTCGAGACGTGCACCACTCGGTGCGGCGGCAGGGCGGTGAGATCGCTGCCCGATGGCGGCTGCGGACCGCGGCCGGCGCCTGGTGGCTGTCGCTGGCGCGGGTGATGATCCATGACGGGCGCGCGCCGCGCCGTTCCCTCGGAAGTCTGGACGGACCGGCCGGGCTCCGCTCTTCCGTGGCTCGGTAGGCAGGCGGCTCTGCCGGGGCGGTGAAATATTCCGGGCACGGCCTTTTGCCCGCCGTATCACACCCGAAGAACTTGGGTTCTAGTGAGTGATTTTTCGTGACCGCTGTGGGGATCGAATCAACAGAAGGAAAAAAAAAGGAGATAGGATTCCGAACACCAACGTTATTTACCCCCGCTTCCCCTTTGCTATACGAGTGCGGTTTGCGCCGCTTGGGGGGGGGGGGGGGGGGTTGGAGACTAGTTTTCTTTGCAGAGTGAGCAGCTGGGAGGAGGAGCAGGAGAAGCAGACATGAAAATCGCGTGGTTCGCGTCCGGTTGGGAGGGGGTGTCGACCTGGACACATGGTACTCTGGCATCTTGCAATTGGTGACGGGAACACGCCTCCGCATCCAAATCGACTTATCCACTGCCGTCCGTGCTCGGAACTGCTGCTCAAGTTCTCGTCGCGCGCCTCCAGATTAAGACCCGTGAGAAAACCGCCCCGTATGGAGTCCATGCTAATGCTTGCCGCCCATGGAGCGAACTCCTGTGACGAAGGAATTGCACGGGCAGACTGTACTGTAGCTTGGTCGCTCCGGCGGGGGGGTGCTGCGGTTGTTATTGGCCATCTGACACACTTCTGCAAGGGCCAACCATCACACGTATCCATAGCGAGTGAGTGGGACAGCTTGCCCGCTATCACTGGTGGTACATAGCTCCACGGGAATCAACTCAGTTGCAAGGGATCGACAACTGCTTGCATAATATCAGGGCTGCACGTAGCTAGCCAGTTGAAAGTAGGAAGAACGTGTTTTCTGCGGAGTACAACTATCTACAATGCGCGATCCTACGTAGACATCGATAACATATCTATCCCTTTCTCTGATCGCGCTGTCTCGCTGATGGCGTGTCGATCTTTGTTCACCTTCAGCTGGTCGATTGTGCACCCGGGGGTCTCTCCAGCAGCTGCGATACGTAGCACATCACAACGAGTGTTAGTTACATACGCGTGGCGGGGCTGGAGCCACACAGACTGACTACGCTGGATCCACAAACCGCCAACAGAGCAGAACTACCAACCCCAAGGATCCCTCTACCTATATGTTCTTTGTGCAGAATCCCCACATCGGAGCAACGACGACGATGCTGCGCCGTTGGCTATCCGGTTTCCTTTGTTTTCTTTTCTTTTTTTTTTATACCGCGCACATGAAAGGCTCGTCCGGTTGGGAAATGTGGCCCCTGAGATCCTCCTGCGCATGTAAATTGAAACCCCCCCCCCCAATGGCTGAGTTTGCACCACATCGATCTCGCATCAGGGTCTGCGACTTTTGTTTGCCCGTTCCATTCCGTCCTTTCCGAACGTTCTTTTTCCGTTCGAAAGACGATCCATTGACAGGGACAGAAACGGAAATATCTGTGTACATGCTTCCTGTTCGCAACACGTAAGCTTATCTACATCTGCATAAACTGCGGGGTTATTACATACACTGGCCAGAGGGTGGCGGACATGGGGAGGAGGCCGTTTGGGTTCGAGAGTTTTCTCTTACTTGGATGCAGGATTCGTGATATCTTGTACATAGATACTTACTTACATACCAACTGCTTGAATTCGGTGGCCGATCGGAGCCGGCGGTGGGGTACATATATACATAGCGAGGTTATCTAGACGCCTCCACGGCTAAGCAGCCGCCAGTTTGCATTTATCCATACATACATATGCCTCTGCGAGTCAGCCTCGACCTCCCGTCGCGACCCATTAAGCAAACACTGACGAGGAGCTGCTGACTAACCGACAAAGTCTGCTTGTAAAACACCCCGTCTCTGCTCTCTCGATTGTGTACCGACTGCAGAAGAAAATGAAACAGTCGGGTTGGTACGGTAGTGTGTGTGGGGATTGATGCCGCCATACAAGTCGTACATACACGGCTTGAGCGATGCCTTGTCATCAAAACCCGGCCACGGAATACTTGCGCTCACTGAGGATCACTCGTAGTTTCTCCGGCAGGACAACAGGACAGGACCGATCGCGTCACGCTTAATATCGTCATGATCCAATAGGGTCGCACACGATTAATGAACCACCATCATCATCATCGCGTCACGCTGGCCCGCGAAGCCATAAAACTAGCTCTGCATGGGGAATGTAGAAACAGCTGGAACATGACATAATGTGCATAGTTTAGTGTATCGCGGAAGCTCTACTGGCGACGGCTTCGTGACGCCCTTGGATTACGGTCTGCCCAGAGCACAGCTTTATGTGCTTCAAGTGCGTAGCTATGTAGGTTTATGCCTCTAAACGATCGAAGGACACGGAGGGCCCCCCACTAGAAGCCGACCAAAGTCGGCTTAGGTATTCGAACTCTTCCCGGTTTTCGTTCACAGCACGCACTCGAAATTGGCCGCCTGCCACCGCCATCACCGCCGGGAGGTCATGTCGATTTCCGTCGCGCTCCAAACTAGCCAAGTCAGCCCCGCAGTAGAAGGTCTAAAGTCAATCCTCACAGCCACGGGCAAAAACAAAACGAATGGTCCTGCCCAGGATCGAACTGGGACCTTAGATTAAACTTCGATGCCAGCATCAAGAAGTGCACTCTGTGTGCTAGCCATTACACCACAGAACCATTTGATGGACTTGCTAGCTGTCGATCGCTTGTGACGTCGTGTGAGTCCTCGACTATCAGGAACGTGATTTGAGACACCTGCAACTCCCGGCAGAGCTCGCACGGCTATTGGGTTCGAAGTCTGCAGCCGGCGTCAGCGGCTTTTGTATTTGAATTGTACACACAACCCAAACTCGCAATCGGCCATCCCTCTGTGGCTTTTGTTCCAAGTATACATTATTCCCTCCATACTAGATCAGAGGACCCCGCAGTAGAAAGTTTAAATTCAATAGCTAAAGTAGCAAAAACAAAACGAATGGTCCTGCCCAGGATCGAACTGGGACCTTAGATCAAACTTCGATGCCAGCATCAAGAAGTACACTCTGCGTGCCAACCATTACACCACAGAACCATTATTTGCGATGATTTACTCATTATTGCCTTTGCAGCGTCGCGTGAATCCTAAAGTCTACCAGTCACGTGTCCCAAATCTCGCCGGACACCCGGAGAAATACAAGACTTTCTCAATGCATCGATGCATATAGATTTCCAGACACGATCCTGGCAGCTTCGCGCTTGGGCGGGGCGGCGTGCCTGGTCTTCCGTGCCGTTCTGCTAGCAACAATAGTGCTGACAGCTCACAAAATAGTATGCACGGACATGACGACTCGCGGCAATGTAGACGGTAGCGCAGACAGCCACTTCTCGAGAAGTGTGTCGCATGCAGCGGGCTATGCCGGAGGGTTTTCGACTCCACAGGGGTGTTCCGGTCGCGAGAACGGACATTTGCAGTGTTGTAGGTGTTGATTCGGCTTTAAGAGCAGGAGAAATAGACATAAAATCCCATGGTTTTCGTCCGGTGGCGTGGGTGACCTGGACACATGGTACTCTGATATCTTGCAACCGGTGACAGGAACACGTCTCCGCATCCAAATCAACTATCCACTGCCGTCCGTTCTCGAGAAGTGTTCCCAGCTCTCGTCGCTCACCTCCAGGTTGAGACCGTGAGCAACCCACTCCGTAATCAATACTAATGCTGCCACCCAAGCCAGAGCAAACACCTGTGATGAATGGATTGCACGGGCAGACTGCAGATGCAAGAGCTGGTACCGCATTTCCTTGTACCAGATGTGGGGTAATGATTTCAACGACAGCCAGGCTTCACTCTTTGCGGACTCGACGATATCGGAGGCAATGTAGCCGAATCGGGGACCGGGATTATTGTCCATCTGGCACACTTCTGCAGGGGCCAAGCTGTCGGCAGTTGCAGCCCCACCGTACAGTGCAAGATGCAGAGCAGGCGGAAGCCGGACGGAACGGTTACGGGTAGCTCTAAGAGGCTCGCCTCTAGGTTTTACCATCTGAAGACAGGGCATTGCCTCACCGGGCAGTACCTGAACTGGAAGCACCGCTCAGTGCTGGTAGTGCGTGTGCGGGGCAGAACCGGGACCATCTCTTCACGATGTGCCCCAAGTGGAGGGCCCAACAGAAGATCCTGTAGTCGGGGGTGTGGAAGAAGGCGGCGAGGAGGAACCTCCTCGCCGACAGGAGAGGCGCTAGACTTCCTCTCCAACATGGATGTGGGAAAGCTGGCCCCGGCTGGGGAAGACGCAGGGAGAGAGGCGTCGGAGTGGAAGCTCCAGCAGCGGAGAGAGGGGGAAGAGGAGCGGTGGAATGAGGTGGAGGAACCGGGCGTCGGCGGCGAGGAATTACTATTCCCCCCTACGCCATCGTTCATTGCTTCTTCGGAAGAGGAGTAGAGGGTTTACGGGTGGGGGTCGTTTTTTCCTTTGTCTTTTCCTTGGTGCGCTTTATTATTCGGGGGTCAGGCCTGGTCGGAGGGCAAAGGGGAACTTGCAATGTGCCGCCATCGCGCGGACAGCGGACGGAAACTGGGGAAAATGTATGCCGCCATAGTTTGCATGGGCTGAATGCGAGTATGATTACACAAAAATCAAGGGCAACCCCACCGCACGGATCCGTAGCGAGTGGTATTTCCCGGGCATTTGCCCGTTATGACCGGTGGTACATAACTCCACGGGAATCAACTCGGTAGTAAGTAATCGATAACAGCTGCTTGGCGACTGCTTGTGTGGAATATCATACGACGGTTCAATATCCAGTTGCTAATTATTCCCCATGAATCTCACGGGATCCAACTTGCGGTCAAAGCCATCCCCGAATAATATCAGGATTGTACGTAGCTAGTCGAAAGTACGATCCATCAGCTTTTGAAGAAGAACAGGAAAGAAGAAACTTGGAGCAGGTTCCTTCCCTTAATATCAATCGAATTCTTTGTGGTAGTCCGCCCACAACGTCCCTCTGATCTGACCCACCAATCCTGACATTGTATAGCAAGCCATTTCGCGTCGATCTCATGGGTAATATGTTCAGATCGGTTCTTAAGTGCGCATCAAGAAGCAATGAGGCTACAAGTCCGTCCATCCTCTTTCTCCGAGACCGTAGCGAGTTCGTCCAGCAGCTCAACAAGGCTGTTCCAGATTCTCCAAGGTTGCAGCAAAGTGTGCCTGTGGCGCTGTCGATGGACTCGATTTGGAAGATCGTGTTTTCTTTTGCGGAGCACACTACAATACGCGATTCTGCGTAGACATCGATAACGTCTGTACTGAAAATCCCTTTCTCTGGTCGCACTGTCTCGCTGATGGAGTGTCGGTCTTCACCTTCAACTAGTCGATTGCGCACCCGAGTCTCCGGCAGCTGCGATACGTGCACATCACAACGGCGTGACAGCTAAAGCCACAAACTACGCTGGGCCGTCGACTACCCCGATCCACAACCACCAACAGAACAATACCAACCCAAGAAAGCCTTTATATTCTCTGTGCATATCCCACATCGAAGCAACGACGATAGTGCTGTGCCGTTGGCTGTTATCCAGTTCCCTCAATACCGCGCGCATGAAGGTCGTCCGGTTGGGAGATGGGGCCCTGAGATGTGGTTGCGCATCTAAATTGCATTTCCCTTCATGGCTGAGTTTGCACCACATTTATCATGTATCGCTCTAGTACGTCTTTTCTTTTCTTTGCCCGTTGCATTCCGTTTCTACCGGACCTTCTTTTTCGGTTCGAAAAACGATCCATGACAAGGTCAGAAACAGAATACTTCCTGTTTGCACATGCAGGCTTATCTACATCTGCATAAACTGCAGAGGTATTGGACTGGATAGAGGGGGATCACTATCGCTGGGAATAGCTGGGTGACGAGTCGGTGCAGCTTGGAAACCGAGTGATGATTGTGGCGGATTTGGGGAAAGCGTTTGGTTTCAAGCATTTTCTCTTACTTGGATGTGGGATTCGTGCCGATGGATGGATTGTACTGCTTTGTAGCCCGGTTTGTAGGATTGGTACGAACTGCTTGAATTGGTGGTTGATCGGAGCGGCGTGGGTGAGCAGGACTGGATGCCTCTATAGCTAAACAGTGGCCAGCTTGTATTTATGCTTATGCCTCTGCGAGTCAGCCTCGACCTCCCGTCGCGACCCGTTTAGCAACACTGACGAACGAACGAGCAGCTGCCAACAACCAACCAGTTAACCCAACCAACCAACTGTTTGGGGGCCGCCCTTCACCGGTTGATGACGCCGTACCATCGTAAACGGCTTGAGCGAAGCCATACCATCGAAACTCGTGCACTGGATACTCGCGCTCACTGCGGATGACTCGTAATTTTCCGGCGGGACCTGTTAATGTGTGTAGATGGGTATACGGTGTATATTCGGTGTAGAGCCAACGTCCCGGCGCGGGGCGCCCCATTATATCAGTATGTATCCATGGCTATCCCACCGGAGACCAGTATGCCGAAGCTATCGGTCTCATCTCCGAGAATGTGCTCAGGCCCCGCCCGAGCCACATCTCATGACAGGACGGATCACGTCACTATGCACTGGAAACGTTGGCCCGGGAAGCCATGGGACTAGATCTGCATTGGAAATGTAGCAACAGCTAGGAAGATAATCTGATGTGCATAGTTTGGTGCATAGCAGAAGATCTACTGACTTTTTTTGTGTATTCATTATCTACTCGTATGCAACCAGGTAGATCATGACGAGATACACACTGTCTGGGTTTCTCGTCCGCTGTCCGCGCGGAGGCGGCATATTGCAAGCTCCCCTTTGTCCTCGGCCCTGGCCTATCCCAGGAAAGAATGAACTTCTTCCTGGATGTCTGGCCCCGAGCCCATTGGTGGGCCTCCGCCCATTTCTTCTCGGAGACCTCCGGCTTCACATGTGTGAGTGATCTGGGAAGCGGCATGGCGCACACCTCCACACAATCCTAGCCAATCCAACCCCCGCGGGCGTCTGGCTCCTTCGCCGCGAGCTTGGCCCATTCTTCGGCCCCCTCGTTCCCTGGGGCAGAGGATCTACTACGACGCCTCGGTGACGCCTTCGGACTACGGTCTGTCCAGAGCATAGCTTTCAGAGCATAGTTGAATAGGTTTATGCAAGGCCTGGCGACGCCGTTAGATGAAAATACTTGTCACTCAACGGTGACTGATACAAAGTTGAAGGGCACGGAGGCCCCTCACTAGAAGCCGAGCAGGTCGGATTATGTATCCGAACTCTCCACTCGATTCCTAACCATCCCTCTTCCACGGTTTTAGTCCCAAGCCTACGCTCCAAATCGGCCGCCTGCCACCGTCCTCGCCGCGAGGCCATGTTGATTGCTGTCGCTCTTTCCATACCAGCCAAGACAATCCCGTAGTACAAAGTCTAAAGTCAATAGCTAAAGTTAATCCTCGCGGCCGCGAGCAAAAACAAAACGAATGGTCCTGCCCAGGATCGAACTGGGACCTTAGATCAAACTTCGATGCCAGCATCAAGAAGTACACTCTGCGTGCTAACCATTACACCACAGTACCATTTGATGGACTTGCTAGCTGTCGATCGCTTGTGACGTCGCGTGAATCCTCGGCTATCAGGAACATGATTTGAAACACTTGCAACTCTCCGGCAGAGCTCGCATGGCTATTGGGTTCGAAGTCCGCGGCCGGCGTCAGCGGCTTTTGTATTTGAATCGTACACACAACCCCCAATCAGCCATCCCTCTACGTCTTTTGTTCTAAGTATACTCCTCATTGCTGAGAGGCCATGGAGATTGCCGTCGCACTCTCCATACTAGACGGGACGGCCCCGCAGTAGTTACATACATAGAAAGACCAAAGTCGCTTACTAACCGAAGTTAATCCTCACAGCACGAGCAGAAACAAAACGAATGGTCCTGCCCAGCATCGAGCTGGGACCTTAGATCAAACTTCAATGCTAGTGGGCATCATCATGAAGTATACTCTGCGTGCTTGCCATTACACTACAGAACCATTTGATGGCCTTGCTATCTGTCAATCGCTCGTGACATGGCGTGAATCCTCAACCATTAGGAAGACGATTTGAATTACCTGCAGTTCCCAGGCAGATACGGCTATTCGGCCCGGCCAACACATCTTTGTTTTGTGTAGGCCGCTGGGCTTTCACAATGTACCGATGTATATAGTTTTCTGGTGAGGCGGTTTCGTGCTGATCTGCTCGCAACGGCAGCACTTACTTCGGAGCTTCCATGGGGGATTTTTTAGGGCATTCTCGAACTATCGTCGTGAGCCACGAGCGTGGCTATAGAGAGAGCTCGCATAGTTATTGGGTTCGAAGCCCGCCGCCTGCAGCCGCAGTTCTTGTATTTGAATTCTACGCCCAACGCCCAACCCTCAACATCCCTCTACGAGTTTAGGCTTTTTGTTCCAAGTACACACCTCACCACCGAGAGATCATGTAGATTGCCGTCACGCCCTCCATACTAGACGGGACGACCACGCAGTAGAAAGTCTAAAGTCGCTCACTAGCCGAAGTTAATCGTGACCGCCACAAGCAAAAACAAAACAATGATCCTGCCCAGGGTCGAACTGGGACCTTAGATTAAACTTCGATGCCAGCATCAAGAAGTACACTCTGCGTGCTAACCATTACACCACAGAACCTTTGGATGGGATTATTTACTCTTTACTGCCTTTGACGCGTCGCGTGAATCCTCAAAATATCGGCACGTGATCCGAATCTCCCTGAACACCCGCAGAAAAAAGAAATGCATCGATGCATATAGATTTCCAGCCAGTTTCGTGCTTGGGCGGGGCGGCGCGCCTGGTCTTCCGTGCTGCTCTGCTTGCAACGGCAGTGCCCGCCTTCGAAGCATTTATGAACTTTCTCCGGGGCAATCTCGAATGTCGGGGCGACATGACGAGCATGACTAGAGACTTCGCGCGGCCATTGGTTTGAAGCTCGCTGCCGCGCACTCGGTGGTTTATGTATTTGTTTTAGCTTGCCGGGCACAATTTCTCGTGTACTAAACCGGCCGGCCTATATATAGGTCAGGCTGGCCCGGACCTACAGCGGCGGAGGAGGCTGCGAAACGAACGGCAGCTCGGTTACCCCATCTCTCCTGTCTTGATTGTGTACCGACTGCAGAAAGAAAGAAGAAGCACCGGGTTGGTGGCTGCCCTTCATCGGTTGATGCCGTCATACCATCGTAAGCGGCTCGAGCGAGGCCGTGATATCGAAACCCGTCCCATTGGGTACTGGTGCTCACTGAGAATCACTCGTAACTTCTGTGGTGGGACAGGGACCGATCGTGTGATTCGTGTCACCATGCACTGGAGACCCGGCCAAGAAGCGAGCGCGCTAGCGGGGTGCTTCCGGACAACCAACATGGGGGCCCTGATAGTCGAGCCTGCGACCAGCGGTTGCCCAAAAACAGGCAGAGGCGGTTTGGGGCACGGCTTCTCAGCCTCCCACGGGGCAACGAGGCCCAAAGAGGTAGGGGCGCCGTCTGGTGCGGGGAGGAGACTAGAGGAAGCGCTCAGATAAGCAGGCAGAACAGAGGAGATGATACAGTGCCCTACTCCAGAAAAACTGGGTGCGAAAATCATAAAGGAAGGGCAGAAGAGGCGAGGGAGGAGGCAGAGCGAGACAGACCAGGCCTGACCATCTTCACGGGCGGGTCGCGAGCCAACAGCGGGGCGACAGGGTACGCGGTAATTTTGGAAGAGAGGAGGACGGTAGGCCAACGTCAAGGCTCACATGGGCTATAACTAAGAGGCTTTTGATGCAGAATGCGCAGCGTTGGCGAGAGCCTTGGAAATGGCAGGGGGGAGGCGGACCGGACCGGAGAGAATTACCATATTCACAGATGCGCAGGCTGCAATCAGAGGAATGGTATCGGACGAACCGGGCCCAGGCCAGCAGTACGCCGTGAAGGCCAGGGAGTGGGTAGCGGACATAAGGGCAGTAAGGCCCGACGCGCGCGTTGAAATCCGGTGGTGCCCAGCTCATGAGGAAGTGGCAGGCAACGGACAGTGTGGATACCACCACGATCCAGCTATGTAGATTCATAGCTAAAGTTAATCCTCCTCACAGCAACGAGCAAAAACAAAACGAATGGTCCTGCCCAGGGTCGAACTGACACCTTAGATCAAACTTCGATGCTAGTGGGCACCATCATGAAGTACACTCTGCGTGCTAACCATTACACTACAGAACCACTTGATGGACTTGCTGGCTGTCAACCGCTTGTGATGTCGCGTGAATCCTCATCCATTAGGACCGTGATTTGCATCGCCTGCAACTCCGGGGCAGATACGGCTATTCGGCCCGGCTAACACGTCTTTGTTTTGTGTAGGTCACTGGGCTTTCCCAATGTACATACCTTATAGTTTTCCGGTCGCGATCCCGGCAGTTTTGTGCTTGGGCTCAGCGGTTCCGGCAGCACCGTCTTCGGAGCATGCATGGAGGATTTTTCGAGGCAATCCCGAGCTATCGACATGATAAAGCGACATGGTGAGTCCCGAGCATGGCTATAGAGAGAGCTCGCACGGCTATTGGGATAAGTTTGGCCGCGTACCAGTGGCTTATGTATTTGAATCGTACACCCAACCCCCAACTTCCAATCGTCCCTCTACAGCTTTAGTTCCAAGTATACAAGGAAGTATGTACCTCACCCCCGAGAGGTCATTTAATTTCCCTCCTTACTAGGAGATACTAGACGAGACGACCCCGCAGTAGAAAGTCCAGAGCCACTCGCTAACCTCCCAGCGACTAGCAAAACATAACGAATGGTCATGCCCAGGGTCGAACTGGGACCTTAGATTAAACTTCGATGCCAGCATCAAGAAGAAAACTCTGCGTGCTAACCATTACACCACAGAACCATTGGATGGGATGTTTTACTCTTTATTGCCTTGGACGCGTCGCGTGACTCCTCAAATATCAGGCACGTTAACTGACGACTGGACGCTAGGGTTTTACCAATGTACCGGTGCATATAGATCTCCAGTCGCGATCCTGGTGGTTTCGTGCTTGGGCGAGGCGGCACGCCTGGTCTTTCGTGCTCTGCTCGCAACGGCAGCACCAACTTCGAAGTATGCACGATCAGTTCTCTGATTGTTGAAACGATACCCATAATCCATTAGCAATGAAGATAAATCAGTGATAGCAGTTCGATCAATCTGAATGCCGTCTGAGATGAGGATACACAAGCGTATGGTCGTTTGAGTGGCTCACAACTTTGTTGTCATATTAGATGAGTATAGAACAGAAGAAAGAAAAGAACCCGCAGAGCAAAGATCCTCCTCCCACACTTCTCCGTTTGCGCCTTACGCAATCGTGTCCTCAACAAACTCTAAGACACAAGCGACAAATCCAAACAACTCGGCCAACAACACCTCAATACGTAGAACGCCGCGAGAAGCATTTCTAACACTGATTCAATCCCGAATGTCGTGGCGACATGACGGGCTGTGGGACTGAAGTGCCAAGAGCATTAATTGGGGAAAATGAGGGCGCCAAGGGCGCAGCGAATTAGTCATTACAGGTCATTCTCTTGGGATATAAATTGCGTGTCCCGGGGACGTTCCTCTTGTA
>Ga0307508_10002636_pt1 | contig 18826 bp, 23 predicted proteins | sample 9_EM_MG_FD_203089 | JGI IMG/M metagenome (GOLD analysis project Ga0307508, IMG submission 203089) | Populus trichocarpa ectomycorrhiza microbial communities from riparian zone in the Pacific Northwest, United States - 9_EM | ecosystem: Host-associated > Plants > Roots > Unclassified | place... | reverse complement strand
CTGTTCAGATCTGATCAGAATTTGGTTGGACTTGGATCTGACAGAACTGATCAGTTCTGGTAGTTCTGAGCAGATCTGATCAGAAAATTTCTGAGCAGTTTGGCTGGCAATAGCTGGCAAACTTAATTCGAAAATTCTGATCGGAACTGATCGGATCTGGCCAATTCTGACCAGATCTGATCAGATCTTGTGGGGGACAGTAAAGACCTCAAGCTCTCTGACATTATAACAAAGAAAGATTCACTGATATGACCCAGAAATTTTGCTGTGTTATGGCTGTTCATTTTGTTCACTTTTATTGCCCTTATTCAGATTGTGTGCCAGTACAGAAACAGCTAAAGATACTGACCAAAGCCCTGTCAACACCAGTGTCCCATCTACACACATGGATTGTTCTTTTGAGAAGACTATGTTGTTTACAGTGGATGTGATGAGAACTTCAACCATTCTCAAAACCAAATTCCTTGATGTGCAGTCAATGACTTTCAATGTTGATGCACCTCCATGATATGAGGTTTACACAATTGCTTTTCTGTGTCTGCTACAATTAGATAAAGTGCTCAAAATCTGGCATGAACATATTATCTATGAGCCTGGGCCTGTGCCTTGTTCAGTTCTCACCCTTCCATTTCGGAAGACTTACCAGGATGGTGGTAGGTCCATTCACTCCATTTTGAACAATTTGACCATTTGTTCCTGTGCAACAGAGATAAAGCCCTTCTGCCTCTATACCATGGATGAAGCAGAGGCCCACCTCTGTCCTGTCCATGCAATGGTGGAGTGGGTTGATGCCTGCCAGATTGAATCTGACTATCTATTTCAAAAGATAGTATCGGGAGATCGTGTCTCACAGAATGATGTGCCATTGGTCAGTTTTACTTGTATTGCAGTGATTATCTCATATTTTAAGTTCTGCTAGACATCTGAGCAGTTCCTTGAGATGTTCCATAACAATCTGCTTGATGTCAATGTCAATCCCATTGCATATGGCACACACTCCTTCTGAAGGGGTGGCCGTCAGTACTTGGCTGCTGACTGCCAATGGACACTTCACCAAATTTGTGAATGGGATGGATGGAGCACTGAGTTTTCCAATCTGACCATTGTCTGTTATTTAATCTTATGGATGATGATCCCACAGAGCGCCATGAAGACTTCTTCAATCCTGCCCAGAGTCCTGTTGTGTACTGCTTTCATTGTGGATGTAGCTGGTGTGCCTGAGTACTAGTAACATTACCAATTATATAGGAAGTAGTAATATGAAAATATATATGTACTTTTTGTCACATCTCATTGTCGTCCATTTCCAAGCCTTTAATAGTCCTGTACTGCTTCACAATATCAGCTGCTTTCACCTTTACAATATGCTTTCCACCTTGATATAAGAAAAGACAATGGAAAACTGGTCACCATATTCTTCCTTTGCCAGCTGGCTGAGGTGCTCATCTTCAGCCATGTGCTCAGCAGCAAGGCATGCAAGAATTGCTTTGTACCCTAGTCTCTTGCCATTCTTGGAGAATTCTGACCAGAATTCCTCTGGAGATCCCTTTTACCAATGTTGCACAAGTATCTGCATAACCATGAGTTTCCAAGCAGAAGACCAGATCTCATACATGCTTACCTTCCAATCAAACCACTTCCCCTTGATTCCTTTTCACTGACCTGGCTTTCAAGAAATCCCAGACTTTGCAGTGTAGACATCTTTCCAATAAATGAGGGCAATTGGGCATCCATGGATGGTGAGCACAGACTGTTGATCCCAATGGATGGATGTGTCATCCCACATGTAGTTCAGTCTTGAAAGATCAGATGCAAATAAAATGGCAGGTGGGTTTGAAATATCTGCCTCTATAAAGGTGAGTGCAGTTCTATTGCCAAGCTGAAGAGTCTGTGTCTGTGTGAATGCATTCCCAGGTGATTTGAATGGGGGTGTAGTGACAGAGGACAGGTGTGAGCTGTCCAATGATAATGGTGGAAGAGGCAGACTCAGACTTGTGGCTGAACTGGCAGCAGAAAGGCCTGGGCTTGGCCATGCCTCAATGCAAGTTCCACAAATTGTCACTAAATTGATGAACTGCTGGAGGTTTGTGTTTGCAGTGTCAATTCCTTCTTTGATTGTTTGGTTCACATGGGGCTACATGTTTGAGAAATAGCATTCAGCCATTTTTATTATTGAAAAATTCATCCACTAACATACAAGAGAAAGGGTAGTGCTATGGCCAGCAGCAAGCTGCAAATGTTCTTCATGTGGACAGTATGGATAGTGCTGTATCACCTCTTGAGCCTGATAAGTACACAAATCAAGAACAAGGGGGAGGGGTAGTAAATGAGGAAACTCAAGATCACTTACTCAGACCTCTGAACCCTCACCGTGACTCTGTTTTGCCACAGCAGCTGAGGAGTCAAAAATTCTGTCATAGTGCAGAAAGGACTTTCTCTGCAATGAGGTCTTTGTCACTTTCCCAACCATTCTGCCAAGGTGTGCATTGCAAGCTCCTGGCCTGAGCCTGGCCATCCCAAAAGGGGTATTCAACAAGAGCTGAATGGTCAACTATTGCAAAGGTTACTCACCTGTCCCACTTATCTTGCTTTGCATTGAACTTGCAGAGTCAGTCCTTCAATTTGGCAATAGTTCCACTGTGTGGCAGACAAAACTCACAGCAGAGCTCTATCAGCCATGCCTTTCAAATGTCTGGGCCCGATCTAGAGGACTGCAGTGAGTGCCACTACATTTCTCTGAAATGTGAAAAACGGCTCCCACATGTCGCTGTTGTGGATCAAAAATGACCCATTTAGGAGTAACTTGCCTGGCAGCTGCACGGTCTCCATGCCATCATGGTTCATCATGTCCAGCAATATGGCAACAGGGTCTACATCCATCATGGACTCATATTCTTTCTCAGGCATGTCAATACTCATTGCCGTGGGATGTTTGGACAGGAACACAGTGAAGAGAAGCCAGATAAAGAGAGCGAGGGCACTGATTGACACAAACACAAACAGTCCAGGATTGGTCTCAAGCAGCTGGACAGCTGGAAGCACATCCAAAGGGAGTCTACAAGGGGCACCAGTGTTAGCTACAAAGCCTGCTTATGGAATCAGCAGCAATTGTCAAATGAAATAGGAAAGCTGAGTTGCCACGCAAAGAGGCGGCACAGTTATGAATGACCCCAACAAGCAAAACCATCAGCAGGCCCAAACTGAGCTGTCACACTGTTCCAAGAAGGCAGGTGACAGTTCGCATGACAGGATGACATTCAACAGTGTGATGGGTGTGACAGGCTGCCATAGCATGCCTATCAGACCGTTATCTTTCTGAGAGAAGTCATCATCAAAGATTTGAAGAACTTAACCAATGTCATTGACCAGGTGCATGACATAGTTGATTAATCACCAATCACCACCACCTATGATACCAAGCATGCTGCCACAGCTAGAGGGCTGAGTTTTTTGCTACCTTGAGAACACTGTGAGACCCAGGGGGTGGGAATTTATGACGAAAAAGGGTGGAATGATATAAATTACAACGGATAATGTTGTAATGTAAAAAGCTATCTTTTTCGGTGGAATGAAAATTCCAACAGTTTGGGTGGCTATTTACAACGAAGACCAGACCATGATTTTACAACAGTTTTAGGATAGGAAATATATACTGGGATTGAACTTAGAGAATTATCAATGCGGAACAAACAAGAGCATACATGCATGATTCAGACAACCACCTCATACCACCACACCACCACGTACGGCCAGAACATGACGCAAACATCCATGACATAACCAGGACACACGACGCGGCTGGGATGACTGCGAGCAGCCTGAGGAAACAGGGCAGGGTGCAAAGGTGCGCCCTTTAAAAACTTTTTTAATTCTTTTATTTACTAATTACATATAGGCTACTCTCCTACAAGACCCACCACTACCATAACCACTTCCGGAACACCCCACCTAACATGGGTCACCCATGGGTACCAACCCCTACCCACACCCACGTGAAACCCACACCCATGTGGTTACCGTGAGTATGGGTGCACCACCACCATTGGTCACCACTAAGACAGGACAGCTACATGACCCGGACATGATGAGAGGCAGAGAACGGAAACAACGAGGGCAGTGGGCCGGCATGCCCATCCCCTAGAAACAGTACATTTTTTATATACTTATTATATTATACTAACACAATTCTGCAGGCAATTGCCAGCTGTCACCGACGAAGATGGCCAACCATCCCCACCCTATTCCTGGCACAGTTTCGCGGTCCATTCGTCGCAGTGAGGATGGATTTTCCCCAGCGTGGTTGCGACAGGATGACACAACGACCCGAAGCGGCATGCACAACTTACAAGTGACAGGACAGGGAGTGGGCCGTTGTGTGCCCCCCCAATATTGGTTAATAGGCACAGCATACAAGGTATGCCTTTTTTTCTTTTTCTAAGATCGTACTGACAATTTCCCCATCCCTTTCCTTCCAAACACGAAAGGCATGCCAGTGTCCGGCCCCTTCCCTCATGTGTACCCCCACCTCCCACCACATTTCCAACAGCGAAGATCTGAAGAACGAACCCAAAATGGCGCATTTTCGTGTTTTCGCTGTACTTTTCCCTTTAAACACATGGCACGTCCATTCAGGTTTTGCCGCCACCACCCAAACACGAAGAACATGCCATTTCCAGCGCGTTCTTCGTGTTTAGCCTTCCTTGAACACCGAAACATGCCCAAAACAGGCACGTTTCGGTGTTCAGTTTCCTGTCTTCCCCACTCTCCAATGAAAGCAGGCCGTTTTACGTCCAAAACAGCCTGTTTTCATTGCTTAATTTCCTTTCTTCTGCTGTCCCCCACCCACCACTGCCTCGAACACGAAAAATGTCCCATGCACATTTCTCGTCTTCAGTGCATTTCCTAAACTCCAGGGTTATTTCCCAGCTGACCGAGAATATCGTAAATAGCCGTAATAAAATATGTTTTATGGAGAAAATGACTATATATAAGATAGTAATTTACAATCCAAAAAAAAGTCAAAAATTTCTTCAGTTCTGGGGTTGTAATCCTCCAGTTTTTTGAAGGAAATTACAACACTTACACCACCTTAATCAGTAGAAATTTTGACGTTTTGTATGGGGGAAATGTCTACATTTGCCATCAAATTTTGCTACATTTGCAGTCGAAATTTACTATAATAGTAGAGTTATTTTCAACTATCAATTGTCAAAATAAGCGCCACAAATCAACAAATTTTACTACATTTGCAGTCGAAATTTACTATAATAAGTAGAGTTATTTTCAACTATCAATTGTCAAAATAAGCGCCACAAATCATCATAAAACTCATCCTTTTCTAACACGATTAAAGTGGTTTTTTCCCACCCCTCTGATCCCACAGTGGAAATAGAATAGAGAAAATTCTGAAAATATATGAGAAGCTAGACCACCTCAAAAGCCAAGGGGTTCTCTGCCAACTTTAAGTGATCCAAGTGTTATTTTCTGAGTTATTTAAAAGTAGCTGAACAAATTAAAATTCTGATTCTGTATTCTGTTTAGAATAGAATTGTAAAATTCCATTCTTTCAATATTTGTGATAGATTAAAATCATGTCACACTGTAGTGATAATAATGCCCCAGTAGAACTCCACTGGGTGTAATCTTATTGATCAGGTCACATAATTATCTGCTTGTTTGTTGACTGTATATTATTTAATCATAAGTTAAAATATACAGTATATATTTAAACTTATTGCAGACTTGTATTGCCATGCCAAGCAACAGCCTTCAGCCTCAAGTGAAATTCTGAATATACTGTTATGTACTGGTTGCAGGTTGGATGCAGGTCAGGTTAGAGAATGTTGGAGGGGAAACAAGGCAGAGAGAACTTGGCTTCAACTTTAGATTGTGCCCTCATAGCACACAGAGTTCTATTTCAGATGAACAGACAGACAGAAGGAAGGTGGGCAGAAATAAAACTGATATTCAGAAGGTACAGACAGAACTACTATGGGTATAAATGCAGAAAACATGTTTCATCTGGAACATATTTGGAATAAAGAAAGTGAGGTGCATACATATGGTGGAATACAATAAGAACATGTGAAACCAGGAGAATATCATCCAGAAATTGAACTGGTATTCCCAAAATATCCAAATGGTAATAGAAATGTGCCCCACAAGGCCAAGAGCTAATTATACTCAATCAGCCAAGTGTCCAAGTCCTACCAAAGGTCTCCAGATGTTCTGTGAGCAGCAGGATATGTTCTGCTGCACTGGGATGCTGTGGATTGTGCAGAGGATGGATAATGATGTCCAGAGTCATGTGGGAGTCACAGTATGTGCATCGTGAAAAGTGACAAGAGGTTACATTACCTTACTTAGATTTATATAAGATTATATTCCTTACAAACCTTGCAGCTGTTGCCATTCTTGTCACATCATGTAATTCTAGATATTCGACTGAGGAGTGTAATCGAGGGCTCGAATAAATTGCCAGATATGGGAATACAAGGAAATACAAGGGGATGTAAGGTTTCAGCAGAATACAAGATGCCATTCCAGACCATTATTCACTTGTGTTCTCACAGGGAATTGTATGATATTATATCACATTGAATAACAGTAATACAAAGTCATACATAACTAATGGTAGTGCTAACCACATTCCCCTCTCGATTGCATTGGGCTCTGGCAACAACTCCCTCTGATCGGTGACACCACGACTCCTCAGTCAAAGGTCAATAGAGGCACACAGTAGATTTGAGATGACCTACTGATGTGCCTGTATGCATATAAAGGTGCACCTTCCCTTGAACACAGTAACACGTGCAGCATTGGATGCATTCTTCTTGCCATACTATCTTGGCAACACCCTTCCACTCAGCATATCCTCCGACTCTCCGAGTCCTTGAATGAGGTCAATACTGCTCACAGAAGCTTCAAGTTGGGATGACCTACCGATGTAACTATATGTGCATATAAGCTCCATTTAATGTGATATGCTTTTGACACACTCACTAGGGAGGTGTCTGACAAACCACATCTTCGCACCCAAAGGGTATGTGAGAAATTTGAGCAAAGCAACTTGAATGCACAACTCACATGTTGGTTAGCAACTTTGCCAGCAACGACCCTCAGCCACAGCATTGTGGTGGTCACCTTCCTTTCGCATGTTTCAAGAGAAAGGCCGTGATGACCTGTGCAGCGCTTGTGTCACATGAAACAGAGGGAGAGATGATAGAAGGTGAAGAAAGATAACTTGAATGCCACGAAGATTTGAAATTTAAGTCATGTGATCTCTTTGGCACTGTCTAGATAGAACTTATAATTTTCAACAATGTTCAACATTCAAATAATCCATTAGGAGTTACTGAGGACACAGCAGCTGGAGAAGTCGAGAACAGGAAGACTTTGGTGCTACATGCACTGGAGGGTAGTGGAGACGCAGTGCTGGTTACTAAGTTTTACTAACTAACTCTGTAGACTAGAAGAATTCCAAGTCGGAAAGTAGGATACCGGCTCTTTTTTTGATTGTGACTCATTAGTGTGCATACATTCATCATGATTCATGTGGCTTACATGTAAAGTGTCTGCAATTCTTGTAAATATATTGTATGAGGCCTGCCAGTGCTACCACCATATGTAGTTCACCCACCTGAATTGCAAGGCAATGTATGATAGTTGCAGAATTTTTTTTACCATATATTCTGCCTACAAGAATTACAGAATCTTACATTTTCCCTACAATTCCTGTTAGAATATACAACCCTGCTGCCAGACCTGGTTTCAAATACAGGATCACTACAATAACTGGATTCGGAATACGCTCTGTCTACAAGGCACCGAATTTTTAAAAAATCTTGGTTCTTAAATACAAGAGTAATACAACTACTGTATCTTGAATACATAGCAAATATGGGTCAGTTTTTCTGTATTATATTCCCAAACAGGATTTGTTTTGCCTGCAAGGCAATACATTCTCATACATTTGTTCATCACTTTTGGTGATGTGATACTGATCTACCAGAATTTCTAGTACAATACAAAATACCTACAGGATTTTTGTTAGTTTACATTCTGTTCACTAGAATAATGAAGTCTTACATGGTCACTGTAAGTACTGTTGATCAATACAATTCTTTTTCCAGATCTGGATTCAATTACAGGATCACTACAATTACTTGATTCAGAATACATTTTGGCTACAGCATACCAGATTATCAAACAATTATTATTCTCAAATACAATACAAGATAAATACCTAGTATTACATATATTACCAAAAGGATCTGTTTTGCCTACAAGGCAATATACCTGTGACATTTACTTTTACTAATAACAAAACTACCTAAACTGGAATGACTCTAGTATATAAATTGAATACAAAGCCATGTGTATCAACAGTCTTGGGACTGTGCATCCTTCAAGTCTCAAAAAGTTTAGGGATTGCCAATTCAACTCAACAGTATAAATAATTTATCTGAAATTGGTCTAGTGCAAGTCTAGTGAAATTTCATCTAATCCAAGACTTTCAAGATTTTAGCCTAAAAGCCCATTTCATGAGATGGATAAGAAAATATAGAAAGTAATATTTACCATCTATTATATGAATCCTCTTTGTCTTTGGCATTTTTCCGCTTTTCTTCTGCATCCTTTTCAAAGCGGCCAAACATTTCAACCTGTTTGAAGGCATATGCTGTCCGAGCATGGACATGTATGCATCCATTTCCATTCAATTTTGAACACAAGCAGCCAGGTTTCTGATAGACTTCTTCTGTCATCATGTGCCAGGCAGTTTTCATGTGTGAGAATGACACAACTATACGGTCCATCTCCACTTCTAGTAGTTCTTTCTCTTCTTTGGCTCGGTCACAGGCTGCTCGATCTCGAAAGTACTTGACACGGTCCACTAGTGACAAGCTGTCAGTAAGTCTTTGGCCTCATTAGGAACTCACATTCAACACTCCACTCAGTTTGTTCACTCTTGGATAGTTGACTTGGTATTCCAACTGTCCAAAACCATGGTTCTTCTCTTTTTGTATCACCAAGCTGGGCAAGGTGACTGGTATCCTTCCCCCACAATTCATGGTCATGAAGCGGACGAAGAGATTGATCAGTTTTGGATAGACCCAAAATGAGCAGAGCTTGTCGTGCCTGTCGATATTTGTCTGCAGCACTGACTTTGTCAACTGACAAGGTTTGAAGGTACTGTCGTGCACGAGTGTTGGACTGTTGGCCAAAGATGTTGTGCTTCTTGAAATCCAGATTAGTATTGAAAATCTTGATTTTTGTTCTGAGATCGTCAAGGGCATCATATGCTTGACCCAGCCGCAACTCATACTCGAGTTCTGCTAATTCAGCCAATCCCAACTTTTTACGATCAGAAGATCGTTGGAATGATGAAGGAAGAAAAAGGTTCTCCAGTTCAGGTGATGTGGGATCTACAGCATCAATGCGATCCTTGAGAGATGGACAATAGTTATGCTGACGTTTTCGCCAGTCAATGAGATCTTGACGGAGCTTGACACGCATTTTCAGAAGTGAGTCAGTCTGGGCTTCTGTTCTGCTATGGCCCATGGAAACAAGGACAGCAATTTTTGCCCTGTATATTCCTTAGAATATCTAGCTGAAATGATGAATCATATACTACGCACTGATCACGTTCCAATCCAAGCCCATCATTTACAAAGAGAGTTTTGCCAAATAACATTGTGCTTGACGTGGACTCCAGCTCATGTTGCAATAAAGTCTTATAGGCTTTTGCTTGTGTTGGAGGACCTGTGGGCAGTGATATATCCAGTAAGAACACTTGATAGAGTATGAAGGTCACCAGATACCTTTTGAATTCTTGAACTTGGCAGTATATACAGAGACCACCTTTTTGTTTTCCATATGGGGATGGTCATCCATTGCCTGCCATTTCTGTATGTTCTCCTTGCTCATACTTGCCTCAAAACAACGGAAGTTCATTTCTCGCCTCTTGAGAACATCCAGAATTCGGGTGTATGCTCTGTATTGTGCAGCAGCTGTAAATTCAGAGTTAGTCAATGACAAAACATTCCAAATCAAGAGCAGTGTCCAAACCAAGCTTGTGGGTCTTTGTCCAATTCCAATATCCATGATAGTCATCCAGTATATCATGTCGATGACCAGCATTCATTTCCTTTGTACTTGCAGCTGCCTGATTTCCCTCTGACCAGCCAGTTTCAATTTGTTCTCCACAAGTTTCACCAGATCCTTGTAGATAGTTGAATGCCCAGAGAAGCTGGCATGGCTCAACATGATTTTTGATATGCATTTTAGGAATTGCACCACGCATGCAATTGAGTAGACCATTGGCTTGAGGAAAAAATTTGGTGATTCGTTTCTTAAGGTTGGCCCAATATGAACACCAAATATCATAGCTGACCATTATCCATCGCTGCTGCCCACTATCAGCCAATGCATGTACTAATGCATAATCGGTGTTCGCAAACCTGTTGTAGAAGTGTTAGCGATACAATACTGACACCCATCATATCAATACTCACGCTTCACCTTTTTGCAAGTCAACCATGCCTTGAGGAAGATAAAAGGCATGCCGTGCACAAACAATTGCGACAACACCGCTTACAACAGCATTCTTGAACTTGGTCACATTTTGCAGGCGATTTGCACGAAGGTGCGTACAACCACATTTCTGAAAACAAAGTGAGTTCATCATCTGGTATATTTCCACTCGAATTTGGACGGACCTCTTTAGGTTTGTCAACAAATTGGAGGTACTGTTGGTATTGCTCATCCTCGACAAAGTAAGCCCGACCTCCATTCAGTGCAAAATCCTCAGGGTCATCGTTTTTACGCTTGCGTTGCAATCGAAAATTGCCATCTACTGAGACAAATAATGTAAATTTGTGTCTATACATTTTACATTAGCATTCTGGTGATTAGACACGTCACACATAACACTCACATTTCGTCCTCGCTTGCATCATCTACTACATGTTTATCAACGTTAAAGCCAATTTCTGGGCATGCAGGACATGGAATCGCCAATGAATTTGCCCGGCGAGTCAAAATTATCCTATCAATACCATGAGTTTGGCCACGACGTCGGACAGAGGCTAAGTGTGTCCATGCTTGATAAACGCGTGTCATCTCCACATATCGGCCCTAGGTACATATGAGTACAACTGGGAATAAGGAACAGATTTACGACATACTGGAACATCCTGGGGGAAGGCGGGACTTGTCATTTTCACCAAGGCATCATAAAAGTCATTCATTGGCTTTTTAGATGATAACAAGTGAATATGACAGCTATCCAAAACCGAAAAGGTGAACACTGTGTGTGGTTGATCCATTGTTGCTGGAAACAGCTGTTCGTTACAAAGTTGAATGGGTTTTGGTGGAGCATCGCTACAATAACAGAAGTGTACAAGCATTCTGTGGAGGCCGTTGGTGTGGACGATAACCATGGGAAGAGGCAGAGTTGTTTCGGAAAGATTGACACACTTTTCGCCACAATGTCCAAGGTAAAGAAGGTAGCCGAGTTCTTTGAGGGAATGCCCTATGAATGTCTTCCCATTCCACTGCTCGATACGGTGAAATGGAAGCCATTTGTGTTGTTGCACAATACAAGAACCACAGTGAAGCCTTCCACTAAAGCAGCTCTCCAGGCCTGCACAACGGAAAAGAGCAGGATTATCGCCACACCGACAGTTTGAACCAATATCCTTGTGATACGACTTCAGCAAGATGCTTTCCTGTAAGATCGAAAAATTGGAAGAAAATGCCGCCATTGCCACGGATGCACCCTACAACACGAGTTCATCATCTTGTAAAGATCGAAAACGGAACAAAACGCGCCTGCTTCCGCAATTTTCTTTCCATCGATTGAGGTTCCATGGGTTCCTGTACTTCCGTTGGCCTCTGGAAGTCTGCGGTTGTATGCCCACTTGTATGAGATTGCTTTTGTCGCTTGGAAAGATGTTCGGTGTAGCTTATGTCAATCCCTCCCGATGCCAACGTTCCCGACTTGTCAATTTCAACTTCTTCGTCTGAATCGGTTTCGAGCCCACCGATGCCACCTCGAACTCTTTTGATGCGGGACGAAGTCATTGCGCTAAGTGTCGTCGACGAATGAGTGTTCGGATCAAGCCTGGGGTCTCATTGGGATGATGGATCCAACATGTATTGATAATTATGAACTCCGTTATAGCGTCGCAGGCTAATAGTTCGGATGTTCTCCGGCTTCAAATAAATACCAAGAAAATGACATAAGTGGAGGTAACGCACAATCCTGTTTGTCATTGCTTCAAATCCTTATCGGTTTTCGTTGTGGAGGCTGTTTCTGAGGAACAGTGGTTTACGCCGTGGTTTTTCCAAGTAATCGCCTACATTATTGCATCACTCTGGGTATACTCAGGCGACAACGCCGTGAACAATCCATGGATCTGACAGCACCTCCGAAGGCTCCTACGAGATCTGCCAGAATATAAATTCCGGAAGAAGAGGAGGAGGAGGAAACCAGTCCGCCTACCTCTCCGCCAGGACGAAGAAGAGAAGGGGAGGTGCAGGGGAATTATCTCAGGGGGTTATCTCAGTAAGTACCCACCCGTTTTCCTCAATGAATACATGTACTTAAACTCAAATAGCACTTTTAACACGCTAAGGAACGCCGAAATCGACCGTCACGTTCTCGAGCATTTCAGCGATCGATTTTCCTTTCACCCAGCAAGTCTTCGACACCTTAGGAAGGCCGTGAATTTCACGGAACATGCACGTTTCATACAAATGGTAGTGTACGGTGGCAAAGGGCCTCGATCCTGATGAATTCAAGGCAAAGCGCAAGGCAAGTGAGTTGGATCTACCATGGAAAATCTACGGATTTTGACGGCACTTGTGTCGCTATGCTCCCGCCCTACAATTCCTGAAGCATGGCAGGAACAGAGTATCCTTGTAGGTATGTAAGGGACTCGGAGTACAGACGTGCCTCAATGCAAGGGTCGTACTCTTCGTTTGAAGGTTCTCTGAAGCCGCAATTTACCACCACCCCCGGCCCATCTAGACTTTACAGACTAAACTCAATACTGACAGCCGTAATTCCCGGAGGTACGACTCCAATCAGGAAGAAGGAATGTTGGATGGCGAGTATAACCTACGGTTCGCGACGTCTGTTCTTCAAAAGACCAACCTGATCGATATCTTTCATAGTTCCGTCCAGAAACAACTTATGGATCGACATTCGTGAATGCAGTTACATATTTGTCTCCCACACCGGAGGGTAAACCAAGTGTCTTATCACGCCTTTTGTGTCGCTAACCAATTTGAAAAATTCTCACAACAGATTATGTGCATTGGAAATCACACCTGCGGGCAATCACATCTGGATTGTGGGACAGGTATGTACGTGTCCACTACGTTGGGTTAGGTGGTCATATTAAAATATAGATCCGTCAGACTCTCATGTTCAACAAACTGTGGCGACGTAGATGTCAAACTCGGTCAAACTGACAATCTCCTCGTTGGTAACTCATCTTACAACCTTCGACGACATACAACGCTTCAAAGGACAAGTGCGACTCGACGGAGGGAGTTATCCAATTATCAACTCTCAACCAATCGCAAATGGTTACACCTGGCACACGAGCGCATTCGATGTTCACCGACCTGACGGATTTTGGCCACGGTTCGCATTTATCTTATCTACATTCATACATTGTTCATGATTGCTCACTGCCCAGCGAGCCCGGGGCGAACAGCCTACTGACCTACAGCTTTAGCACGCTCCCTGACGAAAAGAAGATCTGAACCCTTATGAACGGTTGTCTCAGCAGACATGCGTTGTAAGACAACAGGGTCCGTATTGGGAGAATTTGGACCAAATTTTCGGTAACTTCTCCCGACAGGAATTTAATAAAACAATCTCAACATTTTGACTTAACGTACATTTCATTTTGTCGCCATGAGAAGATTGTAGACGTCCAGACCGAATTGGGAGTCACGAACCAGGCCGGCGTCAGTTCGTCGCTTGCGCCATTGGGTTTTCGAAACTTGCTTAGCAAGTTCCACATTCTAAGCATCCAGCAGATTTTCATCGGATGACACCTCGTTATAAGCAATGATGTACCTGTGAGTAGATGAGGGTCGGGCGGGGGACACACGCCTGATGCATTGTTTTCAAATTGACAAAAGAACAGACAGTATAAGTGTGGAGCTTACTGTCAACTGCATCGTTGCTTTGTCCCTGAAGCTCGACGATGCCAAAGCACACATCGGACGCTGGACGCACTGCCGTTTTCTTCAACTTCTTCCACTGACGAGTTCAACCGTGGGGTAGGCTTCATCTAAGAAGTATCGATATCCAAGCAAATGGTTTCGACCCTGAGAGAAATGAAGCAAATCACCAGGGTACAAATCAAAACTTACAGAAAACGTCAACGCATCCAAGATGTTTTCCCTAGACTCGTCTTGTTGCTAGAACAGAAAGGTATGTTCAAGATCTCGAAATACGAACATGCACATACTGCCAGAACGGGTGATGCGGAGACGTCAGGAACTCCCTCAGGCTGAGTAGAGACGCTGGAATTCTCCTTATCCGCAGACCTGGGAAATGAACACGAAGAAGCTTCTACAGTTGGGGATTGCACAACAGAAGTGTCGACATATGTAGAACGCCCTGTGAGATCCAACGCTTCTTCCTTCCAGTCTTGCTAGAATAGAAAGGTGCGTTAATGACCTAGAAAATACGAAGTTACGAACCTACACCCAGGTTGAGGCTCACATCGGGAATTCCCTAGGATTGTTTGACAAGCCCAGGGTGATGGTATGCCGTGCGGTCTTGATGAGAAGCGGCCGAAGAACTTGGCCCTGAGCGAGTCGGACCACCATCGATAAAGCGGTGGGCAGGACCTCTGTTGGTGATTCTTAGCAATAGAATAAGCACAAGTGAACAACTGATTACTCACCTGTGCATCTCTGTTGCTGCTCTAGCTCTAGGTGGCTTTAGGATGTTGGTTAACAATGGCTTCATCATCTTTGACTCCTTTGCTGCCCCCATGCCATCCGGCCGCAATTTCTTGACCACAGTATATGTTGGCGTCAAGGGGCCAGTACCACGAGTCCATCTGGATACTAAATTAGTACCTGGTAAAATCCAATATTGGGGGTTGTGAGCCTACCCAATCAATCATCGCCAAACCGCCCATGATTGAGGGAAAGCGGAAGGATGGCTTGTGTGGGTCGGGAAACACAGTGGCAGCTAGCCTTCTTTGACAGCACTTGATGTACATTCCGAATGTGGGTCTCGTTCTCCTACAATGGTTTTTAAGTTAGATTGTAGAAGATAATTCAACCAACGTACATTTGCAACAGTACTGATACCGTGAATTGAGAGGACACCAATTTCGCCAGCATTAAAGCCCCACAGCCAAAGCTCGTCAGAGAGGGGCAATGTGAGGGTCGTAACTTTCCAGGAATTCATACATAGCTAGAGCATCCTTCTCCTGTGATTTGGCTTCTTTTTCCAAATCTGTGACATGGCTAGCAAGTAATCCTCGCTTAGTCTCGTTTCAGCTCTTGCAACATTGAATTTCATCTTGAAGTTGTCGCTCCTCATGCAATAACTATTGAGCGATCTGGCGATGCCGGAAAGTAAGTTGCCACGACATCTCGGATCTTGATTTTGAAAGCAAGTTTTTTGTTCATTGCTTCCAAACGCAATGATAGCACTCAATGCGTCTGCAGATGGAAACCATCAGAATTGCACAAGGAGAAATTTTGTTTTACTAACTTTTTTCAAATCTTTGCGCAAACACCTTGTCGTACGGAATGTTACACTCGCCAGCAACCTTCTTGTTGGTGCTCGGCCTTTATGGTGTCGTAGCAGGGACTGGGTGAGTTCAAACAAGATCGAGTAGCTCCACATGTCACGAAATGTGCCGGCTATCTGTTCAGGAGGCTAGGGAAAGGGGGGTGAGACAAACCTGCGCAATGCCAATAATAAAAAGCCATGACGTACGAATTCCTGGTCCTCGTACCTCTGACGCCTGCTTTCATGGCTTTAACGGCTGCACCTTCGAACCTCATATCGAACTATGCACGGATGCCCTGTCCACCAAGGATGCGAACGCCACGAGCGTAAAGGGCGGTTTCGTAATAGATCTTGGCGACCTGTTCTCGTGCGGCTTTGTTCCTGTCCTTGGTGGAAGTGACCAAGTGGCTCTAAAGGGCCATGGTGGGGCAAAAACAGGAGCGATGGCGAGGCTGGCGAGGGTGAGCAGGACCTAGGAGACCTACGCCAAGCATGGCAACGACGACGAAGGATTGGCCCCAAACGGTGAGCATGTTGTCTCCGTCTGTGATGATACGTTAGACGAGCATTGCCGGGGAACCCGAGGAGTTTGTGTCGAAGAAGGATTGATCTTGAGCGAGGACGGACTGGAAAGCGCGGGGGCAGATGCAGAGGATGGAGGCGCCTTTGATGTGTTCCATGGGGAAGTGCTTGGTGAGGCTACATACCCCGTTAGGCACAAACCGCGTTAAGATTAAAGGCCACACTGACCCAGAAAAAACCCCACCAGCTACGCTGATTCAGACACCGAGACAGGCAGAGCCACTACAGAGCCCGTACCGTGGCTCCCAGACGCTGGCCTTTCACAGTGCCGCCCCTGTAAACCACGGTACCGCAATAGCAGCAATACCACAAGGTGGGCCTACCTTCCCTGTCCCGCCAACTTCTACTCACAGCGAACACAGCCATCATTGTCCTTTGCTTCATTTCACACAACTTCTGCACGTCCATCCGCTTCTCCGCATCCTTCTCCGCCGGCTCGTTAAGCAATATCGGATCAACATCGAAATCGTTGTCAGGGAAGGCGGATGACCTAGGAGGTACGACATCCAACTTGTTCGCCAACCTAGTGCTGTCAAAAGTTGCTAAGCCAAGGCCAAGTCAACTTGTATAAGATCGCCAGTATCTGCACCAGGCAAAGATAGCCATATCAAATGCAGTACTTCGACCTCCAATTCGATGACTGGGAGCATACGAAAGTGCGGATGAAGAATGGGTCGGCCCCGGTCCCCAGGAAAGGAAGGTCTGGTGCACAATTACGGGGCGGACACATTGGAATGATAGAAAGGGGTGATGGGAATGGTGTCGACGGCAGCGAGGGTGATTGTAAACCCAATTCGGAGGTACCAAAACCGACCAAAGGCGGGCTGGGGGTCATCGAAAGCTGGCTGTGGGGTAAATCCAACGCAATAGACGAAGGTGAGACAAAACGACAATAGCGACCACATTGGAGATGAAAAAGATGTTGCATGTGGATGGAGATCTCTATCGTCGTCTGTGCGATTGTGATACAAGCCAAGATGTGGGTATTGATCTAAATCGTAGTATCTGTGGTGCGGTGTCGGTCATTGTGGAAAAGTTCTCGATGATGGTGTCTGTTTTCGTCATCGTCGTCTGGTTGACTGGGGGATTCTGGAGACGAAGACGCAAGACTATCGTCCGAGTCACTACGGACTTGCCAGGGTGTCAACCATGAAAGAATTGACTGGTCGTAGAGAACAGGCCCTGGGCTCCTTGTGGCATCGAAAACGGGTGTTGAGAATGGTTGAAAATAAATGCTTGATGCGCAAGGAGGGGGAGATCCTCTTCACTGCTGGCACTGTTTCCCCAGTTGCTCCACAACGCAACGGTCAATTTCGGCGGTCTTTAGTGCGTCGAAAACTCTTCTTTGTAGCAGTCAAATAGATGTATTAACTGTAGAAAACGAACGAGGACTTACTGAGATAAATTCCACCTGCTGGTACTACTCCCTCCCCAGCTCCCCAATTTCCCAAATTGCTCTGCAATGCGCTGATCAATTTCGGCGATCTTTAGCGCATCAAAAACGCTCCTTTGTGACGCTTAAATTGATATAGTAACCATAGAAAACAAATGAATACTTACCAAGATGAGTCCCAGCTGTTACTCCAGGTATTGCCTCCCCTCCTTTTCCAAATTTCTTTACACCACGATAGCCGATTATAGCGGTCTTCGGCGCATTGAAAACGGCTACTTGTGACGTCTGAGTAGATATAATTATCATACTGAGATGAGTTCCAAGTCTCCTGCCACCAGGTGCTTCAAGTTCCTCCCCCTTTCCACAACACGATGGCCGGTTATGGCGGTCTTTGGCGCATCGGAAATGGTTCCTTGTGACATTTAAGTACACATATTTATCATAGAAAACAAGTGTAGACTTACTGAGATGGCAGATAATCTCATGCAGACTCGGTCCTCAGAGGGTGAGCCTGAGATGGGTGATGTGAAGTGACATCATGGGTACAACAATCTCGCGGTACCTGTAGCCGCAAGCATGGGTACGTTTCACGCGGGTGTGGGTGGTGAAGGTGTCGCCAGCCGCCGACTCCCAAATGTACTGCTTGTCGTCGTTGTGTTTCGAGATGGTGGAGATGACATGTTTATGGCAGTTGATTAAACTGTCAATCGGCTGAGCATTGGCTAGGTGGTTGACGGCGGATAGTTGGAAGTGACGAGGTACAATACGTTCTTGTTATCGCGATGTGGATGTCAAGGTTCTCCTCCAGATAGGTGTAGGTGACGAGTTAGAATACGCTGTTTCTTGTTATTGCAGTTTTCAGAGCATCGTTCTCCTCGGCAGTTGTAGGTGATGAGGTAGAATACGTTATCTTGGTGTGGTGGTCAACGTTCTTCTCCTCGGCGAGTTCTTATGGCATTAGTTTTCATTAAATATTCAAACTCGAACTTGATGTCGGTTGTCACACTGTTTTTTGATGTTGATGTGTGAACTTCCAACTCGAACTTCCAACTCGGGCATCCGGATATGGAAGG
>Ga0307508_10002635_pt1 | contig 18836 bp, 14 predicted proteins | sample 9_EM_MG_FD_203089 | JGI IMG/M metagenome (GOLD analysis project Ga0307508, IMG submission 203089) | Populus trichocarpa ectomycorrhiza microbial communities from riparian zone in the Pacific Northwest, United States - 9_EM | ecosystem: Host-associated > Plants > Roots > Unclassified | place... | reverse complement strand
GTCTTGACCAGGGTGTCGAGGTTGTCGCGGATCGCCTTCGAGGAGTCGGCGACCAACTGGGCGGTGTCCCCGATGGTCTTCTCGTTGTCCTTCAGGAACGGGCCCACCTTCTTGTCGACCCCGTTGACCTTGTCGGCGAGCGTCTGCGTGCCCGCCGCGACCTGCTGCGAGCCGTCCTCCAGGCCGCCCGCTCCCGCGTTGAGCTTCTTCAGGCCCTTGGACAGCCTGCCGCTGCCGTCCTTGGCGTCCTTGAGCCCGTCGGCGAGGTCCTTCGAGCCCTTCTCGGCTTTCCCGATACCGCCGTTGAGCTTGTCGGCACCGTTCGCGGCCTTCACCGTCGCGCCGTGGATGTCGGAGAACGAGATGAAGATCTTGTCCAGGAAGGAGCGCGACGCCTTCGTGGACGCGGCCTGGCGCACCTCGCTGAACACCGTCCGCGAGATCTGCCCGACGATGTAGTTGTTCGCGTCGTTCGTACGCACCTGAAGCGCGCCCGTCTCGGGGGAGTCACCGGCGCTGGACGCGATCCGCCGACTGAAGTCGGCCGGCATGGTCAGCGACAGGTAGTACGTGCCGTCCTCCACGCCCGCGCGTGCCTCGGCGGCGCTCACCTCGTGCCAGTCGAAGACCTCGCTGTCGCGCAGCCCCCCGGTGATGGCGTCGCCCGCGGCGAGCTTCTTCCCGTCGGCCGTCGCCCCCTTGTCGTCGTTGACGAGTGCCACGGGGATGCGGTCCAGACGGCCGTACGGGTCCCAGAACGACCACAGGTACAGGGCGCCGTACAGCAGCGGCAGCACCAGGAGGGCCACCAGGGCGGCCCGCGGCAGCTTGCCCCTGCCGAAGCGCCTCAGCTCAAGAGCGGCCAGTTTCGGCGAGCGCATCAGCCTTCTCCTTCCCCGTGGTGGCTACGACGACGGTGTCCTCGGGGGCCTCGCTGCAGACCGCCGCGACGGTGGTCCCGGCCCCGGCGATCGACCTCAACAGCGCCCAGACCTCGCCCCGTTCGGCGTCCGAGAGCTTGAGGTCGGTGTCGTCGACGCCGAGCAGCAGGGGCCTGCCGAGCAGAGCCAGCGCGATGGACAGCCGCAGTGCCTCCAGCCGTTCGAGATCGCGTACGGCCGTCCGGGAGCCCTTGGGCAGGGCCTCCCGGTCGAGCCCGGCGGCGCTGAGCGCGGTGTCGATCCGCAGCTTCGCCTCGGCCCTGCGCTCGGCACGCGGCCGCAGCAGTCGTCGAAGGGAGTCGCCGAACCGCCGCTGCAGCAGCGCCCGTTCGTACAGGTGCTCGCCCACGGTCAGGGCCGGGTCGAGGTCGGTGACCCCGGCGACGTGCGCGAGCCCGCTGACCCGGCGCACGGCCGCCATCTGCTTGGGCAGCTTCCACTCGCCCACCGCGGCCGCTCCCTCGGTGGGCTTCATCCGCCCCGTGAGGGCAAGCAGCAGGCAGGTACGGCCGGAGCCGGACGGCCCCTCGATCGCGATCAGCGAGCCGGGCTCCACGTCGAACGTGACGTCGCGGAAGGCCCAGCCGCGAGGGCCCCTGAGTCCGAGGCCGCGGGCCGTGACACCGGTTCCGGGCACGGTTCCCCCCCCATCCCCTGAATTTGAACTGACTGGTCAGTGCAAAAACTATCCCGAACCTTCGATCGAAGCAAAACCGCAGGTCAGATCGGATTGTCAGTGGCATACCGCACGATGGAGACATACGGCACCCGTTGTGGTCGTGCCGTTACGCAGACGACAGGAGGTTCGTCATGGCCAGCTATCACGCAGCAGCCGCCCGTCGGCGCCGCGCCACCGGCCCTGCCCCCTCACTGACCGGTCCGGCGAGCGACGTTCACCCGGTGCTCCGCCGGACCACGGCCCCGCCCGCCGCCCTCGACCTGCTCGCTCAAGCCCGCGCCGGACTGGACGAGGCAGCCGTCCTCGAAACGTCCAACGAGCGCTACGCCACCGCACACCTCGCCGCCCTGCGCACGGCCGCCGCGGTGCTCGCCGCGCGGGGACGCGCGGAGCCGACGTCCCGACGCCGGGCCCGCATCAGGAGTGCTTGGGAAGTGCTCCCCGAAATCGCGCCCGAACTGACCGAGTGGAGCGCGCTGTTCGCATCCGGGGCCCGGCGCCGCGCCCGGGCCGAGGCCGGCATCCAGGGTGCGGCCAGCCGCCGGGACGCCGACGACCTGATACGCGACGTGGCGATGTTCCTGCGCCTCGTCGAGCGGATGCTCGTCCTCCAGCCCGTCCTCCCGCAGCCGCGCCAGGACGCCGACCACCCGCGGGCCGACGCGGAGAGCGACCGTGACTTCCCGGACACGGGATGAGGGAGTCCGCCGTACGAGACGTTCGGTGGGGCACGTCGCCGCGGTGACCAGGCAGGGCACCGGAGGCAATAGGGTGGAGGGCGCCTGCAGCCTTCCTTCCCGCGTCCCGGCGGGGGAGGCACCCCGTTCGCTCCGCCGCGCAAGGGGCGGTGCCGCGCCGAGGAGTCAACTGCCGTGTCGGACCCGATGCGACCCCGCGCCTCCCTCCGTACCGCCGTGGTCTGGGAGGTCCTCCAGGACGCCCTCGACCGGCGGGTCAAGGCCACGGGCCGGGAGTCGCTGGACGTCCTCGACACCGGAGGCGGCAGCGGCAACTTCGCGGTTCCCGTCGCCCGCCTCGGCCACCGGGTCACCGTCGTCGACCCCAGCCCCAACGCGCTGTTCGCACTGGAGCGCCGCACCGCCGAGGCCGGCGTCGCCGACCGTGTGAAGGGCGTCCAGGGCGACGCCCACGGCCTGTTCGACGTGGTCGGGCGCGGCGGCTACGACGTGGTGCTGTGCCACGGCGTCCTGGAGTACGTCGACGACCCGGCCGAGGGCGTGCGCAACGCCGTGGCCGCCCTGCGGTCCGAGGGCGTCCTCAGCCTGCTCGCCGCGGGCCTCGGCGGCGCCGTGCTCGCGCGCGCCCTCGCCGGCCACTTCAAGGAGGCGCGGCAGGCCCTCGGCGACCCGAACGGCCGCTGGGGCGCGGGCGACCCGGTGCCCCGCCGCTTCACCGCCGAGCAGCTCACCGGGCTGGTCGAGGGTGCGGGCCTCAGGGTCGGTGCCGTGCACGGCGTACGGGTCTTCGCCGACCTCGTCCCGGGCGTCCTGGTGGACACCGAGCCGGGCGCCCTGGAGGCACTGCTGAAGCTGGAGGAAGCGGCGGCCGAACTCCCCGCCTTCCACTCCGTGGCGACCCAGCTCCATGTGCTCGGCGAGACGCAGGGGGCCGCGGAGGACTGAGCCGCCTCGTGCGGTGCGCCGCTGATCAGGGACTTGGCCGCACATGGAGTACGCCACAGGCCCCCCGATCGGACGCTCAGCGCCGTATGATCGAGGGAGACCACCCGGCATGACGGGTCGGCCGCTGGGGAATGGAAGATTCAGCGAGCCGGTGCGTCCATGGCGGATTCCGGTTGGCCAATTGGCGTAGAGGGGCGGGTTTCACGGGGGCGATTCCCTGCCTATCCTGAAGGGACCCCCCGGGTCGCCCCGGCGACTGCACGATGAGGAGGACTCCGTGCCGCTCTCGGAGCACGAGCAGCGCATGCTCGAGCAGATGGAGCGAGCGCTGTACGCCGAAGATCCCAAGTTCGCGACAGCGCTTGAGGGAAGCGGGCTGCGCACGTACACCCGGCGACGGGTATACCAGGCGGTCGCGGGCTTCCTAGTGGGTATCGCGCTCCTCATGGCTGGAATGGTCGCCAAGCAGGTCTGGCTCAGCGTGGTGGGTTTCCTCGTCATGCTGGGTTGTGCGGTGCTCGCCGTGACCGGCTGGCGCAAGGCCCCCAAGCCGGGCGAACAGCCCGCCGCCGGCGCCCCGCACGCGCGCCGCCAGGGACGGCAGAAGCGCTCCGTGATGGACCGCATCGAGCAGCGCTGGCAGCGCCGCCGCGACGAGCAGGGCGGCCAGTAGCACCTCCCATTCGTAGGTGAGGGGGTGACCACCTGTCGGGTGGTCACCCCCTCACCTGTGCCCGGAAGACCGGCCGCCCCGGCCGCCCGATGGAGCCGCTTCCCGGAACGCCACCCGCAAGGCGGGCTGCCCAGAGGCCATGCCACTGTCCGGCTTGCCACTTGCTTGCCGCTTGCCGCCTGCCGGCGTCACGCCGGCAGGCGGTCCTGCTGTCCGGACGGCCGTTGCCCGAGCATGTGCCGACGGTGCCGCCCGGCTGCCCGATACACCGGCGGCCCTACGGCCGGCTGCCCGGAACGTCGGTCGCCCGAAACCCGCCCGGACGGCCTGCTGTCCGGACGGCCGGCGCCGCGCCGTCAGCCGCTCTGTGTTCCGGACGGCCGTCGTACCAGGGTCTGCCAGCGGTCGGTCCAGCGGGCCTTGAAGGCCGTCCAGCGATCCATGACGTCCCACACCGCCCGGATGGCCGACCGGGGCGCCACGATCGCCCGCACCCGGGTGGTCCAGCTGACGCTCGACCGCAGCGCCACCCGCAGCCTGCGCACATCGTCGGGCAGGCCGGGCACGGCCCGTGGCTCCGGTGCGAACAGGACCTGTTCCACCGCACCCGCCACCCGGTGCGCCGACTCGGCCGTCGCGGGGTCCAGCTGCCCGAGCCGCACGATGCGCGCGGCCGCCTTCCGCGGGGTCAGCGCGTCGTCCGGCGCGATGCCGTAGTCCCAGGCCGTGTCGGTGAGCTCGCGCCAGACGGCCAGGACGTGGCCTGCGGCCACCTCCGCGGCGTACCGCGTATCGGCCTCGATCGTCAGGGCCGCCACGTCGACGTCGTCCGTGGATCTCGCGTCCGCCCCAGGCGCCCTGCGGCCCTCGCGGGTCAGCGCCAGGCCGGACGCGGAGTGCTGGGACGAGGTCAGCCGCACCGAACGCCGTCGCAGGCGCCACAGCATGGGCAGCAGCGGCACGGCGACCACCAGAAGGCCCAGCAGGATCCATCCGGAGATCTTGTACCAGGGGAGACCGCTGTCGTCCGGCTTGGCCGTGTCCAGGGGCAGCGCACCGGCGCATGCCTCGAGCTTCTTGTCCTGCGCCGAGCAGCTCGTGCTCGCCGACGGCGCCGGCGACGCGGACGAACCCGCCGACTGCGAGGGCCGCGACACATCGGGGAGATTGTTGCCCGGCGTGTCCGACTGCGTGTACGAGGGAGCCACGCCCCGGTTCGGGGTCGGCTCGAAGCGGGTCCAGCCCACGCCCTCGAAGTACAGCTCGGGCCAGGCGTGCGCGTCCTTCAGACCCACCGACACCGAGCCGTCCGCCTGCGGCGTACCGGGGGCGAAGCCCACCGCGACCCGGGCCGGGATACCCAGGCTGCGGGCCATCGCCGCCATCGCGAAGGAGAAGTGGACGCAGAAGCCCTCCTTGTCCTTCAGGAAGCGGGCGATCGCCTGCGGGCCGTTGCCGACCTGCACCTGGGTGCTGTACTGGAAGCCGCCGTTCAGGGCGAAGTAGTCCTGGAGCTTGACCGCCTGCTCGTAGTGGCTGGTCGCACCCCGGGTGACCTTGCGGGCGGTCTTGGCCACGACAGCGGGCACCGAGTCCGGCAGCTTGGTGTAGTCGCGCTTCAGGGAGGCGGGCGGCTCCGGCGCGTCGGCGAGCTGCTCCGCCGTCGGCTGCACATCGAGGCTCTTGACCAGGTAGGTCTTGCCGCGCGTGGTCTCCCCGTGGTCGCCGACCAGCGTCATGCCCACCGGTTCGTAACGCCATTTGCCACCGACGTCCACGCCGCTGGGCGGGTACGGCATCGGCAGCCAGTCCTGGGCGTACCAGTCGGCGGCGGAGATGCGAGTCTCGATCTCCGCCCGCTTGATGTCCGCACCGAGGCCGGTCGGGGTCGGGAAATCGTTCGGTACGCCGGTGACGTGCCGCTTGGACGGTTTCCAGGTGTTGCCGTCGAAGTCGTCCAGGGACACGATCCGCAGGTACAGATTCGAGATGTCGTTGCTGTTCGTCTTCAGGGTCAGGATCTGGCGGTCCTCGTCCACGTTCAGGCTGTCGCGGAGCGACACCAGCGGGTTCACCGCGGAGATCGTGCCGCCGCTTCCGTTGCCGGAGCCCACGCCCGTCCCGGCTGCGTCCAGCAGGCCGCCGTTCATCGCGGGCAGGGCCAGCGGCACCACGAGGGCCACACCCAGCGCGACCACGCCGATACGCCGCCCGGTGCGGACCGGCGCCACCGCGCCGGGCTCCCCGCCCTGAGAACGCGCCGCCCCGCCGAAGATCCGGCCCCACTGCGAGAGCCGCTCGCGTCCCTCGGCCAGCAGCAGCATCAGATAGCCGGCCGCCGCGACCAGGAACCACAGCCAGTCGGCGCCGCCGTCGGACAGTCCCGCGGCGACGGAGTACAGCGCGAGCAGCGGCAGTCCGGCCGGGGCCGCGCTGCGGAAGGTCACCGCGAGCGCGTCCACCGCCAGACCGATGAGCAGGACTCCGCCGAGGAGCATCAACCGGATGCCGTCGGACTCCAGGGGCGCCGGAATCGCATACCGCGCGATGTCGTCGCCCCCCTGCTGCATCAGGTCGGCGAAGTGACGGAACGCCTCGGGGCCGGGAACGATCCCGACCAGGGCCTGTTGCCGGGCGAAGACCAGGGTCAGCAGCATCAGCGTGACCAGGGCCTGCGCCGCCACCGTCAGCGGTCGTGCCAGCGGCACCCGCCGGGTCGCCGCGCCCACGCCCGTCTGGACGCCCAGCATGACGGCCGCCTGCAGGATCCAGGTGGCCGGGGAGACCAGGGGCAGCAGGGCGCTGGACGCCATCAGCGTGGCCGCCCAGGCGCACAGCGCCAGTCGTGCCCGCCCGCTCATGAGCCCGCCCCCTCACCGATCGTCCCGCCCGCCGCGGCGAGACCCGTGCGATCGCGGTCCGCCTGACGCCACAGCTCGGCCAGCGAGGCGGCCCGCGGCACCCTGAGGGCGGTCCAGCCCGCCTCCCGCAGCATCCGCAGCGCCTCCTCGCCCCTGTCCAACGGACCGGGCACATCGGTCGGTTCCCGCACCCATGCGTCGGTGTCCAGCAGGAAGGCGACCGCGCCTCCGCTGCGCTGCCGCATCTTGGCGGCCACCGCGGCCTGTTCCTCGTCCAGGTCGCCGAAGAAGGCCACCAGAAGCCCTTCGTTCCCGCTGCGCAGCACGTCGTACGCCCGGGACAGGCCCGTACCGTCCGAGTGGTCGACCACCGCGAGGGTGTCCATCATCAGGCCGGCCGAGTCGGCCGTCTCGTGACTCGCGCCCGCGAACCCGTCGGCGCCCTCGCCGGGCACCGAATTCCCGGTGTCCGTCAGCAGCCGTACGGAAAAGCCCCGTTCGAGCATGTGCACCAGGACGGAAGCCGTGCCCGACACGGCCCACTCGAAGGCCGAGTCCGGGCCCGCGCCCTCGAAGGCGAGGCCCCGGGTGTCCAGCAGCACCGTGCAGCGGGAACGCTGCGGCTGCTCCTCGCGGCGCACCATCAGCTCGCCGTAGCGGGCGGTCAGGCGCCAGTGGACGCGGCGCAGATCGTCGCCGTAGCGGTACCCGCGCGGGATGACGTCGTCCTCGCCGGCCAGGGCCAGTGAACGCTGCCGCCCGTCGCCGTACCCCTTCGCCTCGCCGGTGAGGCGCACCGGCGGCAGCGCCTCCACGCGCGGGATCACCGTCAGGGTGTCGTACGTCGAGAAGGACCGGGTCAGCTCGCACATCCCGAACGGGTCGGTCAGGCGCAGCTGCAGCGGGCCCAGCGGATAGCGGCCGCGCAGGTCCGAGCGGACCCGGTAGGACACCTCGCGGCGGCCTCCCGGCTCCACCCGGTCCAGCACGAAGCGGGGGCGCGGTCCGAGCACGTACGGCACCCGGTCCTGGAGCATCAGCAGGCCCGTGGGCAGCCGCGAGACGTTGTCCATGCGCAGATGGACGCGGGCCTCGCTGCCGGCGGGCACGCGCGCGGGGGAGAGCCGGCGGCTGCCGGCCACGCGGTAGCGCGTGCGGTACAGGAACCCCGCGCAGACCAGGGGCAGCACGGCGAGCAGCAGGCCGACCCGCAGCAGGTCGCTCTGGCCCAGGACGTAGGCGCAGATGGCGGCCGCGATGCCGGCCGCCAGGAAGGAGCGTCCGCGGGTGGTCAGGCCCGCCAGGGCTGTGCGGACGCCGCCCTGCTCGCCCCGGTCGGCGTCCGCGTGCCCCGTCCCCGCGGTGGTCATCACAGCCTCCGCGGCGGCTGCTGGCCGTATGCCGGAGTGCCGCGGCCCAGGCCGTCGAAGCCGCTCTGCTGCTGAGGCGCCGCGGGCACCGGGGTGCGCTGCAGGACCTCCTGCACGACCTGCTCCGCCGTACGGCGGTTGAGCTGGGCCTGGGCGGTGGGCAGCAGGCGGTGGGCCAGGACGGCGACGGCCAGCGCCTGAATGTCGTCCGGCAGGGCGTACTCCCGGCCGCTCAGGGCTGCGGAAGCCTTCGCCGCGCGCAGCAGGTGCAGCGTCGCGCGCGGGGAGGCGCCGAGTCTGAGGTCGGGGTGATTGCGCGTGGCCCCGACCAGGTCCACCGCGTACCGCCGGACCGTGTCGGCGACGTGGACACCGCGGACGGCCTCGACCAGCTTCACGATGTCGTGCGCATGCGCCACCGGCTGGAGGTCGTCCAGCGGGTTCACCCCGCCGTGGATGTCGAGCATCTGAAGCTCGGCCTCCGCGCTGGGGTAGCCGATGGAGACGCGGGCCATGAAGCGGTCCCGCTGCGCCTCCGGCAGCGGATAGGTGCCCTCCATCTCGACCGGGTTCTGCGTGGCCACCACCATGAAGGGGCTGGGCAGTTCGTAGGTCTGCCCGTCGATGGTGACCTGGCGCTCCTCCATCGACTCCAGCAGCGCGGACTGTGTCTTCGGCGAGGCGCGGTTGATCTCGTCGCCGATCACGATCTGCGCGAAGATCGCGCCCGGCTTGAACTCGAAGTCCCGCCGCTGCTGGTCCCAGATGGACACACCGGTGATGTCCGAGGGCAGCAGGTCCGGCGTGAACTGGATACGCCGCACCGAACAGTCGATGGACTTGGCCAGCGCCTTGGCCAGCATGGTCTTGCCCACACCGGGGACATCCTCGATCAGAAGATGTCCCTCGGCGAGCAGTACGGTCAGCGAAAGCCGCACGACCTCGGGCTTGCCCTCGATCACTCCTTCCACCGAACTGCGGACCCGCTCCACAGTGGCAGTCAGATCTGTAAGGCTCGCTCGATCGTCATAGGTCGTCACCCGGCCCTCCTCGGCCCGTTTCTTTCTCCGGGCCGTCGCTCTGCGATGCGGACCGGCCCACCCCGAAACACGGACACCACGCGTGAATAGTTCCGCGCGACGTCACACCCCGCATTCTTGCTGCCGTTACCGATTCGTGTCACTCGACTGTGGACAACTGGCTGCGATATGTCGGGTTTTACGACGCTTGGGCTTCAGCATGCGCGGGATTTGCGAAGAACGAGAAGGGCAGGAGACGGCTACGCGGGGTCGATCTCGCGCAGCAGACCCGTCTTCACGTCGAAGACGAAGCCTCGCACATCGTCGGTGTGTACCAGGAACGGAGAGGTGCGCACGCGCTGCATGGACTGCCGTACGTCCTGGTCGACGTCCCGGAAGGCCTCCACCGCCCAGGCGGGGCGCTGGCCGACCTCCATCTCCAGGTCGGTGCGGAAGTCCTCGGTGATCGCCTCCAGGCCACAGCCGGTGTGGTGGATGAGGACGATGCTGCGGGTGCCCAGCTTGCGCTGGCTGATGGTGAGCGAGCGGATCACGTCGTCGGTGACGACGCCGCCGGCGTTGCGGATGGTGTGGCAGTCGCCGAGCTCCAGGCCGAGCGCGTCGTGCAGGTCGAGACGGGCGTCCATGCAGGCCACGACCGCGACGTGCAGGACGGGACGGGCGTCCATCCCGGGGTCGGTGAATGCGGCGGCATACCGTCCGTTCGCCTCTACGAGACGGTCGGTGACGGTGCCGCCGCGTATGGCACCTTCGGACTCGGTGGGAACGGATGCGGAAGTCGTCATATCTATGACGGTACTGGTCACAGTTGATCCGGTCGCGGTGTGAGAGCGGGAGAAGAGCGTCATCACAGTCCTCTTGTGAGGTAACCCACATGGGTGGCGGAGGTAGGGCCGTACGGGTGATTTTCCCGGATTCGCCGTATCGCATTCATGCCGGCCCGCGACGCGCAGGCCGGTTGATTGACCGCGAGACACCGTGGACTAAAGTGACGCGAAGCGGGAGGCGAGGTTCTCCCTGCTGGACTGCATTCCCCGGAGGCCCCGGCTCGCGCACGGACGGTCTCCCCACGTGCGCGGCGCGTACGTACGGCTCGGCCTCCTCCCGCTCCCGGCCGGCTGACGCCCCCGGCGCCGGCAGGCCTCCCCTTCACTGGGGGTCCTACGGCATCAGCCGGGGAAGGGCGGGGACCCGGCGGTGCGTACGGCCGCGCCGGACCTGAGAGGGCCCCTTGAGCCAGAGTCGACACGTCCCGGTGATGCTCCAGCGGTGCCTGGACCTGTTGGCCCCCGCCCTGCAGCGGCCGGGAGCGGTGGTCGTCGACTGCACTCTCGGCCTCGGCGGTCACAGCGAGGCCCTGCTGACGCAGTTCCCCGAGGCCCGGCTCGTCGCCCTCGACCGCGACAAGGACGCGCTGCGCCTGTCCGGCGAGCGGCTCGCGCCGTACGGGGAGCGAGCCACCCTGGTGCACGCGGTCTACGACGAGCTGCCGGACGTACTGGAACGACTCGGCATCGCGCGCGTGCAGGGCGTCCTGTTCGACCTCGGCGTCTCCTCCATGCAGCTCGACGAGGCCGACCGCGGCTTCGCCTACGCCCAGGACGCCCCGCTCGACATGCGCATGGACCAGACGGCCGGCATGAGCGCCGCCGAGGTCCTCAACACCTACCCGGCGGGCGAACTCGTCCGGATCCTCAGGGCGTACGGCGAGGAGAAGCAGGCCAAGCGGATCGTGTCCGCGGTCGTGCGCGAGCGCGCGAAGGAGCCGTTCAGCAACAGCGCGCGGCTCGTCGAGCTCATCCGGGACGCGCTGCCGCAGGCCGCCAAGCGCACCGGCGGCAACCCGGCCAAGCGCACCTTCCAGGCCCTGCGCATCGAGGTCAACGGAGAGCTCTCCGTCCTGGAGCGGGCGATCCCGGCCGCGGTACAGACGCTCGACGTGGGCGGACGGATCGCCGTCCTGTCGTACCACTCGCTCGAGGACCGCCTGGTCAAGCAGGTGTTCGCGGCCGGCGCCGCCAACACCGCGCCGCCCGGACTGCCGGTCGTCCCCGAGCGCTACCAGCCCCGGCTCAAGCTGCTCACGCGTGGTGCCGAACTTCCCACCGAGGAAGAGGTCGCCGAGAACCGGCGGGCGGCACCGGCGCGGCTGCGCGGAGCCCAGCGCATCAGGGAGTCGATGGAATGAGGGGCGTGAACGAGTTGGGGAGTGAGCGCGTTGGGGAGCCGGACTCACTGGAGGCCGCGTGAGCAGGAAACCCGAACTCCGGGGCCGGGCCGCTCGTCTCGCACGGCTCTTCCCCGGACCGCCGGGCCGCGGACAGGCGGCCCGCACCCCCTTCGTCCTCCTTGTCGTGCTCCTGCTCGGCGGCGGCCTGATCGGGCTCCTGGTGCTGAACTCCGCAGTCAGTGAAGGCTCGTTCAAGCTCGACGACCTCCAGAAGGACACCAAGAGCCTCACCGACGAGGAACAGGCGCTTCAGCGGGACATCGACTCCTACTCCGCCCCGGAGGCCCTCCAGCGCCGCGCCCGCGAGCTCGGCATGGTCCCCGGTTCGGACCCCGCCTTCCTGAACCCCGACGGCACCGTGAAGGGCGTCCCCTCCACCGCCGCCGAGCAGTCCGCGGTGGAGATGCCGCTCGTCCTGCTCCCGCCGGAGGCAGCCATCGCGTCCGCGCCGGACACCGGCACGTCCCCCGCACCGGAGGCCCCTCTCACACCGGAAGCCTCCACTGCACCGGAAGCCCCCCTCACACCCGAAGCCACCCCCACCCAGACGACCACGATCCCCGGCAGGTGACGGAAGTGTCCGACAGGGAACCGCCGCGCCGCCGCGTGCCCGGCCCCGCGCGTCCCGCCCGCCCCGCCGCGGGCCAGCGGCGACCGGGCCCCGGCGCCCGCCCGGCAGGGGCCCGCCCCGCGGCCCCGAACGCCCTGAGGCTGGGCAGCCCACGCCCCCGGCTGCGCATGGTCAGCCTGGCGCTCACCCTGGTGCTGATCGCCTTCGTCGTACGGCTGCTGCAGGTGCAGGCCGTCGACGCGAGCGCGTACGCCGCCAAGGCCGAGCAGAACCGCTATGTCGGCCATGTCCTGGCCGCCGAGCGCGGCGGCATCACCGACCGCAACGGCGTGGCCCTCGCGACCAGCGTGGACGCGTACGACCTCACGGCCGACCCCACGATGTTCGCCCGCGAACAGCTGAAGGTCGACGACGGCCCCGAGCAGGCGGCCGCGCTTCTGGCGCCGATCCTCGGCGTCGACCAGGACACGCTCGTCAAGAAACTGCGCCCCAAGAACAAGCAGTCGCGCTACGTCCTGCTCGCCCGCCGGCAGACCCCGCAGGTCTGGACGCAGATCAAGGACCTGAAGGCCGCGCTCACCGCGAAGGGGGAGACGGACAAGTCCACGGTCAACGTCCTCGCCGGCGTCTTCGCCGACCCCAGCAACAAGCGCATCTATCCCAACAAGGACCTCGCCGCCGGGGTACTGGGCTGGGTCAACGACTCGGGTCAGGGCGGCGGCGGCGTAGAGCAGCAGCTCAACAAGGAACTGGCCGGCAAGGACGGCAAGATCCGCTACGCCCAGTCCGGCGGCCGCCTGGTGCCCACCGTGGGCTCCACCGAGACGCCCGCCGTGCCCGGCAACGACGTCGAGCTCACCATCGACCGCGACATCCAGTGGGCAGCGCAGAACGCGATCACCAAGCAGGTCGAGGAGTCCAAGGCGGACCGCGGCTACGTGATAGTGCAGGACACCCGGACCGGCGAGATCCTCGCCATGGCCAACTCGCCCGGCTTCGACCCGAACGACCTCTCCCAGGCGAGCGGGAGCGCCCTGCACAACTGGGCCGTGGAGGACGCCTACGAGCCCGGCTCCACCGCCAAGATCATGTCGATGGCGGCAGTGCTGCAGGAGAACGTCGCCACCCCGCTGACGCATGTCGTCGTGCCGAACCGGCTGCACCGCGGCGACCGGCTCTTCAAGGACGACATCGACCACGCGACCTGGAACCTGACGCTCAACGGCGTGCTCGCCAAGTCCAGCAACATCGGCACCATCCTGGCCACCGGACAGCTGGGCAAGACGCAGGCGCAGGCCAACAAGGTCCTCTACTCCTACCTGCGCAACTTCGGCATCGGCAGCTACAGCGGACTCGGCTTCCCCGGCGAGACCAAGGGCATCCTCGCCCCGCCCGACAAGTGGTCGACGTCGCAGCAGTACACGATTCCTTTCGGCCAGGGTGTGTCCATCAACGCGATGCAGGCGGCCTCCGTCTACTCGACCATCGCCAACGGCGGCGTACGCATCGAACCCACGCTCGTGCGCGGCACAAAGGGACCCGACGGACGCTTCACCCCCGCCGCGACGCCCAAGAAGACAAGGGTCGTCAGCGCGAAGACGGCGAAGACCCTCGCCCAGATGCTGGAGTCGGTCGTGGACGACGAGGAGGGCACGGGCACCAAGGCACGCATCCCCGGCTACCGGGTCGCGGGCAAGACGGGTACGGCCAACCGCGTGGATCCGGCCACCGGCAAGTACCGCGGCTACACCTCGTCGTTCGCCGGATTCGCCCCCGCGGACAACCCCCGCGTCACCGTCTACTGCGCCATCCAGAACGCCACGAGCGGGAGTTACTTCGGCGGTCAGATCTGCGGACCCATCTACAAGGAGGTGATGGAGTTCGCACTGAAGACCCTCCAGGTCCCGCCCACGGGGGCCAAGGCCGCGAAACTGCCCGTCGCCTTCACGCCCTGATCAGTGCAACCAGCCAGGAACCCTCCGTGACCATGAACTCCCCGGATCCCGGGAACCACTCTTCGCCCACGCCCTCGCTTCGCCCGCAGGCGGGTGCGCCCGGTACGCTCACCGCCGTGCCACACGCTGATCAGTCCCAAACCACCCAGAAGGGCGCATCCGTGACCTACCCGGGACCGCCCAGGCCGGTGCAGCTCTCCGCCACACCCCTTGCGGAACTCGCCGATCAGCTCGGGGCCACCGCGCCGGTGACCTCGGCAAACACAGCCGAGGTCACGGGTATCACCCACGACTCGCGCGCCGTCCGCCCCGGCGACCTGTACGCCGCCCTCCCGGGCGCCCGCCTGCACGGCGCCGACTTCGTCACCCAGGCCGCCGGCCTCGGTGCGGTCGCCGTGCTGACCGACCCGACCGGCGCCGAGCGCGCCGCGGTCACCGGTCTGCCGGTGCTCGTCGTCGACGATCCGCGCGCGCGGATGGGCGAGCTGGCGGCGACGATCTACGGCCACCCGGGCCGCGACCTGCTCCAGATCGGGATCACCGGCACCTCCGGCAAGACCACGACGGCCTATCTCGTCGAGGGCGGTCTGAAGACCAAGAGCAACACCGGTCTGATCGGCACGGTCGAGATGCGTATCGGCGACGAGCGCATCAAGTCCGAGCGCACCACCCCCGAAGCCACCGATCTGCAGGCCCTGTTCGGGGTCATGCGCGAGCGCGGCGTCGAGGCGGTCGCCATGGAGGTCTCCAGCCATGCGCTGGTGCTCGGCCGGGTCGACGGCTGCGTCTTCGACATCGGCGTCTTCACCAACCTCAGCCCGGAACACATGGAGTTCCACTCCGACATGGAGGACTACTTCGGGGCCAAGGCGCAGCTGTTCACGCCGGAACGCAGCAAACTCGGCGTCGTCAACGCCGACGACGAGTACGGCCGCCGGCTGGCCAAGGAGGCCACCGTCCCGGTCGTCACCTTCTCCGCCGAGGGCCACCCGGACGCCGACTGGCGGGCCGAGGACGTCGAGATCGGCCAACTCGACTCGACGTTCACCGTGATCGGCCCCCAGGGCGAGCGGATCGACGCCAAGGCCCCGCTGCCGGGCACCTTCAACGTGGCCAACACCCTCGCCGCGATCGTCGCCCTCGCCGCCGCCGGCCTCGACCCGCAGGCCGCCGCCGACGGCATCGCCGCCGTGCCGGGAGTGCCCGGGCGGCTGGAGCGCGTGGACGCCGGGCAGCCGTATCTCGCGGTCGTCGACTACGCCCACAAGACCGACGCCGTCGAATCGGTCCTGCGCGCCCTGCACAAGGTCACCGAGGGCAAGTTGCACGTCGTGCTCGGCTGCGGCGGCGACCGTGACAAGACCAAGCGCGGGCCGATGGGCGCCGCCGCGGCCCGGCTCGCCGACACCGCCGTGCTGACCTCCGACAACCCCCGTTCCGAGGACCCCCTCGCGATCCTTGCAACCATGCTCGAGGGCGCGGCGTCCGTGCCAGTACACGAGCGCGGCGAGGTCCAGGTCTTCGAGGACCGGGCCGCCGCGATCGCCGCAGCCGTCGCCCGCGCGCGGCCGGGCGACACGGTGCTGGTCGCCGGGAAAGGCCACGAGCAGGGCCAGGACATCGCCGGGGTGGTGCGTCCCTTCGACGACCGCCAAGTGCTTCGCGAAGCTATCCAGAAGACCCAGGGATGAACTTGTGATCGCCCTCTCTCTCGCCGAGATCGCAGAAGTCGTCGGCGGGCAGACGCACGACATACCGGATCCGTCCGTCCAGGTCACCGCTCCGGTCGTCCGGGACTCCCGCGAGGTGGAGCCGGGCAGCCTGTTCGTCGCCTTCGCCGGCGAGCGTGTGGACGGCCACGACTTCGCCGAGCAGGTCGTCGAAGCGGGCGCGGTCGCCGTACTGGCGTCGCGACCCGTCGGCGTGCCCGCGATCGTCGTCGAGGACGTCCAGACCGCACTCGGTGCCCTCGCCCGCCATGTCGTACGACGCCTCGGCGCGACCCTCGTGGCCCTCACCGGCTCCGCGGGCAAGACCAGCACCAAGGACCTGATCGCCCAGGTACTGCAGCGCAAGGCGCCGACGGTATTCACACCGGGCTCCCTCAACAACGAGATCGGGCTGCCGCTGACGGCCCTGTCCGCCACTGAGGAGACGAAGTTCCTGGTGCTGGAGATGGGCGCCCGCGGCATCGGCCACATCCGCTATCTCACGGATCTGACGCCCCCGAAGATCGGCCTCGTCCTCAACGTCGGCACCGCCCACATCGGCGAGTTCGGCGGCCGCGAGCAGATCGCGCAGGCAAAGGGCGAACTCGTGGAGAGCCTGCCGGAAGACGGTGCGGCGATCCTCAACGCGGACGATCCCCTCGTACGGGCCATGGCATCCCGTACGAAGGCGAAGGTGATCCTTTTCGGAGAGGCCGACGAAGCGGACGTACGCGCCGAGAACGTGCGACTCACGGACAGCGGACAGCCTTCCTTCAGCCTTCGCACACCCTCCGGTGCAAGCGACGTGACCATGCGCCTGTACGGTGAGCACCACGTGTCGAACGCGCTCGCCGCGGCCGCCGTGGCCCATGAGCTGGGCATGTCCGCGGAAGAGATCGCCACCGCGCTCTCCGAGGCGGGCTCCCTCTCCCGCTGGCGCATGGAGGTCACCGAGCGACCGGACGGCGTGACCATCGTCAACGACGCCTACAACGCGAACCCCGAGTCCATGCGAGCCGCTTTGCGCGCGCTCGCGGCCATGGGCCGGGGGCGGCGGACCTGGGCGGTGCTCGGCAAGATGGCCGAGCTCGGGGACGAGGCGCTCGCCGAGCACGACGCGGTCGGACGGCTCGCTGTCCGGCTCAATGTCGGCAAGCTCGTCGCGGTCGGGGGCAGGGAAGCGTCCTGGCTGCAACTGGGCGCATATAACGAGGGTTCGTGGGGTGAGGAGTCGGTGCACGTGTCCGACGCACAGGCGGCGGTCGACCTGTTGCGCAGCGAGTTGCGCCCGGGGGACGTCGTGCTCGTGAAGGCGTCCCGTTCGGTCGGCCTCGAGAGCGTCGCCCAGGCGCTGCTCGCGACCGGTGCCGAGGGTGAGGTTGCCGCCCGATGATGAAGCAGATCCTGTTCTCGGGAGTCATTGGCCTCTTCCTGACCTTGGTCGGCACCCCGCTGCTGATCAAGCTCCTGGCCCGCAAGGGCTATGGCCAGTACATCCGGGACGACGGCCCGCGCGAGCACGCAGCCAAGCGCGGTACGCCGACGATGGGCGGTATCGCGTTCATCCTGGCGACGGTCGCCGCCTACTTCCTGTCCAAGGTGATCACCGGCTACCCCCCGACCTACTCGGGTGTGCTGGTGCTCGGCCTGATGGTCGGCATGGGCCTGGTCGGCTTCCTCGACGACTACATCAAGATCGTCAAGCGGCGCTCGCTGGGCCTGCGGGCCAAGGCGAAGATGGCCGGCCAGCTGATCGTCGGCATCAGTTTCGCGGTGCTCGCCCTGCAGTTCCAGGACTCCCGCAGCAACACCCCGGCCTCGACGAAGCTGTCGTTCATCACCGACTTCGGCTGGAAGATCGGCCCGATCCTGTTCGTGGTCTGGGCGCTGTTCATGATCCTCGCGATGTCGAACGGCGTGAACCTGACGGACGGTCTGGACGGCCTCGCCACCGGCGCCTCCGTGCTCGTCTTCGGTGCCTACACGTTCATCGGCGTCTGGCAGTTCCAGGAGTCCTGCGCCAACGCGCAGACCCTGACCAACCCCCACGCCTGCTACGAGGTGCGCGATCCCCTCGACCTTGCGGTCATCGCCTCGGCGCTGATGGGTGCCTGCCTCGGCTTCCTGTGGTGGAACACCTCGCCGGCGAAGATCTTCATGGGTGACACCGGTTCGCTCGCCCTCGGCGGCGTTCTCACCGGCCTCGCCATCTGCTCCCGCACGGAGCTGCTGGTGGCCATCATGGGCGGCCTGTTCGTCCTCATCACCATGTCGGTGGTCATCCAGGTCGGCTCCTTCCGCCTCACCGGCAGGCGCGTCTTCCGGATGGCGCCACTCCAGCACCACTTCGAACTCAAGGGCTGGTCCGAGGTCCTTGTGGTGGTCCGCTTCTGGATCATCCAGGGCATCTGCGTGATCGTCGGACTGGGTCTCTTCTACGCGGGATGGGCAGCGGACAAGTGACCGACTGGCAGGGCAAGCACGTCACCGTCGCCGGGCTCGGTGTCTCCGGCATCCCGGCGGCCAAGGTGCTGCACGCGCGCGGGGCGGTCGTCACAGTCGTGAACGACGGCGACGACGCACGCGCGCGTGAGCAGGCCGCCGAACTGGAGGCGCTGGGCATCACGGTGCGTCTCGGTGACGGGGCGACCCTGCCGGAAGGCACCGAGCTCGTCGTCACGACGCCGGGCTGGAAACCGGACAAGCCGCTGTTCGCGGCGGCCCGGGAGGCCGGCCTGGAGATCTGGGGCGACGTCGAGCTCGCCTGGCGCCTGCGTGGCCCGGACGCGGCGCCCTGGCTGGCCGTCACCGGCACCAATGGCAAGACGACGACGGTGCAGATGCTGGCGTCGATTCTGAAGGCCGCCGGTCTGCGTTCCGCCGCCGTCGGCAACATCGGTGTCTCGCTGCTCGATGTGGTGCTCGGCGAGGAGCAGTACGACGTACTGGCCGTGGAGTTGTCGAGCTATCAGCTCCACTGGGCACCCTCCCTGCGCGCCCACTCCGCCGCCGTCCTGAACCTGGCACCGGACCACCTCGACTGGCACGGCTCCATGGAGGCGTACGCCGCCGACAAGGGCCGTATCTACGAGGGCAATCGCGTCGCCTGCGTCTACAACGTCGCCGACAAGGCCACCGAGGACCTGGTGCGCGAGGCCGATGTC
>Ga0307508_10002634_pt1 | contig 18838 bp, 19 predicted proteins | sample 9_EM_MG_FD_203089 | JGI IMG/M metagenome (GOLD analysis project Ga0307508, IMG submission 203089) | Populus trichocarpa ectomycorrhiza microbial communities from riparian zone in the Pacific Northwest, United States - 9_EM | ecosystem: Host-associated > Plants > Roots > Unclassified | place... | reverse complement strand
CGGTGCTGCCACGTCCCTCTTATCCTCCGCCGCTCCCTCCAGCGGGGCGGTGAGCGCGAGCGCGAATGCAGTCAGAGATCCCAGACACACCGCTACGCGCAATGAGTGGCTGCTGCTGCTGCTGCTGCTGACGCGAGGAATCTGCTGCTGCCCAAGCCGCCGCTGGAACGTCGAGGATGATCTCAAGAAGCCGGCACGTAGCCATGGATGACGTAGTGCGGAGCACCATGGCGATGTCGAGGAGGAGGAGGGGGCAGCGGTACGAGCGCGAAGGAAGACGGCTCGCATGTCTGTGTCTGTCGTAGCGGATATTGTTTTTGATTCGAGGGTTGTGGGAGGGGGGAGCTAAAAACGCTGTCCGAAGGTATGATGTATGTAGGATGTGGGACGAGGCAGGAGGGCAGTGACGGTCTTACCTATCTATCTTGGAACGAACTAACCAACACCATGTGCGTGGGTACATATGTATGTAAGTAAGTACCTATGTATGTAGGGCGTCGGAAACGACAGCTTGAAACCAAGAAGCATACCAAACGTGACGGGCCCAACCAATGACGCCCGGCTCGGAGCAATGTTCCTGCGAGCCATCGGCAAGCACTCGACGCTCAGACTTCCCCTCCATCCGAAACAATGTGTCCCAGGGGGGGGGGGAGCCCCGCAACGAGCATGGAAAAGTGTATTGCCATGATCTAGATACTTACCTAGAGCACATACAAACATACCTAGGTCGCATGCAATTACCGATTGAACCAAAAGAAAAAAAAAGAAAAAGAAAGAAAGAAAGAAAGAAAGAAAAAGGGAACAAAGTGTCCGAACGGAGCGGAGGGTTATTTTCCCGCACGATCCATTCCAAGTCCAGGATCAGAAGAGAGAGAAAAAGAAAGAAACGGCCCGAGCAGCAGCCCCGCATATTCCCGAGCCGCCCCATGGAGTACATAGATAGGTACATACCTACCTACCACGTACATATCATACCAGTGTACTCTAGGTATCTATCTATAGAGGGAAAGTAACTACCCTGTGGAGAAATAATTAAAGCTAATATGTAGTATTAAATGTTCTCTGTGTTCTCTGTTCTTTTTACCGAGGGCCCTAGTGGGAGTACAATATGACGAGTGCACTCCGGATTAGTAAGTTACATCCACGCCTTGCTCGCCAACGCCGATGCCAACGCCCGGAGCGAGTATGTAAACACATTGCGCTCTACCAGCCAGCCCCGCTGCCTGCAGGGCGCTATATACTCACGCCGGGTGCGCGTGGAGAGGCTTTGCTGTACTCGGCAACGGTCCAAACACGTGTGCACGGGGTCCAGCCCTTGCTTATGTACCGACACGACGGCGGAGCGGAAGGCGGGCAATGTGTCATGGCGGGGCACTCGCCGCCGCGTGCCTGCGGACTGACTGTCTGAGGTCGGGACGGAACGGGAACCGGCTTGTACCGGGCCCGAGAAGCCCTCTCCCCCCCCAAAACTCGCTCTGCATCGGGAATGCAACTATGTAGTGAAGAGACAGAGGTCTTTTCGAGTGCATAGATACATAGCTTTAAGAGCATAGATAGTCAGCCGCCCGATGGATCCGGCAAATTCGCCCCGCCTGGAGAGGTCTAGTTTAACTCCTGACGGCTAGTCTAAATGGCCAGACGTGGGGCTTGTCAGTAAAACTGCTCGCTCTGCTCTGTATAGATATATAGGTAGACTTGGACAGTCTAATCAAACTTGTCCTGGCGATCTGATCTGACACCAGGTGGGTTTTGGAAATCTGTTCCTCGGGTTTGGTCCTTGGGAGCCCCCAACTCTCAAAGGACTTTCTGTCTCTTGGATTTTGCCTCAGAGCAATTCAACTTTCAGGCCAGCGAGGGGCTTCTCGGGCCCTTCGAAACGCAAACTATGTAATTCCTTTCCCTCCTCGATCTCAGAATTCACTCTGAGCTCGTCCGTGACCAACAACTGCATAAGTAAGTAAGTACTTAGGGTCTCCATGCGAGTAGTGAAATAGAAAAGAAATTTTAAAAAAAAAAGAACCGGCTGCACATACTACTAGTGCATAGATAATATCGCCGTGATCTATCTATCTACTCTAGATAGGTCGCACGCGATTAATCATCGTCAACCAGCCCCGCGCACGCCCCTTCTGTGTGCACACTGCACCGCACTGCGCATTCCTGCTCCTGCTCCTGCTTGCCTGCGGGCGGGGCTTGTAAAGGCTGTTGCGCCCCCAGTGGCGGTGGCGACAGGTGGCGTGGCAAAGATCATATTCCGAGACCGCAAATCGTGTTCCTGAGGAGCCAACCCCCCGCCTAGCTGCACTCGGCTGTGCGGTGGGCTCGGCCGGGCTGGGCCGGACCAAGCCACGAAATGCTGACGGAATGGAGCCTCTGGGTTCCAGACTCCCAGAGTGGAGCAGAGTGGAATGTCTTTTGTATGTGGAGTATGTACTCTGCCTGTATAGAAGATTCTAAATTTTCATTCTAAATTTTTTTATATCCCCACGACCATGCATAACGGACATGACACCTATTGTATATCGCTCCCCCGAAAAAAAAATCTAATATGCGAAAAAAAGCGAATGCAGTTTGTCCCCCATACAACTCAAGCAAGCAAAGCAAGCAAGTACCTCGTGATGTAGTTTACCACCAACTCCAGAACCCGGCCCCTCCCCCCCCCCTCTTTGATGCCAACGCAAATACAGAACAAAAAAAAAAAAAAGAGGAAAGAAAGAAAACAGATCGGCCCACCCATGAAGGAGAAAAACAAAACTCCAACCCGCTCCCAAAGCAAACACGGAATAAGGAAGGAAGGAAGGAATGACGCAAGAGAGGGGAAATGACGCATAAGAAGAGGGCGCAGATCAGTCACGCTCGCTGGCGCCCAAGAACTTTGTGTAGCTCTTCTTCCGAAACACGCTCTTCCAGCGCCACGAGCAGCCCGCCGGGGGGGACGAGGAGGACATGAGCACGTCCGCGCAGGTCTCCGACAGCGAGTCGACGTATCTGACCCAGGTGTTCTCGAGGACCATCTGACGCACGCTCGCCTCAGCCTTGTCGAACACCTCGAGCGCAACTTCGACCTCCTCCTTCCGCGTCGGCATTGGCGGCGGGGACATCCACTCGTGCTCCGACGGCAAGGCCTTGGGGGCGACCGTGGCGATTCTCAGCGTCTCCTTGAACAGCGTGAGCTCGGCGGTGGCAGCGGGAAAGCCCGAGCTGCCGGTGGTCCCCCCGCGCGAGTGGCGGCCGAGGGCGATGTCGTCGGCGAACGGGACGATGCACGATTTCCCCTCGGCCGTGGAGGCCGCGCCGAAGACGCGCTCGAGGTTGCGGTAGACGGCGTCCTCGATGTTGAGCGGGAACTCGGCCGTGTCTCTGTCGACGAGGTGTCGCCAGATGTCGTGCGCCTCCTGCCACCGCTTCCGCTTCTGCTCCCCGCCGCCGCCGCAGTGCCGCCATCTGGCCTTCCACATCTCGACGCTCTTCAGAAAGATGATGTTCTCGCCCGACAGCTCCGTGTTCGCCGCGAACGAGTGCAGACGCTCGATGTCGTTGCCGAGCGCGGCCTCGAGCGCGGCCACCGAGTACTTTGTGAACTTCGAGTTCGGACATGGCGCTGCAGCCGTGGCTGGAGCTGTAGCCGTGCTCCGGGACCGAGAACCGGCGGCGGAAGCGGTGCTGGTGGTAGCGGATCGACCCCGACCGCCGCGGAACTTCTTCTGGACGTGCGGAGGGAACGAGACGTCCGAGGGCATGGGTGGTATTCGGAAGATGATGGTAGACTCAATCATCATCGGTGATCCACTCTGGACGGACGGACGGACGGATGGTGGTCGGATTGGAGGGAGGGAGGCGAGATGGCGTGGGGAGAGGAGGAGGAGGACATACTCTGCAGTTCCAAGGCGGGCGGGATCGGTGTTATTTAGACTCCCCATCGCAGCAAAGTACATACATATGTACATGTACTCTGCTCCAGGTGTGTCGCAGCCTCCCGCCGCCCCTCCCTCCCTCCCTCCCTCCCGGGTATGTAGGGCAGCTACCACATGTAACTAGCGTTTCCTCTTCCCCCCCGGTAAGATAGAGATATATTTGACTGTGTGGGTGCATGGGTACGGATCATCAGAACCAGAATTATTTCCTTACCCTGCCCCGGTTTCCGAACCCGCATGGAACGTCTCGTTTTGGCCCCCGGACGAGACGACGACGACGACGACGACGAGTGGTGGTGTTTCTTCTTCTTCTGCGACGTGTGATACGCGCAGCCCGCAAGAAAAATAAAAATTATTATTGTTACCATTATTACTATTACATATCATCATCATCATTATTAATAAAACAAGAAATTGGGTGCGATAGGCGCTGGTTCGAGGTTTTCTCTCCCACATGCGTATCTACATAATGTATATGATGTATGTACTCTACTTCCATCCATACCTAACTACCTAGAGGGGGGCGGTGGCGAGATCCCAGTCAGCAGCCACTAGGTACTCTATGCACTCTAGCTAAGTACTTACATACCCCACAGAGGACAGCCCGCTGACTCGTATGTGTACACAGAGTACTTAGATACACCGCATGACTAGGTACATACAGTAACTGGGTATACATACGGTACATATTCACATATCTTCACCCCCCCCCCATCGACGCTGCAGATTCGCAGCCTACATACCCACGTACCGGCGTAGTTACTAACGTACCAGCGTGCCCGCATGCCGGCATACATACATATGTACCTATGCACCAGCATACATAGATACCGAGCGCCAACGATGTATGTATGTATGTGCAGTATGTACAGCAACGGACGATGTTGTCAGACGTACATACATACATGCACACATACATGCACACATACATACACACATACATTCATACATTCATGCATCCATAGCGTTTGTGCTGGATGCGTGTGTGGAAGTCGCAGAGTGGTTAGTGGAGTCCAGAGTGCTTTTGGTGTTAGGTTGTTTTGATTTTCTTCGGTCTTCTGGAAGGGCAACGAAAGGGGAAAAAGAAACGAAGGGGGGAAAAGAAGAAAGGGAAGGAAGAAAAAGAAAAAAAGAAAAAAAGAAGAAAAGAAAACCCGTGCGCATGGAACGCGAGTGGAAAGCTGAAAAAAGCCCCATCCGTCATATCATATGTACACGGGGACATGGGGTGTGTTTCCCCGAACGTAGACACATACATACCCCCGGGCCCCCGGTACGGAAGTAGCCGGGCTGGAAGGTCGGTCCATTGGTAAAGGGTGAGTACATACATACATACATTCACACACAACAGTAATCTTGCCGGCCCCGTCTTTCCGCACGGATGTATGTAACCATGTCACCATCCGAAGACAAGGCTGGCGACACCCTACCGGCTCCTGACTCCTCGCAGGGCCGGCCCGCTCAGCCGCCGGATATAACGCCACGCGACAACGCCCAGCTAGCTAGCTACATACCTACATATCTACCGGATGGATATAACTAACCAACCACGTATGTACGTTTGTACGCCGCTCAGCATTCTCCGCGACGGTCAGCTGACGGGTGACACGAAGCGCACCTCCGCAGGCACCTGGGCGGCTCGGGGGGGGAAGCATGGCGAGTCATCGGATATCACCAGCGACATCCCGGCTGTCCAGCAGGTGTGCATACATTATGTACTTATGTGCTTGTGTATGTCACGCGTGCGTCGCGTCCCGGGGTAAACTTCCCCAGCAGTTTTTTTTTTTTTTTTTTTTTTTTTTGTTTATGTATTCATACTCGCATCGGTCTCACTCCATTGACAACGATCGCGTCATCGGGGGGCGAGCGACGGCCTGTGTCGCTCGCACCCGCACCATGTTCGTTCGTTCGCTCGTATGTACGACGGAGCCGGACGCCCGGGCGCAAGGAACGGAGGAGCGGACGAAGGAAGGGGCCAGCCGCGGAAACCTCCGATCTGGCCCTCCCCCAAGTGCCAGATATCCACACTAGATACCTAGATACATGCATACACTGGATACACAAAAAAACCCCAACCCGCCTTGCAGCCGCGCGGGAATTCCCACGTCGATATATCTATCCATCCCTACCCACGGCCATGCGGATTGCACGCCTTGCACTGGACGCCTCCCCTTCTCCCCGGTCCGGATGATGTTATGCTTGTGCCTGGTTACCTGGCAAGCCCAGCGCGGGGGGGGGGAGGACGGCGCCATGGTCCGGAAACGGATCCGTGAGCGGCTGGCTAGATATGTAGAGCAGATATACATAGAGGACATATATCTAGGCACGCAGCGTGGAGACGGCGCACAGCATCGATCGCCAGGTCGGAGAAAGCAATGCGAGGCGGAGGAAAGGGGGACAATGCAGACGCCCCTTCCGTTGTTGTTCTTGGTCGCCCCGAGTGGCGGCCGGCAGGGCTAGAAGTGTGCACGCAGACATCTAGCTGTCTAGGCACGACGGCGACGGTGGGCGGCTCTGTCGTGGCCGCAGCAGTGGCCTGCGCCTGGCCTGGCCACGGAGACTGCAGCGGTCGGAGGCTGGCGGGCGGCTCTGCGCAGCTGGCTACACCCTCTCAGTATGCAGAAGAGCACTCTATGTATCGACACAGCTAGATACTCTCACACACTGCGTCCGTCCGTCCGGGCTTGCGTCTTTCCCGGACGCCTCAGGGCGGCTAGATAGAAACCTGCATGCACGCACACATCGCTGCGGCTGGGGGGGGGGAGGCAAACCCTCGTCTCGGGTCACACGGGCGAGAAACATTTGTAATTGTTTTTTTTTCCCCTTCCTTCCTTCCTTCCTTCCTTCCTTCCCGTCTTGATTGTTCCACGTGCTTTTTTTTTTCCTCCTCCCCCGCACGAGACCTCCGAATCGGTGCATACTCATGTGCACGGGATATATATGTATCTAGCATCAGCACTTGCACCGGCGCCGGCAGCGCCCGTTGCTTCCATAACTCCGCGTGCATACGTAGATATGTATGCCCCCCCATATGAAGCTACTGGCCGCCGCTGACGGCAGCGCCCAGCCAAGCCAGACCACGGGTCCGCTCTCCAGAGTCTGCTCTCGACACGTATGGGCCGTGTGTGTGTGTGAGAGAGCGCGTGCGCGTGCACCGGTCGTCAGATCTATGTACTACCCACTGTGTGTGCGATGGTACCATATGTGCGGATGGAAGTGTGTCCGGTGATACGCACTGCGCTATCTACGCATGCCGCGGAGACTGCTGCCCGTGCGGAATTCACCGGTCGGGCAGCCCAGCCCAGCCCAGCCCAGCCCAGCCCAGCCCATCGGGGGGCGGGGGCGGCGGGGAATGGCTCCGCACCGCAGCCTGCTGTCGCCTTTTCGGGGGGGGGGGCGGCGCGCCGCCCCACCGGGGGGGGGGGGGGGGGGGGGCTTGGCCCCCCCCCCCCCCCGGTTTGGCCCATTTGCCCCCCCCCCCCCCCCCCCCCGCCAAACACCACTGCTGGAGCTATGTGGTGCGATCTCCGTTGGTCGAAGGGGGCTGCCATCCATGCACACGCACTCACTCTGCGACGGGATGTGGGCACTGCTCCCGGCGTATCGCCGCGAGACCTGGGGCGCGGCGAGAGAGGCTATGACGGACAGACAGGCAGGTGGCAGCCGTCGTCGAGTGACCAGGCGTGGACGACTGCGTCTGGTGCGGAAAAGATGGTCGCCCGCAACTACGGAGAAGTGGCTCTGTATGTGGTAGAGTACCGTGCAGTGAGTGCGTGGTCCGGAGCACATGCAAAAGGCCCGCTCTCCATGGGGAGGTTGGCGGCGAACGGTAGATATCGGCCGAGTGCTGTGTGGGGCAGGAGGCAGGAATGCTGCTTGTACGTAGCCAGCTCATCGTGGAAGATCCCGACTGGGACAACCCCCCCCCCCCCCCCCCCAGAAGCGTGCTGGAGGCGGCTGTGCGAGGGATGATACTGGAAGCAATACCGTCAGAACACACTGGCAGCGGATCGCACCCGTCGGCAGTAGCCAAAAAGTAGAGTGAAGTTATATACCCATACCACTGCGAATACAAACACTGCGGAAAACACGCATGCACAAAAAGTAAGCAGAAGAAACATCCCCCCGTGAATACAAAAGCAGCCAAACGACGCCAATCGAAACAAGCTGCATCCCTTGCTATCGCCCTCCGTCCTCCGATGCTGCCATCATCGCGATGGAGAAGTAGTCCCCGCTCCTTGTGCACCCTCAACTCACAAACATGCCAATTCGTCGTGTCTCGTCGCGCCCGCGTCTCGTCGGAGTCAGACTCGGTACTGCTAGTATAATACACAGAAGAAAGTTTTGGATCGGAAAGACAGAACCATAAGTACAGCGGAAAACCGAAGCAGGAAGCAGGGAGAGATGTAAACGAAAAAAAAACGCCCCCACTCATAAGGATCTAGAATTTAAACCCCCAACACCATCACCATGTCTATGCTTCCCATTCAGATCAAACTCACATTCGCGAAAACTTCCGATTGATTCTCCTTCCCTTCTTCACCTCCATCTGCCCTGGATTCTTGGGTCGGGACGGTACCTATCGTTGGCACCTGCCCCAGAACTGCTGTTATTGCCGAAGCCGTTTCCAGGGGGGAGGGAGCTGCGGACGTCGGTAGCACCGAACCTGCTGTTGCTGTTGCTGTTGGCGTTGCGGGAATCGGAACGGTCACCGCTCCACCTGTCTCGAGAGGACGGGCGACTAGCAGGTCCTCCGTACCTATCGCCATTTTGGGATTCTGGGCGGCCGCCGGGGACCCACCTGTCGCCGGTGCGCGAGTCCGGGCGGTTGCTGGGGCCACCGAATCGCTCGGACTCAGAAGGACGACTGCTGCCCAGCGGTTGGAACCTGTCGCCGGTACGCGAGTCCGGGCGGTTGCCGGGGCCACCGAATCGCTCGGACTCGGAAGGACGATTGCTGCCCAGCGGTTGGAACCTGTCGCCGGTACGCGAGTCCGGGCGGCTGCTGGGGCCACCGAATCGCTCGGACTCGGAAGGACGACTACTGCCCAGCGGCGGGAACCTGTCACCGGTGCGTGAATCCGGGCGGTTGCTGGGGCCACCGAATCGCTCGGACTCGGAAGGACGATTGCTGCCCAGCGGTGGGAACCTGTCGCCGGTGCGCGAGTCCGGGCGGCTGCCGGGGCCACCGAATCGCTCGGACTCGGATGGACGATTGCTGCCCAGCGGCGGGAACCTGTCGCCGGTGCGCGAGTTCGGGCGACTGCCGGGGCCACCGAATCGCTCGGACTCGGAAGGACGACTGCTGCCCAGCGGTGGGAACCTGTCGCCGGTACGCGAGTCCGGGCGGCTGCCGGGGCCACCGAATCGCTCGGACTCGGAAGGACGACTGCTGCCTAGAGGCGGGAACCTTTCACTGGTACGCGAGTCTGGACGGCTTCCCGGATACCCACCCACATCATGACGGCTGCCGAGAGGGGGGAACCTCTCGCTGGTGCGGGAATCCGGGCGACTTCCGTGGAATCCGCCAGCATCGGGACGGCTCCCGAGAGGTGGGAATCGGCTGTCATTGCGAGAGCTGGGACGCCAGCTGTCGCCGGATCCTCCAAAGCCGCGATTCCGCTCCCTTCTGATACCAGCATCGCTCTCCAGTACTTCCACGATGCCCAGCGCAAAGGTCTCTCTAGCGGGATCATCCGACAAATAGCCCGGTTGGCCGCCAAAAGAACTGCGCTTCGAGAGGCTGCGGAATGCATGCGCCAGAAGCTGTTAGAGAAATACGTTAGCACCGACAACTATGTGGAGGAACATGCGGCATACCCTATCAAGACACTTCTTGAACTCCAGTGTAATCTTGGCCTGGCTGTCCCTGGTCCGGAAAGGCAACCAACTATCGATCTCAAGTGTGTTTCCATACATTCTCAACTTTCCCCCGAATAGTAGCGCAGCCAAGGCTGTGCTCTCGGTATTCTGTCTGAGCAGGATGGAGGAACCGTCGTTGCTCTTCGCCTTTGTGGAATATGTCACGATCGCTCCAAGTGGGGTAGACTTGTCATCCCTCGGCGAATAATGGACGGAAGAGGGGTGGATCATCGTGAAGTTCTCGCTAACGGTCCTGAATCCTCTTCCGCCAGTGCAAATCGCCAGGTTGGGGTACATTCCAGCCAAAGTCAAAGCCTTGATCAGGGGAACGGATTCTGAGTTAGCGTTGAGTCGCGGGTGTCCGAACTCGGAGCCGAATCTCTCCCCGCGTCCCGCCCGAGGGATGATGCCGATTTCGCCGAGGACATCTTCGACTTGCTTGGCGGTCTGGTCAAGAACCTTCAAGGATCCTCGGTGAAGGAAGTTTCGCTCAGCGAAGCCATGGGCAGCATACTGGCCATCCCTGTCACGAGCTTCACGCCACGCTTTGAACGCATTGATAACACCCATGTGATCACTGCGGGTGTTGCCAATAAACTGGTGCCGTGCTTGGTTGGCCTCCCGTCGCTTGTCCGGAGGGTTGACGAAAATATCACGCCCGCCGGCGGAAGCACCGAGAATGAGGATGGGATCCAAACACCTGAAAATGACCGCAAGAAGGATCATCTTACCCAAGGCAGGCTCGACGGGCATGGTGGCCAAAACGTGTCCTAGCTGGGTCAACTTCTCGTCCTGGTCGATAGCGCCAAGGGCGAGAAGCTGTCGCAACGAGGAGTCGATGGCATGGGGAGCAGGGGGTTCTATAGCCTCTGAAAGGAATTGCGCGATGGGATCCTTGAAACCCTGCAGCTTGATGTCGAGACAAATCTCCTGGAGATCGGAGCGCAACATCTCTGGCAGTCCGGTAGCACGGAGAGAATCAAATCGAGCGCGGGAAAACAGGGCGTAGTAGTTTCCGTTTTGAACACGACCGGCGCGGCCAGCTCTCTGCTTGGAGTTCGACTTGCTGACCCAAGTGCAAACTAGCTGCGTAATTCTGCGGGCCTGTTCATACTGCTTTTCTCTGAGCTTTCCGGTATCGACGACGAATTTGACATCCGGGATAGTGATGGATGTCTCCGCGATGTTTGTCGATAGAATGATCTTGCGAATGCCCTTGGGCAGGTCCTCGAATACTTCGTTCTGATTGGGAATGGAAGAATGAAGCATGTAGATTTTGTACTTGCCGGTATCGTTAAAGTTGATGCCGAGAGGACGGCCGTTGCGGAGCGCGTCCTCAACCTTCAGGATTTCATCAAGACCAGGCAAGAAGGCAAGCACAGCACCATCATCAGTTGTGTGCACGATGTGAGCCAAGGTGGTCGCCACAAGGCCGTTAGGAACCAATGCATCTTCCTTTTCGGTGGTGACGGCGGCCTGTCCATCAGAGCGAATGCTGACCTCTTGTTTCCAGTTAATGGTTGCATCAGCACCGTCGTCGGCTTCAGGAGATGGCACTCGAGACGCATCTCTCGAAACGACCGCCGATGGAGGCAAAGAGAGTGTCTGCGGCAAAGGCTTAAACCCTTCTTCGGAAGCCAAGTAGAGCTTTGTATCGTCCTCTCGCAGCAGCGCCAATTGTTGTTGCGAGTAAGCCTTCAACATTGTCTTGATATCCTCGAGATAAAACTCTCTAACTGGGAAAGTTCTACCAGGGACGCTCAGATGCGGGCATCCCACCCACTGACCGTCCGTGTTCTTGTGACCGAAATAGCCAGCAAACAACTCGGTGTCCATGGTGGCACTCATCAGGACTACCTTAACACCGCCCTTCCCAGTCGACCTCCTCTGCTTGAGGACCCGCTTCAGGATAATCAAGAGGTAGTCGATCATGATGTCCCGCTCGTGAACCTCGTCGATGACAAGGTGGGTGATCCCATCAAGGACGTCGTCGGGATTGTGACGGAGCTGTTGAAGCAATATTCCAGTCGTACAGTATGTGATACTTCCACCATGCTGGGGAAGCTTCGAGTCAAATCGCACCTGATAGCCTATCGACTTCTGAAGGGGCTCGTTCCGCTCGACTGCCACACGCTGAGCCACAGAGGTAGCTGCGATACGTCTAGGCTGAGTACAGATGACATTGCAATCAGCGCCAGAGCCGGCCTTGATTGCGTCTTCGAGAAGGATCTGCGGGACCTGTGCTGTAGGGGTGTAAGCGCGCCGCTGCGATCAACACCGAAAATGGGGGGCGAGCAACGTACTCGTTTTCCCACTACCGGTGGCACCGATGATGATGCTGACATCATTATTGTTGACCAGCTCCAAAACTTGGTTGGCGTACTGTATCATCGGCAATTCGGATCGCTTCTGTCTGAGAACTTCCAGCTTCTCGTCATTCAAGTATGCCTCGTGGGCCTCAAGCATCTTCTTGCTCTTGACCTCTGCCAGAGCTGGGTCCAGCTGGCGCTTAGCAAATCTCCGTCGGTCCTGTTGGGCCCTGTCGTCTTCGAGTGCCATCTCTTCCTCGGTGGGCGGTAGTCCAATTCGTCGCACACTAAGCAGCGTGTCGGTCATAGCATATACGGAGTCCGGATCGACGTTTAACCACGTCGGCTGGATGGGCTTCAAAATTTCCCCATTGCCCATTCGTAGTGCCTCTATGAACTGTGGAAATAGCTTGGGATCCTGCCCCTTCAATGCCACCGCACCGGTCACCCAGGCTGCTATCTCCGCGTTCTTCTTGCCGGCCATCTCGACGGGCTCGCCAATAGGCTCATCGTTCAGCATAATTTGCCCCGCGGTCATATTAGCACTAAGTCGCTTGCCCTTTCCGCGCACCTGCTTCGTTTCACAGGTGTATACGGCGCTCGGATTATGGATCTTGTAAAATTCGAAAAACTTTTTAGCATTGCGACTATTGAGCACATTGGACACATCCTTGACCAGGATATCCCCATCGCCGTGCTTCGCATGCCAATCCTCAGCTTGCCGTTTGAATTCAACGCTGGCAAGGATATCCGCGATCCTCCGCTCGGTAGCTCTAGCTGACGCTTTGATTCCCTGCTCGGGCATTTCGATTGTGACTTCTACGATTGCCTTCCTGTTCGCCGAGCGAGTCCTGTCTTGGTTCGAGAATATGGGTACAGTGCCGTACCGGGCACAGTAATCGTAGATGTCCATTTTGGCGTCCTGCTCGTCGTTTAGGAGCTCCTGGTTGAAAGCGCCACTGTGGATTCCACCGCAGAGCAACTCCTTCAGCTGGCCAGTCTGGTGCAGCTTCAAGAGTAAATGCTGACAAGCAATCTTCTCGGCGAATTTCTGATAGCAGTCAGTACGCAGAGTCTCAACGATGTGGTGCAAGCACGGATAAGAGAAATAAAAGTACCTTATTCTGGGCCTCTCCTAGCGCTTCAACTCGCGAATCGTCAGGCAACGTGACGCTTATCGTGGCTTGATATATACCGCCACGGAAGACGCAGGAGGACCGTGCTGCAACAGACGCACTGTCCCAGAGGAAATTCTTCGGATTGGAGAATAGCGCGTTCGGTGCACCCGGGTAGTCCTCCTTCTTCAGTGGTTGAAAGTTGCGTGCCAGGTAGGCCTCATCGATGAACTCGCCATCAGGTCTGTAGCCCGAGGGCATACTGTTTCTCCCACCTCGTCCAAGTTGGCCCCTAGCATTCCTAGCACCGTGGTTTTGTTGCATCTGCTTCGGGCGCTTCGTAGCTGGCTGATGGACCGGAGATCCTCCTCGGTGTTGGTTGCCTCGAGAGCTACCGGCATTTGCACTGCCTCTCCCGCCTCGTCCGCCTTGGGGTCCATTATTCCGCCAGTTGCTTTCGAATCTGGGGTTTCGTTGTGGCTGCCCGACGGGTCCCAACCCGTCGTACGGTGTCCATGCGTCTTCATGTTGGCGGGCCTGCTGTGCAGGTAGTCCGCCACTGGGCGCTGTAGTGGAAAATTGTGGTTGTGGCCGAGAAGTGAATGCGCTTGCGGTGGGATTCAAGAAGTTTCGAGGGTATGGCTGATTCTGCATAATGAGTCGTATCCTCGGTATCTGTTGTGGATTAAGAATAGAAACGTGAGTAACTGAGTGGACGCGAAAGCAAAGGTAGATATGGAAGGTGTTCGTTGGGGTTCGTTGGGGTTAGGGGGTTGGCGAGGAAGATCAAAGAAGAGGACAGCGAGCTGTGAGACAAAAAAAATAGAACAGGGCAGTTGTAGTAGATGGGTAGGTGGAGGTGCTCTGCTTGCTCGCTCGCTGGGTGGGCCTTACCGAGAGGCGCTGCATGTCGTCGCAACAATCCGTCCCTTAGCAACTCAGAGAGCGAGCGTAGTTGGCAGTATTGAACGAACAACTTACACAGGACGACTGGCGACGGTAAGAAGATTCGACGAGGAGTGGAGAAAAGAGTGAGTGGTCAATGGTGGCAGAGTACGGTGGAAAAGTGGGTCTGATATGATGGTTAACGGGCAGCAAGCACTGTGAACATTTTTCTGTGTGCAACTTTTTTTCTTCGGAGGCGTCAGTCAGCAGAGCCGCGCTATCACCCGTGTAGGAAGGTGCTATCCGCTATTCCAGCTGAGTAATCAGCTGGTAGCTGCGAGTGATCGCGCGTGGAGAAGCTCGCGATATATAAAGGGAATTAGGAGGTATGGCATCTGGATCAATGGAGAGAATCACATCTACTACTCTAGCAGGCTGGTGGGAAATCGCCGGAACAACAACTTGAGCGTCGACAGTCTGGAACAGTTGCGCGTGGCCAGCTGCAGCAGCAATCGTTTGCTTTGTCCGTGGAGCCTGGCGGGGATCAGGAGTCAGAACATGGCCTAAAGTTCTCTGATTTTACACTCAAAATTGTCCCTCTAGACCTGGGGCGCGCATCTCCGCCACATAACAACCGCGTTCCCCATGAGGGGAGCGTTATATGATCTGGCGAGCGTGTACACGGCTCAGTGGATCTGACCATGCATGGCTGCCAGCTCGCCAACCGGCGAGAAAATAGCTCGTCTGTGAGAACAACGTCTTGGTGTTCTAAGCTTGATGCCGGACACTGTCACTGACAGGCCGCTGCTGCTGGCAGCTCGGAATATCAGTGACGTTTGATCCAGAGTTCGCATGGTAGACGCCGCCACCGAACAAGTATGTGCGACGGAGATTGAGGCTCTCACATCTGGTGGGCTTGCTAATCGTGTTTGCGTCTCATGGCTGCCTGAAACTGGAATAGCAGCAACGGGTTGAAAGACAAAGAGCTCTTCCTTCGCACACGAAAGTAGAATACACTTTCACCACTGTTGCTGCCATAGGTATTATTGCCTCAGCAGCTGTTAGGATGTAAGTGCTCTTGGCTCGAGCACGTGTCTGCAGATACCTACATAGTCTACATTTTCTTTGAAATGTATTCTTTGCTCGCGGGGTCGTGTTAGGGTGAGTATTCTACTCTGGACTCGGCAAGTGGACCCTGTTCTCTGACAACCCTGTTTTTCGCCCAGCTCTGGATTGCCGGCTTGGCGCCGGAACTCAGCCTTTTCGCTCCAATTTTTCTTTGCTCGGAACGCGCTTTGCCTCTTCCCCTTTTCTCTGATAAACCCATCAGTACCCATCACAACTCTCTGCCTTCGACCTTCACTCACCTTTAACTCACCCAAACTGCTCCCTCCCCCCTTCTCTCTCCTCGCTCTTCTCCCCTCCCTCGTTACGCAAGGAAATTTTCCGGCAGACGAACTTTCTCTCACACCACTTCATTCTTTTTGCGCGACTCGCAACCAGTCTTTTCGGTCTCGCAAGCCAACTTCTCATACCTTTGAACATGTCGTACGGCGATAACAGAGGAGGTTACGGCGGTGGAGGCGGTGGATATGGCGGCGGCGGTGGATATGGCGGTGGCTCGAATGGTTACAGCGGAGGCGGCGGTGGCTACGGAGGCGGCGGGTTAGTACCATTTCTCTTACATATCATCACGCGGTGTTTGCATCGATCTGGCACGACGCGTGCTTTTGTTGTCGTGATACATGGCTGACAGTTGCATTAGATACGATAGAGGTGCTGGCGGTGGATACGGCGGCGGTGCTCGCGGTGGCTTCGGTGGCGGTGGAGGTGATCGCATGAGCAACTTGGGTGCAGGTCTCAAATCCCAAGACTGGGATATGGCGACGATGCCCAAATTTGAGAAGTCTTTCTGTAAGCACCTGTCTCGTCGATGCTATTCTTGTGAGAGTTGACGCTAACTCGATGCACAGACAAAGAGTCTCCTCCGGTCGCTGCCAGGACACCCCAGGAAGTCGAGGCTTTCCGCGCCGAGAAGCAGATGCGTGTGCAGGGAACCGATGTCCCCAAACCCGTTCTTACCTTTGACGAAGCTGGCTTCCCAAGTGTGTATACAACTGGCTCAAAAGTACGAGTCGAAGCTAATGTAGGTTAGGCTATGTCATGAACGAAGTCAAGGCGCAGGGGTTCAGTGCTCCCACCGCAATCCAGTCTCAGGGTTGGCCCATGGCCCTTTCTGGACGCGACGTTGTCGGCATCGCTGAGACCGGATCCGGAAAGACACTTACTTACTGTCTTCCCGCCATCGTTCACATTAACGCGCAGCCCCTGCTTGCTCCAGGAGATGGGCCTATCGTCCTCGTACTTGCTCCCACGCGTGAGTTGGCTGTCCAAATTCAACAAGAAGTCGCCAAGTTCGGCAAGTCTTCAAGAATTAGGAACACTTGCGTCTACGGCGGTGTCCCTAAGGGCCCTCAGATCCGCGATCTTGCTCGTGGAGTTGAGGTTTTGATCGCCACCCCTGGCCGTCTGATTGATATGTTGGAGACTGGCAAGACCAACCTTCGCCGTGTCACTTACCTCGTCTTGGACGAGGCTGACCGCATGTTGGACATGGGGTTCGAACCACAGATCCGCAAGATAATCGGCCAGATCCGCCCCGACAGGCAGACTTGCATGTGGTCTGCTACTTGGCCCAAGGAAGTCCGTCAGCTCGCATCCGATTTTTTGAACGACTTCATCCAGGTCAATGTCGGTTCCCTTGACCTTTCAGCCAACCACAATATTCAGCAGATTGTTGAGGTCATGAACGATTATGATAAGGTTGGTCGCATCGATACAGTTTGTTGGAAAGGACAAAAGCTAATGCTCCGTAGCGAGAGCGCCTGGTTAAGCATCTCGAGAAGATCATGGATGACAAGGCCAGCAAGTGTCTCATCTTCACCGGAACCAAGAGGACTGCCGACGAGATCACCCGATTCCTCCGCCAGGATGGATGGCCTTGTTTGGCCATCCATGGAGACAAGCAGCAGAATGAGCGCGATTGGGTCTTGAACGAGTTCAAGACTGGCAAGAGCCCCATCATGGTTGCTACCGACGTGGCTAGTCGTGGCATTGGTATGATATATGCGCATTGTCCCCTTGTGTCCCCTCCCCTTCCTAGTGATGCCCTCACCTTTTTTGTCGTGCGAACAGTTGCTCTGCTCTCCGTGCTTGCCCGGACTATTGCATGTCTTACCTTTCTGCCAGTGTCTGTTGGGTTTCGCCCCGTGGAAACTTGTGAACCCAGAGTGCAGCGAAGCGTGGAACTTCTCTGGAACCAGGCCACGATTGATCGCTTTGACTCCGCAATCATGTTGTGGGAGTCAGGGCCGCGTTGATTGATATGAGCGCTGCACTTCTGAGTTTCAGACAGCACACACAGGACTTTGCAGCGATGCATTGAGGGTACAAGGAGGCCAGTGAGACGGAGCCAAACGCCAAGCACAAAAAAGAGAGGAAACATGCTTGGGGAAACGTGCTTTTTCAATGCTCAAGATGCTAACTTGATATGCTCAAAGACGTTCGTAATATCACTCACGTTATTAACTTTGAGTACGTGGCACCCCTTTCCGACCGTTTGCTGACAGTGCTGACTAGATTCCAGCTACCCTAATAACTCTGAGGATTACGTTCATCGCATCGGCCGTACCGGTCGTGGAGGGTGAGTTCGACCCGGCAACGAGGCATCGCATCGGTGGCTAACTCGCGCGTAGCGCCAAGGGAACCGCTATCACGTTCTTCACGACTAACGATAACAAGCAAGCTAGAGACCTGCTTACTATCCTGCGTGAAGCCAAGCAGCAGATCCCCCCGGAGCTGGCTGACATGGGTCGCGGCGGTGGGTACGGCGGTAGCTCGCGCTACGGCGGTGGTCGCGGTGGTAGCCGCGGCGGCCGTGGCGGAGGCGGCGGTGGTAAGCATTACTGAGTCCCAGTTTGGATGTCGCGCCGAGCGGTCCCTAACTGTCGTCGTCGTCGTCCAGGCTACAACTCCAACAGTGCGCCTCTCGGCCGCACTCGCTTCTAGATCTTGCGTGACTCAAAAATCTCGTGTTGTGCCGGATAGATTTCGTTTCCCCTGGCGATTCATAGATTGGGGTTTGCGTGTGCGCTTCTCTTCAAAATTACTGGATCTTGTACTTTTTCTTTTCTCTTTTTTCTCGGGCCAGGGCGTGGTTTGATTGTAGCACGGGCATCTTTGTGTGCTGTTATTTTTTTGTTGCATGCTTTGGTAATGATGGGGAGATGTGGAGTAACTTCTGACGTGGTGGGGTATCTTCTTTGCCTTTGTTGGAGGGGGGGAATAGATTGTTGGTCGCTGCGTTGATGTTTCCAAACCGTGACTGCGACTGCGAGTCGAGGGGAATCGTGCGGAATCGCATGCCCGGTCGTCGTGGAGCAGATCAGAGTGACGCGCGATGAAACTGGCGCACGACGGTGGAAAAGCCGAACGACGAACCATGATCGGTGACTCCTCACTCCGCCACGCCGCCATTTCGCCGGGCGTCCGCGGCGACGAACGGGCAACTCGGAGCGACGGCGACGGTGACAACGACTTGTCGGGGGGGGGGGGGGGGGGGGGGGGGGGCTAGTGGGGCTTGGTGATGTGGGAAGGAAGTAGCGGATGCCAAGAAACCCGTGACACTAAGCGAAGCTTCTGGCAAGAGTGAGAATAGTGACCAGGTAACTACCATACGCGGCAAGAGCGTGTG
>Ga0307508_10002633_pt1 | contig 18844 bp, 10 predicted proteins | sample 9_EM_MG_FD_203089 | JGI IMG/M metagenome (GOLD analysis project Ga0307508, IMG submission 203089) | Populus trichocarpa ectomycorrhiza microbial communities from riparian zone in the Pacific Northwest, United States - 9_EM | ecosystem: Host-associated > Plants > Roots > Unclassified | place... | reverse complement strand
CACAGACCGGTTATGAGGATTAGCCGGCAACCATGTTGCTGCGCACCGTTAAATGCGCACAAATGGTCTAAGTTGGCGCAAACATTGACTTTTGTGATTGCGGTACCGGTACTCACTGACCCCTGGCAAGCCCACTCTTGACCGGCCAAGACCGCCCAAGTAGACCCGCGTGAGCGCTGCCACCGATGACCATCGGGTCGCTTGCTGCTGGCCTCGGCAGCACCGCTCGCAGTGCCCGGGCAGCCTCAGTCTACGCGCCCCCAGTACCTGTTGCTTCAGCGAAGTCGTCCAGAGCGCCTCCGTCACTTGCGCTCGTACGCTCAGAGACGCGAGTCAACGTCTGCAACTGCGTGGACATACGAGACAGCAATTCTTCCAAGTTCAAGACGTCGGTCGCGTCTGCTGGGAGGAAATTAAGGCTGCAGGTTCCGATACGCTCGAAAGCATTAACTTGCACCAGCCAGCCGAACTCCCGGGCCGCGGTCAGAGCCACACGAGGCCAACCATCCACCTCCGCAAAGCGCAACTCGCGCGTCGCACCGGCAGACACCCCGGCCCCGCCCGTGCCTCCTGATGCCGCTTCCACATCGCAACGTTCAACCAAAACCGGTCGGTCAGTCTTCAGCAGTTTGACGGCAAGTTGGACGCCGTCGCCGACGCGCTGGCTCCGACGAATCTCCGGCCGCTCAAATGGAATCGATGTCGACTCGACGGTCGCTAGGAAACTCTCCTGTCTCCAACGCAAGAACCGCCGGATGAACTTGGTATCGATACCCTTCCTCTTGGAGAGATCCAGCAACTCCGAACGTGGATCTGCAGATGTCGACAAAATATTCGCCACATCGCCGACCATGTCAGCGTTCGCTTGGATGCCCGCGATCGTCTGCTCAACCACCTGAGCGTTGGCCTCGTCCGCTACGCGCAGCGCCGCAATCCGGGCACGCCTGGTAGGGTGGCCAAAGAGGTTGGCCTGCGCGAGCGGCGCCAGCGGCACATTCAGCCTGTACTGACCTTCTACCGTCTGGATCCGGGACCTCCACAGCAGGTCCTCGCCCGTCAGGTGTTGCAGTTCGGCGCGCCCACTGACAACCAGCGCGACGCGCTCGCGGCATCGTTTGTACAGGTCCAGCATGGTGAGATCACTATCGGTCGTCAGACCCAACTCGATCCTCACCGACAGTTCACCATCCTGAGCGTTCGCATCCATGTTGTCGTCCATCACACAGCCCTTTGCGCCATCAACATGGCCCCTACTTGAAACATCACCCAGTGCATGCCTCGCATCGTCAACGTAGAGCCGCTTGCTTCGGCAGCGATGACGCCCGGCTCAGCGAACTGCAACCGATGCATCGCTCGCCCGCCTCGGTCGACTTCCTCGCGTGTCTCAATCGCAAGCCTTGTCAGGTGCGGCGAGAGTGCCACTGCGCTCGCGTGACTGACGACAAGCATCGAATCTTTGGGAACCCCTGCTAGCAATACATAGTTCACAAACTCAGCGGCAGCGGGAGCATTCGTCAGATCAAAGTGCTCTCCATCTTGACAACCGGACCACGCGTTCCAGAGTGACCAGATCTCAGTCCACTTTCCGGCCCGGGCGTCTGAATCGATCCTGCGAATCAATCCGGCATGCTTCGCTCGTGTCGATGCCTGCGCCCATGAATGAAACTGACTTCGAAGTACTTTGAGAAGTTCACGCGTCGAAGGAATTTCGTGGTGCGAGAGGATGCGCGCGCGCTGCAGCGTCGTCGAGGTCTGCTCGAGCACCGAGTGGGCACTGTCAAGGCTGATCCGCGCGCCAGCGGCGGCGTCCTTCAAAGAAGGCGTTTCCAGAATCCACTGCATGACGCGAATGCGCCTGGCGAGCGATAGATCTGAGACGGTTCGCGCGGGATCAAAATGGCGCAAGCCAGCCACCCGTGGCTGCGACTCCACGAGCCCGTGTTCGACAGACTCGATCCATGCCGGAACCGCCTCGGCAGTGGTCCATGCGCTCGCCCTATAGGCCTGTGATTGACGGGCCAGCGCGACCTCGATCAGGTGCTGATATGCCGCAGTCGAGCCGAGTCCGGCATGGCCGACCGAGGCAGCCACCTGTTGCGCCGCGCCAGCGTCCAGGTCCACTGAGGTGCCGGCAAAAAGATCCTCGGACATGAAAGATGCCCGCGTGTGACGAAGGTCGTGGAAACTTGAGTCAACGCAACCTGATGCCCAACGCAGCGCTTCGTTCATCAGAGAAGTCGTGATTTCTTCTTCGTGCCGACCGTCTTGAATGCCGGGCTCGCCGAGCAAAACTTCTTCCGTGCCCGCGGTCTCTGACAACCGCTGCCGCCATTGCAGCGTGAGGACGCGTACGAGTGCCTCCTCACTGACATCCTCCTGGCGTCGGAGCGCAGGTGATTTGCCGATGCCGTCACGCTGACGCGGAGCAATGCTCAAGACGAAGCCCGTCTCTGTTGGGTTGATGTCGCCAACCCGGATGCACCAAAGCTCTTCGATTCGCAAGCAGATCTGGTACGCCAGCCTAAGGCCAAGTTCAGCCTGCCGTCGAATCTCGTCCGAGCACTTGCTGGTCCATATGAAACTCACGGCGAGTTCGAGTTCGTCGGGTGATATCGCAGCGGCCCATGGAGGTGCCCGGCGCGCACCACCTCCAATTGACTCTAGCAACGGCTCAGCGCCCGCCACAACCATGAATCGATGAAACACCTCAAGAAATGCTGCGAGCTTTCCGCGTTGCTTCTTTGCGCTAACGCCCTTCACGAGTTCGCGATAGCACGAGAGCCATTCATCGGCGGTCATCGCTAGAAGGTCCGTCTCGTGGAGTGCGTCAACCAGGCCGGGTAGCGCTTTGCGGGTGTATTCCGTCATAGAACTGGGCGCTAGCAGGCCGCCGCGCAGACCGCCGTTCTCGACGACGTGCCTTGTGCCCAGGAGTACGGCAACTTGAGCGCGCCCTTCAAGGGACGCTGCGGCCAGCAAGCGATCGGCTTCCTGCACGATCACGTCCCGCGCCTCGGCCTTGCTTATCCTTCGGGTCGCAGTGCCGCGAATTGCAGCGAGCAGTTCCTCGACGGTTCCCTTCTTGTCGGTCCGCGCGCGCGTGCACTGCAACAGCAGAAGTGCCCGATCCGTCACCTCGCCTTGCACCGGCTCCGAAGCGGCAAGCTGGGGTCGCTTCGAGTAGCGCCGCGCCAGTACCGACCGTGGAAGCAATTGGAGCTGGCGCAGCCTCGACACATGCAAATAGGCCGGGTGCGCCAGACGATCCGACCACCAAGCGCTCGCGTCCATGACGAATCGCGGCCAGGTACCCTTGCGGTCGAGGTTCGGAGCGTAGCCACGAAGCCACTCAGCAGCCAAGCGGAAGTCGCGAACGCTCACAGCGCACCCACCATTCAGATCAAGAGCCCTCAAGCTCTCCGCACTAATCCACCGGCGATCCCGATAGCCATCGGACCTCGCAAACTCTATGTAAACCTTGTCGCCTTCGCTGTACAGGCTCGCCATTGCTGACGTGGCCGCCTTGAGATCCGGAAGCGTGAGTATCTGGTCATTGATGACCAAGCATATGAGCAGGCGCGCACCAGGTGGTAGCTCGTGACCGGTTCGCTCGAACTCCTCCAGCAGCGCAGAGTGCCTGCGTACGGCGGCGGAATGATCGACAGTTGTCTCGAAGTCCCAGCCGTCGACTCCGGCGCGCAGAGCGAAGAGGCCCGTGGCAATCTCTACGCCCGATGAACCGTACCGGACGGCGTCAAACATCATGCGAGTGTCGGATGGCTCGCGGCGCTTTCAGCGCGAGTTCATGCAGCACGGCATCGATGGCGCTGCGTAAGCGCTGTCGCACAGACTCCCGGCTGCGCGAGTTGTTCGAACCTGTGGCGCGCTGCGTGTCGAGTTGGTGGCGCATCAGCACATCGATCACGAGCTGTGCCACGCCCAAGGACATCAGCTGGTTCGGCCAGAAGTGGCGGCCGAAGTTGGCCACGAGCTTCAGATGCGCCGGCAGCTCCGCTCGCCACGTCTCGGTGGCTGCGGCATACAGCTGCAGGTCCGGTCCTATGGTGAAGATCGCTTCACTGCTTGACGTGTCGCGCAGACGAATCTCCAAACGCGATGCGAGGTCAAGCTCTTGAGCAGATCCCAAAGCGCGGAGCCTTCCCACGATCGACCAACCATACGCCAGCCATGCAGCGAAAGCTGGCTGAACGATTGCCGCGATCGGAACTGGCGGCCCTTTTGTCTTGTGCACATGTTTGTCGTCAATATGTGCTGCAAGGCCGGCGAGCAGCTCGCTGTGCGCTACGGCGTAGCCCGCGCTCTTTCGCAGCGCAAGGCACAACGCCAGCAGAGCGGCGACCCAGGCCGCGTGCGCGTTGAAGTCATTCACGAGAGGCGCCAATTGACCGCAATTCGCAGCGCGGTCATCTGCCTGATCTGCTAACGCTTGAAAGACCCGGCGAATGGCCTCACGAGTCGGTGTGACGAACGACCCAATCAGCGCAGAACCCTCAACCGATGGTGGCGCCAGCGGCCAGTTCAGCAGGCCGTACTGCTCATTGACTGCCGCATGAACCAGGCGCGCGGCGCACACACTGTAGGCGGGACGTCCGCGGCTAATCAAAAACTGGCTGTTGGTGGCGAGCGCCACAGGCCACCGGTGCATTCCGCGTTGCAACAAAAGCGGCGGAACTGACTCTTGCAATCTGCGCGTAGTCACCGAGTAGCCGGCATCTTGCTCAAGGGAACTGTGGGGATGCAAGTCCGTTGGGCCAACGAGCTCTCCTTCAGTGCAGACCGCCACTGTCTTGCCGGTCGCGAGGTCTTGCAGTGTGTCAGCGACGAAGGGCGACAGAGAGATGACGACCGTTTGCGTGGTGACTTCGTAGCACCCCTCTGTTCCGGCCTGTGGTCGCGCCCCGGCTTTGAGTAGATGAAACAGACGGTAGTTGAACGTCCTCCGCTTCACGTCGAACCAAGCAAGAGCGTCATTCGGTGGCTCGCCGTCGAGACACACTGGGGTCTGCTGAAGCGTCTCGATCGGCAAGTGGCTGACCGTTTGAAGACAGGTGTGTAAAGCATCAGTGTTGCCGGCTCGAACGCGATCACGTAGTCGGCGACCGGCCGCTTTCACTCCCTCGGCGGACAGCGTGCCATGTCCCAGGGCTCCCGCCATCTGATTCTTGGTTGCGAATTCATGCAAGTTGTGAATCCGCCGCCGAAACTTCCGATTGAAGGCGGCCATCCCGCCTACCGAGACGCTCGCCCGCTTGACCGGCGCGCGCAATCCCAGTTTGGAGGCGGCCGTCGGAGCGCAGCCGATGGCTTCAAGGACTGACGCGCGAGCTCGACTCAATCCTCGCTTGCGACTCCTTTCAGTCGAAGCGCGCGCAGTCGATGAGTCTGGCCGAATCAGCGCCGCCTTCAGTCGCGCGATCGATTCCCTCGACGGCGTCCAATGGTCGATCATTCTTCGGGTCAACCAGTGCCCCAGCGTGGTCAGGGCCAGCGACTCGAGCGGCAGACTGTTCCGGTGCCTCGCACCGACCGAGACCACCAGGTCGTAGAGCAGGCTGGCAGCTCTGCGACCGGCAAGTGGATCGTGGGTTGTCCCGGCGACTTCCTCTGCCGCGCCTGCGCCCGTGGCGTGCGCGACATGACTTGCCAGGGCCGACGGCGCAATCGGGTCGTCGCCGGCGGCGACAAGCGCGGCGAGCACTCCAGCGCGCGCGTTTGACTCCTGAGGATGGTCCATAGGAGCGGCGATCGCGCGTCTGTATGCAATCGCGACGTATCGAAGATCAACGCCCGACGCCTGAGGGGCGCCTCGAGTGAGGGATGCAATTGGCTCGTTTGCCGCAGGTGGTTTGCCCGAACCAGGCGCATCTGGCACAAAGAGCGGCAGCTCGCGGCGCGGCCCCGAACCAGGCGGAGATTGATCTCCAGGTGAATCTGGCACCGGAGGCACACGGGTTTGGTCGGGCTCGTTCATCAATTCACTCCTACCTGTCCACGGATTGCATCGACGCGCTAATTCGGGTGGCGTGCCGCTCATGACTGCAACGAAATCAACTTTTCAGTGGGCAGTAACTTAGCAGGTAGAAGAGCGTTGAAGTTTTCCGCAAAACGCCGGTTTCAGGCCTTATCGGAGGACATTTCAGACACGAAGAACTTGCGGCGAGCGCCTGTCGACAGGACTTGGCCGTCTGTCCACCAAGGCAACTGTTTCGTGCACGTCGCAGTTCACATCTGACAGGGGGCCATTTCGGCACATGACCGCCGATCTCAATGCAGCGATGATCGCGGAGTGCGTGCAGCCTGGGTACCTTCTGATGACGTACAGGAGTCCTGTCAATCCCAGTGTCATGGGGCGCGTGGGTACCGAACGCGAGTGTTGAGGGATAACATGACCGCAGTGGCGGCATTGAGCTTCGAGCCTCTGAAATCTGGTGGAAGAGCTTGACGAATTCTTCTGGGGTGACCTCCTCGACTACATCGAGGAAGGACGAGTCGTCGCCGTGGTGGACAGCGGGATGCTGCCCATCGCCCAAGAAGGACAGGCCTCACCATTCGATTCGTTGGTGGCCCACCGACTCGCCAGCAGGCTGCGCATTGATCTTGGCGGCCTCGACGGCAGCCCCCGCTTGGACGATGTCGTCAGCCGCTATCTGCTGCAGCCGCGAGCGCGCAAGGAAGACCTATACGTGCGCATCTCCCAGATCGTCAAGGAACTGGCGATCGAGCCTCCCCCGGCTCTGCTGGACCTCGCCGCAGTCCGCAATCTAGACCTGTTCGTAACCTTGGCGTTCGACGGGCTGCTGGCGCGGGCGATCGATGTCGTTCGTCACGAAGGTCAGTCCCGCACCACGGTTGCCGTCTTTTCACCGAACCGCGCGGTCGACCTGCCTTTGCCGCGGGAGCGATTGACCTCGCCAACCGTTTTCCATCTCTTCGGTCGCCAGTCTTCCGCCCCTGAATGGGTGATCTGCGACGAGGATCGACTGGAGTTTTTGCACGCGCTGCATGACGATACGTTGCGGCCGAAGTTGCTGTTCGATGCGTTACGAGACGCGCACCTATTGATTCTGGGCTGCTGGCTGCCTGATTGGTTGGCGCGCTTTTTCCTGCGCGCGGCCAAGAACGAGCGACTCTCGTCGCATCGGGAGACAGTCGAGTATTTGGTGAACCCGATGGCCGCGCGTGATCCCGGCCTGAACGCCTTTCTTGCCCACTTCAGTCCCTCTACCCGCGTCGTTTCGCTGGATCCGGCAGAGTTCTGCGGCGAACTGCGCAAACGCTGGGAATTGCGCCACCCGATGGGCGTGGCGACTAAAGCTGCTACTCCTGCGCCAGTGGGTGACGGCGCGGTGTTCATCAGCTACTCAAGTCAGGATGCGGTCGCCGTCCGCGGTCTGGCGCAAGCACTCGACGCTGCCGGCATCGATGTCTGGTTCGACCGCAGCGAACTCCAGGCTGGCGACGACTGGGAGCGCCGCATCCGTCGTGGTCTGGAGACGTGCAGCCTGTTCATTCCGGTGATCTCACGCAACACGCAGGACTCTGCACGGCGGCGCGACTTCTTCTGGCGCGAATGGATGGCCGCCGACGAGCACGTTCGCGGCCTTGCGCCAGGCGAACCTTTTCTCGTCCCGGTCGTGATCGACGACACCCCGCCCTACGAGGGCGTCGTGCCCGATCGATTCCGGTCGGCACAGTGGACAGCGCTGCCAAGCGCGCAGGCCACGCCCATCTTCATTGAACGCGTGCGTGAGCTGTATCGCCAGATCTCAAGCCGTTCGCGCCGCAGTTGACATGGTTGCAGACGCCACTGAGGCCGTGTCCTTCGCGCTCGATGGCTCGTCGGCAGCGCGCTTGACCCCAACCCATCCGTGGCCAGGACTGGCGTCATTTTCCGAAGCCGACCGCGCTTTCTTCCGCGGTCGCGAGCGCGAAGCCGACGAACTCGCGCGCCTTGTGCGTCGGGAATCGTTGACGGTCCTTTTCGGTCGCTCGGGGCTTGGCAAGACCTCGCTGTTGAGCGCGGGACTGTTCCCCCGCTTGCGAGAGGATCTGTACCTGCCCGTGTTCATCCGCTTGGCCCACGGTGCCAAGCTGTCGCTGCGAGAGCAGGTCTGGCAAGCGCTGGCCAACACCTGCCGGGCCAGCAGAGTCGACGCTACGGCTCCGGTGCCCCACGAGTCATTGTGGGAGCACTTTCACCTCGCAAAGGGCGGCTTTTGGAACGCACGCAACCGCGCACTGACTCCCGTGCTGGTGTTTGACCAGTTCGAAGAACTGTTCACGCTCGGTCAGGCGGACGACGAGACCCGCTTGCGCGCGGCCCAGCTCGTCAGCGAACTCTCGGACCTAATTGAGGATCGCCCGCCCGAAGCGTTGCGCCAGGCGCTGGACTCCGACCCTGAGCTTGCCGAACGCATAGACTTCCGTCGCCGCGGATGCAAGGTGGTACTGAGCTTTCGCGAGGACTTTCTAGCCGAGATGGAGAGCTTGCGCGTGCCGTCCTTGATGCGCAATCGCTACCGTCTCCTGCCGATGAACGGGCACCAAGCTCGCGACGTGATCGACAGCGGCGGCGCGCTGGTAGGTGCTGACGTGGCCCATCGAATCATCGGTCTGGCCTGGCGCAACCGTGCCGAGGCCCCCTCCGCGGACGACTATGACCGCATGGAGGTCGATCCGGCCCTGCTGAGCGTGATCTGTAGCGAGTTGAATCTGCGCCGCATTGCAGCGGGCAGCGACCACATCGGCGCCGAGCTCCTGGCCGGTGCCGAGCGAGAGATTCTTGTCGACTTCTATGACCGATCGCTGAACGACCTTGACCCGCGGGTGCGCATCTTTGTCGAAGACGAGCTGATCACAGAGGCCGGCCATCGCGACAGCCACGCGCTCGATGACGCCCTCGCGCTGCCTGGCGTCACACTCGCGGCTATTGAGCAGCTCGTTTCAGGGCGGCTCCTCGCCGTCGACGACCGGTTTGGCGTTCGAAGGCTTGAACTCGCCCACGACGTGCTGACTCGCGTCGTCAAGGACAGCCGCGATGCCCGCCAAGCGCGCGAAGCCCAGAGCGCAGCCGCAGCTCGCGAACGCGAGGCGTTGGCGATGCAGCGACGCAATCGGCGTCACGCCGTATGGATCGGCTTGGGCGGGCTATTAGCGGCGGCGTTGATGGTGGGCGCCGCCTTGTCTGCACGCGAGGCGGTGCGCGCAACAAGGGCCGAAGAGCAGGCCAGGGCGGATAGTGCAGCAGCGCGACAAGAGGCCGAAGCAGCTACCGCCAAGTCGCGTCAAATGGTCGCGAGTGCGGCCGAGGCCAACCAGCGTGTCGAGCAGGCCAAGGATGAATCCCGATTGATCGCCAAGATCGCCGCCGCCGGCGAAGAGCATGCCAGCGAGGCTGCCGCAAAAGCTGCAGATCTGACCCGTGATGCGCTGGCCACGAACCTGATCGCCAATGCGCGTGCGTCTGCCGAGTCGAGCAGGGCCGATCGGGGACTGCTGCTGGGTGCAGAGGCGAGCCTTCGGTATCCCGAGCGGCTGGACGCGCAGTTGGCTCAGCTCGCGCGCCTGATTGCCAATGAGGGGGTGCACAAGCAGTTGTCCATTGAGGGCATCATGGTTCAGTCGGCAGTCAGTCCGGACGGGCGGCGCATGGCGATGGGCACGGACCGTGGAGAGGTCATCGATCTCGACTTGTCGAGCTGGACCGTCCTGCGACGTTGGAAGTCACACGACGGACCGGTGCGCATACTCGCCTACGACTTGAGCGGTTCGCGTCTTGTGTCCGCCAATGACAAGACCGTTGTCGCCTGGCAGCTGCTTGGTGACCACGAGGTCAGAGAGTTGGGACACAGTCCACGCGACTCGCGCAGCGACTACGCTGCGTTGACGGTGAGTCCCGGCGGAAACTTTGTGGCTCTGGTGTACCGGGGCGGGCAGGTCGACCTGTGGCCGCTCCCCAGTCAGCATGGCAGTGCGCCCATGCGACGCCTGGATGCCCACCGTGGACTCAACTCACCTTGCGTTGGTTTCGATCAAGATGAGTCCACGTTGGTCGTGGGTGACAAGGATGGCCTCGCAGTGGCGAGCCTTGCCGCGGGCAGCGAAGTGGTGATGACGCCGATGGGCAACGCTGCGCTTGCTCGCACTCGCGACTGCCGCCTGGCCGCGACGCGCGGCGTGGGCCCCGACGGCAAGCCCGTCATAGATCTGCGGGAATCCCTGTCGGGCAACGTGGTCGGTACGCTGTGGGACGCGCCCGGAGGTGACCCATCGGTTGTATTCGAGCCCGGCGGGCGTTTTGTCACTTTGCGCTCCGCCCAGTCAACAGCCGTGTGGGCAACGCAGCCGCTCAAGCAGCTGAGCCTCCTGACGCAGGATCTTCGCTGGGCGACAGCTTTGGCGGTCAGCCCGGATGGTCGCTGGTTGGCCACGGCCTCGACAGGCGGCCAAGTCACGGTTGGGCCGAGTGCTGGCGGCCCGGTGCGTCTGAAGTTCACCGCGAGTCCGACGGTAGTGTTCCAGTTTGCACCGGACTCGAACTCGGTGTACGCCTTCACACGAGGTGCAGCAAGCTCGCGCACCGTCTGGTCGCTGGCTCCTGGCGGAGTCCTGCGTTCCGGCGATGCGCCGTATTCAGCCTACGAGGCGGAGTTCAACCGGACCGGCAGCGTGCTGGCAACCGGCACCGAGGGCGGGCCCGACGGCGGCAGCGCGCACTTTTGGAATGCCATGAACGGGGCAGATCTGCGCCGAGAGACCCACTTTCATACGACGGAGTTCAGCCCCAACGGTTCGCGTCTGGCGATCGAGCGCGACGGCGCCATCGATGTCGTGGACATGGTTGGGGACGGCCATGCCATACTGCACCTTCCCAAGCCGTCGCAAGCCGAAGTCGAGCGCTACGCGCTCAGCTGGGATAACAAGCGCCTTGCGGTGACACACTCCGACGGCTCGATCCACGTCTACGAGATGCCTCCCAGCACGCGCGAGACGGTATTGCCGGGGCAGCGAGGCTCCAAGGCCGTTGCGTTCAGTCCGAATGGACAGGCGCTGGCCGTGGCGGGTGACGATGGAGTGGTGCGGCTGTATCGGTTTGGATCGCAGGCGGCAGCTGCCATCGCTTTGCCAGATCCTCATGACGGCCCAGTGTGGCGTTTGGCATTCAGCCCAGACGGACGGCGACTTGCCTCGGGTGGGGACGACCGTATGGCGGTGCTGCGGGACGTCAGCAGCGGCCAGACGCTCGCCAGGTTTGGCCCCAGTGAGGGGTTGGTCGATCGGCTGGTGTTCATCGGAGGCGGCGAGGCGCTGATCAGCGGTGTCGCGATGGGCGCGCGAGATGTGTGGGACATACAGAAAGGCAGCCTCATCGCGCGGCTGCGCGACACAGGAGGCACCGTGAAGAGCGTCGATGTCAGCCCGAGCGGACGCCGTGTGGCCGTACTGCACTACGACAACAGCTTGTCACTGCGCAGCTGGGACGGCAACGCCATGTGGAAGGACGCCTGCCAGGTCGCCAATCGCAATCTCGACTGCGCCGAGTGGCGACAGTTCATGCCCGATGTGCCGTATCAGAAAACCTGCCCGGGACTGCCTGCGCCACAGCCGGCCTGCCACTAGTCCAATTGGACAGAGTCAAGCGATACCCGAAGCTCGACCTGACCGGGTTCTGATCTCCGGTCTCGGCAAACGTGCGATGCCGGACTTGTCCCCGTACTACGCCGAGATTGTGACGGGCCTCGGCGCCGCCGCCCGCGAGCACGACTACGAACTGCTGCTTTTGCGACACAGGGCTCGGCGCTCGGCGTAGGGCGCACGTCGCGGGCTGCGCCAGTATCCAAGGCCGAAGCTGCCACGCCGCTCGCGGTGGCACCGAGCTGCCCTGGCAGCGTCAGGAAACGACCCCGGTACCGTCCCACGGTCCCGCGATGACCGGAACAGTGCGCAAGGCGATGACCGGCTTGGTCGGGAAGCATCTGGCGCCAGTCTGAGAAGGTGGCAGGGCTGAATATTGGCTGGTGCCGCCAACCAACGATTTCGACCCTGGAATCGACGGCTGCCGGAGCCCCAAATAGATGCCGAACGACCTTCGCAGTGCAGCGACGCCGGTGGTCGGGCGCCGCCGCACTTTATGCAGCAGCCATAATTATTGCCATTGAATAATTCGTCTTAAAAGAGGGCGCCGCGGTTTTGCTCTCGGAACGGCCAATCGGGTTGCTGCCGTCGGCGGCGACGAGCAGCCGTCGTGGTCGGGACGAATCCTGGCTGTGCCTTCCCTTCGACGATTGCTGCCAGAGCGACGGGAAGCCACCTCCAGGCGTGCACTTGTTGATGACGCGGGGGCAAACGCCTCCAGTTTCCGCCCGCCCTTCGGCTCCGCCGCCTGCGACCTTCAGACCGCCAACTGTCCTGCATCGGCAGACACCTTGATGGTCGCCTCCACGCCCGCGGTGAAGCGCAAGAAATCGGCTTCCATGCCGTCCGAGAAGATCACGCCGTTGCTCGCTGCCATGTGGCGCGGTCACCGACGCCCCCTGCGAGTGCGCGACGCTTAGAGCGCTGTCTTGCGATGCTGCGCTCCGTACTCAAAGACCCGTTCGGCAAGCGGTAACTGCGTCTGCAGTCTCGCCAGGCGACTCTTCGCCGTCGGATGCGTAGAGACCACGGCAGCAAGGGGCGCTTCGGCCTGAGCTTCGATTTCCATGATGCGGACTTGTTCCACGGGCACGTAGGCTGCCAATGCCGCGAGCTGCAGTCCGACCTCGTCCGCTTCGTACTCGGCCTGGTGCATGACCGGCTCGAGCAGCCTGACCACGGAGATGTTGAAGCCGAACTCGACGTAGACGTCGTCGACGGTTCGCGACACGTTGTGGGGCAGCAAGGACAGTGCAGCGGTCAGCGTCTGCCGCTCGTGCTCGAGCAAGACGTGCGAAGCCTCGTGCGCGAGCACGAATGCCAGTTGGGCATCGTCGAGCTGTCGCCTGCGAACGAAATCCTCGCTCAGCACCAAGGTTCCGTCGGGAACCGAGAAGGCGTCGATATTGTCGGACTGGACGACGTGCAGGCTCAGAACAAGCGGATGGGCCTGGCCCTCCTGCTGTGCGCGGATGACGGCGGCCAGGCGAAGCCACACGCGTGCGATCGCCTCGCAGTGGGTTCGGCATGCGCCCCCTTCCGCGTCTGTAGCCTTGCTGATGACCCTCGTCGCATCGCCGGCTCCCGCTTGTGCGACCTCGCTCGCCGTCCAGGCCAAGCCCATTGGCTCATCGATGAGCTGAAGCGCCGCGGCCTGGGTCGAGGACGCCACCGCGAATGCCATGGCAGCACGGCGGGGGGCTGCGTCGGTTCTGACCTCACCCTCGCGCTTGGCATCTTGGGCTTGCGTTGAAACTGGCAGCAAGGCTCCAGCCGAAAAAAACGCCGCGGCACCGACCCACACGCACTGGACAGTGCGGCGACGAAGGCCCGACGCAGGGCTGGTAAAACTGAACATGGCGACTCCATTGTGAAGTGATCACCGACACTGCACTCGGCGCAACATCTGCTACTTCATTGAACGAAGTGCCGACTGGCCGATGGACATCGAGCTGAACTCGTTTTGTCGTGTTGTCGGTCTGCCGGATCGCACACATGGCGTGCGCAGATGTCCAGTATCCAGATCCCTCACCGCGTGCTGCGTCTGTCATGAACTGAAGGTCCCTTCGCGAACACTGTCGACGCACGACTAGGCTCGGAGCAGGACGTAGGACGCTGAACACGCCAGAACGATCACGACGATCTTCTTGATCGCGGGAGCAGGCAGCCGAAACTGAAGCCGTACCCCGAGCGGACTGGCAATGACACCGAATCCGATCAGGACCCCCTTTTCCAGCGTACTGATGCCGTGCTTGAGGTCTTTCATGGGGCGCGATTGTCGCGGAACCAGAACAGGCCGCGCCAGAAGCGGCGTGTGCTCAAGCCGGCCGTCCTAGTCACGAGCCATAACTCGTGCGCTGAGGCAAGAGATACACCTCTGGCACGCGCACCCTCAACGTGGTCGCCGCGAAGCGGGTCCGCGCCTCCACAACGCGATAGGCGCACCAACACGGCGCAGCAAAGAAGCGCGAGGAAGTACAGTTGATTCGAACGTTATCGGCGCTCATCGACAAAGGCGGGACCGAAGCAAACCGGTAGCGGTGTCTCTCCGGATCCGAACGAACGACGCGGATCGCTACGACAAAAGCGCCGGTTGCGCATGCGCGTGGTCGCGCGCGGCCACAGCCGTCGACTCGCGATGCGCCTCAATGCGTTCCGTCAAGTACAACGCGTCGGGCGCCACTCCAGCGAACCGGCCCGATCCCCAAGTGTGAAGCCATGGCAAGCCGAGGAAGGACAGGCCTTCCTGCCGCGTCACGCCGCGCACGTGCTGCGGGTGTCCGCGCCCATTGAACCCCGGGGCATCACGTCAGGCGAAATCGGGCGCAAAGCCGATGCGCCAGATCACCGAAGAGATGCCGGCGCTGTCAAGATCGAGCTCGCTGCGCTCGGCGGCCGGCGGCCAACACATGCCCGCACCATAACCGCGGAAAAAGCAGGCAGGTGTATGCCGGCGGCAGATTTGCTTAGGCCGCTGTGCGCGGCACGATTCGGACCTGGAGCAATTGCTGCGCGTCGGGCCTCTGATCACGCCTGTGCAAGGAACTGGCACAGGCGGTCATCCGGTCGCGTCGCGAACCGCGACCCCATCAGCCCATCGGCTCGTCGCTCGCGACTCCCAAGAAATGGCCCAAGCGCCGCTGCTTGGTCAACAGATAGGTTCGGTTCTCTGCGGTAGGCGGCGTATGAAGCGGCACCCGGTGCACGATGTGCAGACCGAAATCCGCAATGCCTCGGTACTTGGCCGGGTTGTTCGTGAGCAGCCGCATGCTCGTGATGCCGAGGTCCTGCAGGATCTTTGCACCGACGCTGTAGTCGCGCGCATCGACCGACAGCCCGAGCTCGAGGTTGGCATCGACGGTGTCGAGACCCGCATCCTGCAACGCGTACGCGCGCAGCTTGTGGGTCAGGCCGATGCCGCGGCCTTCGTGCCCGCGCAGGTACAGCACGACGCCCCTGCCCGCCCGGCCCACCGCTGCGAGCGATGCTTCTAGCTGGTGTCGGCAATCGCAGCGCAACGAGCCAAAGGTGTCTCCTGTCAGGCATTCGGAGTGCACCCGCACGAGGACTTCTTCTGCACCTTCGACATCGCCCATGACCATGGCCAGATGCTCGTGGATGCTGTTGGGCTCCTTGTAGACGCACGCCTTGAACACACCGTGACGCGTGGGCAGTCGTGCCTCGGACTCCTTCTTGACGTCGACCTGGCGGCGCCGATAAGCAATCAGATCGTGGATCGAGATCATCGCGAGGCCGTGTTCGCGCGCAAACACCTCGAGCTGCTTCCGCCGTGCCATGGTGCCGTCGTCGTTGACGATCTCTGCGAGCACACCGCCAGGTCGCAAGCCCGCCAGACGCGCCAGGTCCACTGCCGCCTCCGTGTGGCCAGGTCGATGCAGGACGCCGCCGGGCACCGCGCGCAGGGGAAAGACATGGCCCGGACGGTTGAAGTCCTGCGCTGTCACGTCCGGATCGACCAGCGCGCGAATGGTCGCGGCACGATCGGCTGCCGAGATGCCGGTGCTCGTGCCGTGGCGGAAGTCCACGGTGACGGTGTAGGCAGTTCGAAGCGATTCCGTGTTGCGCTCGACCATCAGCGAAAGCTCGAGTTGGTCCAGCCGGTCGCCCGGCAGCGCAACGCAAAGCATTCCACTGGTGTACCTCACCATGAAGGCAACAGCCTCGGCCGTCGCATGCTCGGCCGCAAGGATGAGGTCGCCCTCGTTCTCCCTCTCCTCATTGTCGACCACCACCACCATTTCGCCGCGGGCCATCGCCTGCAGCGCATCTTCGATCCGATCGAAAGTCATCTCGTCTCCTTTGTATTCCTTGAACCTGTTCGCACATAGCGACGATTCCTCACTGCCAAGTTCGTGCCCGAGTGCCTCGCCCAGTGAATTCAATCACTTGTGCGCGGTCGGCCTGTCGCAAGGCGTGGCGATGAAACACTGCTTGTCGCATGTTCGGAATCCAATGCGACACCTGGCCTCTTCGAGCGCTCGTTCCGAGTTGATGCGGAAGGCCTTGCCGGGATCGGCCTTGTTCTTTTAGCGTTCGCGTGGATACGTCCTTGCGGCATCTCGTGATGCGAGACGAGGCGCATTCCTGTGACGCAGGGATCGGCATCTGCCGGATGAACATCCGGTCCTCTTTCGCGGAGATGACGGTCGAAGCAATAGGCGAATCGGCCTTTGGGACCGAGGACGGACCGGCGTCAAGAGACAACCGTCTCAAAGCGCAGTGGAGCCTCGGGATGAACGCATGGTCCGTCGATCGGCACATCACCCGGCCATGGGCGACCGCCGACGCTTCATCCCGGGTGTGGTCGCTTCAGATTGAACTCGTTCAACCGGCGGTGCAGCGTTGCGCGCGAAATGCCCAGCAGTGCGGCAGCACCCGAGACGTTCCAGGCGGTGCGACGCAAGGCGTCGGCGATCGCCGCCGAATCCGTCGCCGACCGCCCCAGGGCCTCGTTGGAGGCGGCCGTTGTCGGCACCGGCTTGTCGCCGAATCCGATCGGCGGTGGCAGCGACTGCAAATCGATGGTCGACGATTCGCTGGCGGCCACGGCGAACTGCGCGACATGTTGAAGCTCGCGCATGTTGCCCGGCCATGCATACCGCGCCAGGGCGCGGCGGGTGGCGACGCTCAGCGTCAAGCCGGCAATGTCCGCTTCGGCCGCAGCACGAACGAAGGCTCGCTCGACCAGTTCATCGCGGTCGGCACGTTCGCGCAGCGCCGGCATGACCAGCTTCGCGCCCGCCAGGCGGTAGTACAGATCCTCGCGGAAACGCCCTTCGCGAACCAGGACCTGGAGGTCGCGCAAGCTCGCCGACACGAGCGCGAAGTGGACACGGACGGGCTCGGCCGCGCCGACGGGCACGAACTCCCCTTCCGACAACACCTGGAGAAGGCGCGCCTGCAGGGCGAAGGGCATGTCTCCGATCTCGTCCAGGAACAGCGTCCCGCCGTCGGCCGACAGCAGCCGACCAGGTGCGCCCTGCTTGGTCGCCCCCGTGAAGGCCCCGGCCCGATGGCCGAACAACTCGCTCTCGATCAGTTCCGCCGGAATGGCGGCGCAATTGATCGCCACGAAGCCGCCCGACCGATGCGGCCCGGCCTCGTGCAATGCGCGGGCGAGCTGGGTCTTGCCGCTGCCGCTTTCGCCTTGAAGCAGGAGTGGCAAACCGCTGGCGTACAGGCGCTGGGCCAACTGCAGGCGGCCGACCATCACGGGATCGCCGCCGACGATCTCCTCGAGCGACAGTGAATGGCACGTAGCATGGGCACTTCCGTGACCCGCGCGGGCCGCAGGGGTGGCTCGGATCGAGGAGTGCGATGTCCCCGAGATCGCTCGACGCTGAGGCTCGGTGACACGGACGTGGACGATGCCCTGCGCAACTTCGATGGCCGGTGCCCGGTTGTCCAGCAGTCGATCGATGCTCGAGACTCCCGCGACCGAACTCAACTTGCGCCCGATGAGGTGCGGCGACCCGTCGAGCGTTGCACCACTTGCCAGCAAGCGTTGCGCCGGTGGCGTCGCATCGATGATGCGACCGCCCTCGTCCAGCGCGATCCTTGCCTCGGCCGCACCGTCGCAGAAGTCGTTGTGTCGCGACAGGCGAAGCACGCGGGCCTTCGCGTGGCGGCGGTCGAAGTACACGTTCTCGATGCGGCGCGCCGAACTCGCGACCAGTTCGCGCACGACGGCCTGCAAGGCATGGTTGGTGTCCTGCATCGACGTCACGTTCAGGACGCCGGCCAACCGCCCCTCTGCGCCGAAGATCGGCGCCACCGTGCAACTCAGCGCGGTGAGCTTGGTCGCGAAGTGCTCGCCCATGACGACCGACAGCGCCTTCTGCTCCCGCAGACACAGGCCCACGCCGGTGGTGCCCTGGCGGTCCTCGGTCCAGATCGATCCCGGCAGGACACGGAGATTGCTGCAGCGATCCACCACCGCTGCAGCGCTTCGAAAGTGCACGACGACACCCTGCGCGTCCGTCAGCATCACGACCTCTGCGTGCTCGAACAGACGCTGATACAGGCGATCGATCTCGGGACTCGAAAGCGCGCTCAGCTCTTCCACCGGTGCACGGTGTTCGAGCAGTTCGGAGCGCGTCAGCACATCGGGCTCGACGATGCGATCCGGCTCCAGGCCATGCTCCGTCACGCTTCGAACCCACGACGCTCGCAACACGTCGTCGACGTTTGCGGCCAGTGCGGCCTGGCGACCGTCAAGCGCGGCCATGACGTTGTGCGCGTGAGCGTTCATCAGTTTCCTAGTTGCGCCAGTTGCGCGGCGCCATCTTTCGGCAATCCATGACCAGCGCCCAGAGGGAAAACCCGTTCGATGACGCGTCACCACGGCTGCGCGCAAACCCACGCGGACGTGGGCGCCGAGCGATCCAAGAAGCGCGCATGTCGCATCGCCCCCAACGTGCGACACCGAGGTGTCGCAGGCGACATCCGGTGAGACACGTCGATTCTCCGCAAGTGGTTGATTCTCCTCAAGCTGCGGCTTTGGCACGCCATTCGCAGTCTCCAAGAACAAGGCTTCGGGCCCAAGAGCCCGGCCGACCTTCAGCAACTGTCTTGACAGTCAACCCAAATGAATAGCAGCGTCGAACGGTTTGCCGCTCTTGACCATCGCATTGAGGATGGTCAGGAGTTTGCGTGCGCAAGCCGTGAG
>Ga0307508_10002632_pt1 | contig 18858 bp, 28 predicted proteins | sample 9_EM_MG_FD_203089 | JGI IMG/M metagenome (GOLD analysis project Ga0307508, IMG submission 203089) | Populus trichocarpa ectomycorrhiza microbial communities from riparian zone in the Pacific Northwest, United States - 9_EM | ecosystem: Host-associated > Plants > Roots > Unclassified | place... | reverse complement strand
AGAGCTCGCCCCAGCCTGTGACTTTCACTCATGAAATCTCACTCGGCCTCAATCCTCAGATTGAGTCCGGCTAGTCATACTAATTGCATGTCTTGGGGTGTCACCAGCGCGCTGGGTGTAACATCACCAACTTACCGAGGACTCACTTACCCGATCATTCGTCTGGTTAGTCATCAGATTGCTCATTACCTCGTCGACGACTTTTCCTATAATTTATGACCCGTATTTCTCGAGACTCTATGGTGGCTTTCCTGACATCTCATTTGCCGGATAGGTGTTTGATTGTTAGTCAAATCTCTTGCTGGATCTCTCATCTGATCACTTCTCACACTTCTCAACGGATCACTTTTGACTGGTAGTTGGGAGTATCTGCAGTTACGGTGACACCTCGTAATCATGAATGGTAACTAAAGTACCCGTACATTATTCGGACGTACCAGGTACTCGTACGCAAAGGCGTACTACGCATTTTTTAGACTAGTGGATATTGTGAGATTTCTTTTTTCGAGTATTTTCTTTTTTTTAAGGGGCTGAAGGGGAGAGCACTGTACATGACCTGATCCTTTCTACACCTTCTTCATAACAATAACTCGACGAAGAAAATTTATTGGCAAAAAATATCAACCAGCGAAGTCTCCGGCAGGCAATTGATCAGCAATTGTGAACTGGAGGAGGCTAGGCCACGAGCTTCCAATAAGACAGTTTCCGAATGTGTTCGATTTCAAGAAGCGTTGGAGATATACCGAGAGGAGATTATTTCAACAAAGAGTGGTGCTGTAGTGGTTGCAGAGATGCCAAGATCAACCTTTGTGCATAGGGTTCAAGGCAGAAGGTCAGCGGAAGACTACCACAAATCATGCAGGTTGCTGAAGGAAGAAGAGGAGGAAATCTGGATATGGTACTGTGATATTCTTCAACGTACTGGATTTCCACAGAGCTTAAATGATACGATTGTACTAGCCAAGAAGATCCTACAGAAATGAAATCCAACTGCAACTATTGGTCCTCGATGGCTAAATCGCAGCTTTTATAAAGGACATCTGGAGGTGAAAGCACGGCGGAGTCAGCAGCTAGATAGGGTTAGAGTAACTCATGGGAACAACTTTGCAGTGTTAGAGGTGTTCTTTGAAATGGTATACCCTTTACCTGATACTATATAATAATTACTTAAGTATGAATAGCTGGCTAACTAAAAGCTAGTTATACAGGCTAGTCACTGAATTTGAAGTCAAGCCGAAGAATACCTATGATGTCGATGAAACTGGATTTGTGATGGGAAACACAAAAACCCACTGGGTTTTAGAGATAATTCGGTATTTACGTGACACTAGCGGTCGGCTTTTCTCGGCAAATCTCAAGGAACTTCAGCTCCCTCTTGGTACACGTATACAGGATGGATCTCAAGAGTTTGCAACTATTATTTGTTGTATTTGCACCGACGGTATCAGGAAAAAAAACCAAACCTTTTTTTTTCTATTTTTGCCTGAAACCTCAAGAAAAGTGGTTGAAAGTGGATATCTCAGACTCAAAAAAATCAATATACCTCTATTTTTTTTCCTGATAAAGCTATCTTGACCCTGTAATAATAATGAAGGCAAAAAATTAATTGCAGGATTCATGGTTCAAGAACCTCGATAATGTGCCAAGCAATATTCTCTTTGGTGTTTCACCAAACAGATGGACCAACAATAGTAGGTGTCACGTATCTGGCGTGACAGGCTCAGCGTCGCCACGGGTACCGCCCTCACGCTGGTCACCCTGTAGCTGTTCCTCATCTCCGCCGCTGCCGTTGTGGTCCTACACACCTAAACACATCACACCAGTCTCCACAGTAGCACTCCGGCAACACTGCCCCATGGAACCCTGACCTGGTTGCCGGCTGCCCAGAATCTACCTTGTCTTTCCTCACTGTTACGTGTCTGCATCAGCAAAAAATCAAAAACTGCTCCCAGTGCTCCCGTAGCTCCCCTAAGCATTGCTAACTCTCGTAAGAGGAGAAGTTATATTTTGCTCCCATAATGATTTGGAAAAAAAAAGTTGTTTATTTTTAGCTGAAACCTCGAGAAATGTTAGTTCAAATTTATGTTTCACATGTAAAAAAAAAGCAATATACTTCAACTTTCCATATTTTTTGCTGATGTGCCTCGCTCTACCTTGTATTATGTTTATTGATTATCATGCTGTGCTTGTCATATCCTTACTGTTTGTGTGTCTGTCTTACTATACTTGCACTTCTCCTTCTCCTTATCAGGTTTCCGGTTGTATGCTTTCCTTGTCACTTTCTTACTGTTGTGTGTCTGCCTTGCATTAGTCTGTTTCGAGGCGAAGGGGGTGAGAGTCAAGTACAATCGTGTATTTCTTTGGGTACGGCAATTGAGTCATGAAGGAGATATTCTGTGTTGGTCTTGCTTGCAAGACTGTGGTGTCCACAGTGGAGGAAAAGGTATAAAGGAAGGGGCATGGTAGCTAGTCTGGAGATTCTTCTCTACACAATCTATTCTCCCTGGCCCCCATCCACTGTTTTCCGACCACAACCACAAAAATATTTCTCTGGCCTTAATCAAGCTCTCGACATTGTTAATGGATACCCCAAGAGTCGCCATACAGTCTCATTAGCTGAAACAATGGATCTCTGTGGTTTCTATTTCGACCCCCCCACTCTCCTCGACTCCACTGTGGCAATCTCAGGTTTTGCATGCCCGCATACTGTCAGCTCACTCGACAAATCTCATGTCTCCCTCCAACCATAGCCAGGGACCACTTGACCCGTTTATCCATCCCAGTACCGCTGGAAATACCTCCAACCCCCTGCCTGGCACCGTTACGGAGACCCAGCCCCACCCACACAACAAACATTCTTGTGAGGATTCCGACTCTGAGAACAGTGATAACTGTGAAGCAGATCTAGATGCAATGGACATCCAACATGCCAAAAACATCACTACCACCCAGGCAATTGGCGACACTGATGCCAATGCCGCACTTGGTGTCTCACAACTGCCATCCCCTCTGAGCGCTGAACACGCGACCGTACGCTCTGACTTCGAGATCGTCACCATGACAGCTATGGAACGCCTCTACAGCCGAATCACAGCCGACATCGATAAGTCAGCTACTGATGCCACCAAGGCGTTTCAGAAAACCACAGACCAACTGCACAACCAGATCACGGCACTTGGTGCTCGAGTTACCCATCTGCAGCAGCAGATTCTCGCATACCAACATTTGGTGTGGCCGATTGAAACTGCACCGGCAGTGGTTCCAGTCATAAAGGTTCTCAAGACTAAACTCATGAAGAAGAACACGGTCGAAGATACAACAAGAAACCCTGCTGCCGCTGCCAACATATCCCCTCCAGTACCATCTACCATACCACAAACTATTCCCACCAATACCCACAGATGGGAAACCGTTCCAAGTGGTGCCAACAAGATGAAGGCCACTACACCAAAACTCATTACGACAAAATAACCACTGGCCGAACGAGAAGTAACCTGCCACTTCTTCAATACCAACAGCGATGACTCCACAACTGGTACGCAGAACACCAAATCCTTCGCCGAATGACAAGCTATGGTGGATATGGCACTCTGACAGGTCAACTCTGTCTTGGTCAACAACAAAGATGTCCTTGCCCCCCCTTTCATCAGAGCACGAGTCACCACATGTAGCTCTGTGGTCTTCACCAGCAACGTATACAATAATGTCATATACGAACACTACACCACCATCATTGCAGATGCTCTCTCCTACCATGGAAAGTGCGAGAAGCTGGAAATTCACAAGCGCTTCAGCCAGTATCTGCTTCACGGTGTCCCCACCCATCTATCTCTATCCAAAATCTCTAACAGTATTGCCACTAACTACGCTCAACTTGTTCAAGGCCAGACACGACGGTAGCTTACTCCTGCCGTCAAATGGGGAAATAAAACAAACTCCACAATCGTCATGACACTCACTGGGGACATCAAAAAGGCCAGTATTGGTCGCCAGAACCTCATTGTCTGCAACCATCAATCTCAGCTCGAGGACTACATCTCATACAGACAGTGCACCCAATGTCACAACTGTCAGACCTATGGACACCCAGCAGCACTATGCCGAAACAACTCCTGCTGTGCAGTTTGTGCAGACCCTCACAAAACAAAGGAGCACCCATATACCCTTACGACTTGCAAGAAAGACCCTGCCTGCAAACACTCTCCCATCCGCTGCGCAAACTGCAACTCATTGCATTAGGCCAGCGACCCGAATTGCCCAGAGCGAATCAAGCTATGCATCCTCACCAAATCAACTACAATCAACCAGGGAGATGCCCCCATGGCAGGAGTAGCCGAATAAATGGCCCTACACGCCGTTGGGTCCATACAGCTGCTGAACTGTGTGAGAGGCCAAGCAACGACAATTTCAGCACTGCAAGATTTCGCCAAAAAACCTGAAAACATCATCTTACTCCTTCAAGAACCATGGTACGATAAACATGGACACCCACCCACACTGCCAGACTTCAACAATTTCACACCAACACCTATCAAACCAAGATGTGTGACATACGTCTGCCGCACACCTGGCCTCACTGCTAGAACATCATTTACCAACCATGACTCCTTCCTCGAACCACAATTACCTCAATACAGAACTCGACAACAATCACCTTCACCCTCTACAACTTCTACTCACCAGGGCGCCCAGAACCCATCGCAAGACTCCTTCCAAGCATTCCAGTACTGAAAGAATGCATCCTGATGGGGGATCTCAACACTCACCATGTATGGTGGCAAGGACCTGTACCTCAAACTGCACAAACCTCACCAGCAAGCCACCATCTTGCAGAATGGCTCGAATCAAACAACATCCAATGACATAACGAACCTGGACTACCCACCCACCACCCCAAGAATGGAGGTACCCCATTTACCATCAATCTATATCTCTCTAGGGGTGACATCACCACCTTGATTCTTTCACTGGCCGTAAACCACGACACTACCTCCGATCACAGCTCCATCACAGTTATGCTATTACTTTCTTCCTCGACACCTACAGCTTCAGTGTGGCGCAACTGGAACAAAGCAAACTGGGAAACCTTCAGTGAGCATATCCGTTCCACTGGTATCGACCTGACAAATCTGCAAGGAAAAGAAGATACATTGCGGGCAGTCACCAATGTTACAACCATACTCCACCAAGCCATCAATGCTGCTGTCCCTGCAGGCACTCCATGGAAACCTGAAGCACCATGGTGGAATCACAGCCTGATACTCGCAAAACGGTCGGTTAAAAGGGCAGACAAACAGGTATGACGATGTCCATCCTCACAGAATCGAAAGGACAGTCAAAACAACTACCACCACTGGACAACGATGGTACGAGCAGCTAAAACTGCATACCATATCAAGCAACTGCAATCCACGAATACCAAGACCATTTGGAAAACCACCCGCCATCACCATACACATCATTGCCGTATCCCACCGCTCAAAGGAGAGACCGAATTTCGGGCCAAATGTGCATCACTACAGAACGCACTCTTTCCAGCTGTCAACAACCTACCCCACCAACATCTACCAGACAACTTCCTCACCTCAAAACTTGATTTGTATCGACAAAGCCATCCAGTCACAGCCCGCGAAGTGTCCCTAGTCATCACCAATCTGAAATACGGTACATTGGTTGGACCAGATGGGATCAGCTACACTACATTTCGCCACCTACATGACACCATGCCTGGAATCCTCCCTCTCCTCATTGATGCTTGTCTAACCCACACAGTCCACCCACCGGAATGGAAAGCGGCCAACTGTGTGGTTATTCCAAAGCCAGGCAAATCATCCTACACACATCCGAAATCATACTGACCCAACTCCCTCCAATCCTCCTTCGGTAAAGTCCTGGAATCAATTGTGGCAAAACGACTTGCACACACTGCTCTCAGATGGGTTGGTACCCACCCCTTTCAAATGGGCGCCCAGCCCCAAAATTCCGCAGTGGATGCCCTTCTCCGTACGATTACACTGATTGCTAGGGCCATCAGCATGAAGAAGACCAACAAGAAATGCACCCCCTGACTAGTAGTACTGACGCACGACATCGAAGGAACATTTAACTAGGTCCACCCCTCAACTGCAAGACATTATGCACCAAAGATGCATGCCAACATACCTAACCAACTGGGTTTCAGCTTTTAATACGGACCGAAAAATTGCCTTTGGCTTTGACCAGCAGTCCGAAGATTCCCAACCTTATGAATGCGGTCTCCCCCAAGGTTCACCTGTCTCACCCATCCTATTCCTCATCTTCAGTAATACTATGCTGGAAAAACAACATTACCCAGCAGATGCCACCAATACTTTATATGTCGATGATGTCTGCATGGTACAAATGTCACAAAGCAGAGCCGAAGCCAACACACTACTGGAAGATCGAACTGAACAACACCTCCACTGTGGCCGGCACCTCGGGCTCACCTTTGCACCAAGCAAATCAGAACTCCATATTGTCTTCCCCTTACCAGCAAATTCAAAAACATCAGCCTTTCCTCCCATCCTCCCCTCCAGGTAATGAACACCACCATTACACCAAAGCGTCAAATCAAATACCTGGGTGTTTATATCGACGAATCTCTCTGTCAGCTTCCTCCACCATGCATCTATGGCAGCCAGTCAAGGAAACCGGGTGCTCGGCAGTTTCAATTTCTTACGACACCGGTCACGTAGTATCCCAGCTCATATTGCACACCACCTGGCACTGACGGCCATACTACCTGCTATGTTTTGGGCATCTCCAGCATGGTGGACAGGCACCCCAATGCTAAGTTCCACCCTCAAAATCACCTATAATGCAATAGGACGGTGGATTACTGGACTCCCATACAACACCCGGCTCACCAATCTCCTCACCCTCACAAACCTTCCCCCGATGGAGGCGTACCTCGATTACCTTTCTCTACAATACGCCATCCGACTCCACTTCCTGCCTGATCACCATGCCCTTAGCCGGCCACATCCAGAACAAACGACTCGCAACAATCTTCCAGGTCTCCACCACCTTTATGCACTCAGTAAGCACCTTGTTATAGGGAAGTTCGAAGATCGGATGAGTACCTCTACGGCAGATGGAGTACCCAAAATCATCTGTCCCAACCCAGACAAAACAATATCGCTCCAGAAACTACACAAAAAATGGCTTCGCTCACTTCCTGACCACACCATTGTCATTTACACTGATGGCTCTAAGCTAGACAGTGGGGCAACTGGATGCGGATGGGTGATTTTCAACATCGGAAATCACCAACTCTTTCGGATCAAAGAAGGAAGCTGTCACCTTGGCAATCGCGCAGAAGTCTACGATGCCGAATTACATGCTGTCCAAGAAGCTACCAACGCCCTGTTCACCACCACCATTTCACACTCACCGATTTTCATCTGTATCAACAACCAAGCAGCAATCGATACACTCCAGTTCAACAAAGAAAACCACGAATACGCTCGACATGCCCTTGACTCCATTGCACAACTCTGACTACTGGGCTGGGATATCAGTACGGTCTGGTGCCCCTTACACTGCGGCATTCCAGGTAACGAACGTGTTGATACACTTGCAAAAGTCGGAACCACACATCTGATTCCGTGCCAGCATGCCGCCACCACCAACTTGATCTGGCTCCAAACTCAGGCACAAGCCCAACTCCTTCAACGTTGGAAACAGGAACTTCCACTCTCCAATCTCTCCTTTACTTTTCCAGCTCACCTACACAATGTTGAATAGGCAGATACACGGGCCCTTTGGTGAGTTTTCTGCAACAGATCCCCTTCCGACCTGCATCCGAATAAAACTGTCGATCCATGTCCATGTGGGCAAGACCTACACACATCTCACCACCTCCTACGTGACTGCACCCTCCTTACGCAATGGCATTCCCAGATGCAGCTCTCCACCTTGGGTGATCTCCAATCCCTCTCTTTCCTCACCAACCCAGCAAACTGGCTTGGACGTCAAAACTTTCTGCAAGCTACTGGACTTGGTCACTCTACCAATATCTGTTACGATAAACAACCCATATCCGTACAGAAGGACAAAGTTTCTGATTCGGATTCATTGGAGCCGGACTTTGGAGTCTTTAAACCATAAAAACGACACTCCGATCAACAGAATGATGGATCAAAAAGGTACGAAGGAGCTTTCCTTGGTTTGCCTTTGTGATACAACCTCTCAGCTGGTTTCTTGGTCGAATGCAATTTTGTTTTCTGATTTTCTTTCATTTTTGGTGCGAATGTTCTGTTTGGTGGTTGGAAAGATGGGAACCCTATGGGGGTGGTATGGCGTGGAGGAGTGTATGTAGTCTGAAGTACTGAAGCACGAGCAAATTAAATGGCATATTATCCACTCCAACACCCCTAACCTTCCGCGAGCGCAACAACTACAACTTCTCCACACGGCCATCAGAGTCTACCTCTGATGGCCAAGGACATCTACAACACTACCTCTGTCGCACCATCGTGACAGATCCAACTCTTTCTTTTCCTGTCACACTAGCGCGACAGAAAACGACAACTTCTCCCTTGTCATGTCTTTTGTGTCGGCACGACCAAACCCCTCCTCAAAAAACACTGGGGGCATGGCTTTGACCCTGAAAAGTCAACCAAGCCCACACCCACCCACACCTCGGCTACAGCAGGACCCCTGTCCTGGCTGACAGCCACCAACCACAACCTCTCCCGGTGGCCACGCGTACCCACACACACAACTACTGGCCCACCACCACCTGGTGGCCGCGAGTTTCGGCTTGTGTAAACCACCACCACGATGCCCAGTGGTCGTGGGCTTCGGCGTGCACATCCACCGGACCCCTCGGCAGTCTTATGTATGGCGTATACAGCCAACAACCCAAACCAACCCCTCCTCCGATGTTTGCATACACCCACTTATGCTCCCGACGGTCCACCACCACCTGGTAGCTGTTTGCTACAGCCCACACTACCCCAAACACCACTGGCAATCAAGTGCCCCGGTGTTGGAAAAGCTTCTCGCTGCTGAGCATTGAGCGGACGCCGTTGCTGGGGAAGCGAGCGCCGGAGGAGGGAGTAGATGCAGGGAGCCCAATTGGGACAAAGAGGGGAAGCAGTGAGGATGTACTTTGGGTTCTCTGTCTTGTGTCTTTCTTCTGTACACTCTTTAGACATACAACTCTCGCCCCGCTCGAACTCTCACTCCACCGTAAAGAATCTCATCTCTCTCATCTCCTCCAAAGATCCTTCTGCTCTCTTTTCTTGATCAAAGCTTACATGGGCGGCCATAACCATTCAATAGGTTATGAGCCCGGTGCTGTAACCATCACGCACAGATTGAACGAACTCGACAAAGATACTCAGTTGCTCTTCCTCCTCTCCACCACGAATCATGTTATCGCAAACCGATAAACACACCATCAGTTACCCACTCGAATTGCCCAGCATGTCTACTCCCGACACCACCAACGAGAAGGTCTTCAAGCATCCCCTCGGAACCATCACCCTCCTGAACTCTACGAACTACGCCTTCTGGAAGGCGAATTGTGAACAGGTCTTGCATAGCATCAAGGCATGGAGGATCGTCGTGGAAGAAGAGGAGGAACCCGAGAATTCTGAAGGAATGACCAAGGCCGCCATCCACGGACGTAGGGCCTATGAGGACTTCACTACGCAGAAGGCCCAGGCTGGCACCATTATCTACGGATCATGCAGCCCTGATGTCAAGACCCATCTGAATCAGGTCAAGGATCCCGTGAGGATGTGGAAGATACTAACAGAACAGATGGACACGGCAAACACCACTGTTGGCCGTTTGACGCTTTTCCGGCAATTCAGCCAAATGCGTCCAGTCCCCGGTCAACCCATTAACACCTACTTTTCCCAACTCCTAAATATCACCAACCAGCTGGCCGGCACCCCTGAAGCTGTCCCAGACATGGTATTGAAGAACCACATCTTCACGACTCTCCCGGAGATGTTCAAAATCAACATCATGATGCTTCAGTCTTGAGCAGATATTACAGTCCAGCAAGTACTCAATGGCCTGAAGGAGTGCGAACAGAATGAGGCACTGGCCACTAAACCAGATGCTGTCTCGGAGTCCCTGTACTCTCAAAATGGAGGAAGAGGTGGTGGTCGAGGAGGTTGAGGAGGTCAAGGAAACCATCGTGGAGGTGGAGTAGGACACGGCGACCAGCGCCCCCAGAAGTGGTGCAGCTGGTGCAGCTCCAACACCCACAATTTCGAAAACTGTTGGAAGAAGGACGGTAGCAATAAACGATCACGAGACGGCAATCAGGAAACCAGGCCTACCTGCTATGGATGTGGAGAAATGGGACATATAAAGAGAAACTGCCCAAAGAGACGACATGGAAATGGAAATGGAAGCGGAGATGGAAGTGGCAGCGGATTTTACGGCCAAGGCTATGGAACTGGTCCCGGAAGTGGAGGCGGATTCTACAGACAACATCACAGAAATTGGAATGGAAACGGATCGTATGGACAAGGCCGTGGAGATGCAAATGGAAACGGTTTGTATGGTCAAGGTCACGTAAACGGAAATGGATACTATGGCCAAGGCCGTGACAATGGAAACGGAAGCAGTCTCTACGGCCAAGGTTATGGAGGAAGCTCTGGATCTGGTCAAGGAAATGGATACCAGGGACAGAAGCTTCTCAGAAATGGCCCCAACAATCCGCAATGAATCGCGGGGTCGACCTCCCTGAATTCAGAGGTGATGGTCGCGTCAAGGTCATCAATGAATTCGAGGCTTGGGGTCTGGGCCATTGACTCAGGAGCCTCTGATAACTGTTGCAATGATCTTACTGAATTTAAGAAGGACTCGATTAGAAAAACAAATATGATCATCAAGCTGGGAGACAAGAATGAAGTACATGCCAGGAAGAAGGGAATAGTACAATTGAACAGGGTATGTATTGAAGCGTTCTTTGTACCAGAATTTCGAATTTCACTTCACTCCGTCAGCCAACTCGACTCTTTTGGCCTCACTGCGATATTCAAGGACGGAACATGTACAACGATCAACACCTCAACAACTCTCTCGGTACCACACTCAATCGCGGTCTTTATATCCTCCCACAAGTCGGATTCGCCAAAACCTCAGCAACAAACCTCCCATGACTCAGATCCACTCACGCCTCCTAATCCAGAAACACCCGTAAATCAGACTCGATCGAAGTATGGTACCAAAGACTGGCACATCTCAACTACACAGACCTCAAACTCATCTTGGATTCGTCGGATAAGAAGACCAAAACCAAAACCCCTTGGGAAACGCCGGGACTATGTGAAACCTGCGTCGAAACGAAACAGCAACAACACGTGATCCGAACAAAGTCATCCCACTCTGTAACACCCTTCGAACTCATACACTCCGATCTCTGTGGACCCATGAAACACAGCATTGGAGGCGTCCAGTTCTACATCATCTACATCGATGATTGCACACGCTACACCCAGGTATATTTCCTCATCACAAAATTAGCAGAAGAAATATCTGCCAAGTTTCAAGCATTTCAAGCGTAGATCAAGGCAAGAGGGTTTCAGATCTTGAGCTTTCGATGTGACAATGGATCCGGCGAATATAACAACTCTCTATTTCTCAGCATACTTAGGGAGAGTGGAATCTCCTATGAACCATCACCACCCTATACTCAGCACAAGAATGGGGTTGCCGAGAGGATGATTCGTATGCTCAATACCAAAGCGAGAAGTATGTTGAAGGATGGAAATGTACCGATACGATTCTGGCCCGAGGCCATCCGAACGGCGTGCTACCTTCACAGAAGATCCCCTACCTCAAGTCCCTCCAGAAATCGCTCACCGTATGAGGCACTGTTCAGAACAATCCCACAAATCAAGCACCTATGGAGATTCGGTTGCAAGGTGTACAAACACATTCCGCCTGCACAAAGGACAGAGAAAAAGTTCGGTAGCCATTTGAGTATTGTTATGATGCTGGGCTATGTCCACGATACCACGAAAATCTGGCGAATTTGGGACTTCAAGTCCGGAAGAAACGGAAGAGCTGTGGAATGCTCAAGTCTAGTCTTCCAAGAAGATGAGAATGCACATGGAAAAATTGCGGAAAATGAAATGCTAGAGGATGTTGGATTTCCTGAGAAAACGGAGAAAGTCTACGAAATAATTAAGAGCTGTCCGGATCCACTAGGTAAGTAAGAAAAGAAAGACTGTTCCCTGCCCTACCCCCTTCTCTCTCCAGCTCGTCACTCAGAGAAAAGATACCCAACAAAGCTCCTATCTATAAGACAGAGTGGAATATTGCCTGTCGGGAAAAGATAGTTGGAAACATGCCTATGGGGAAAGGCGGGAAAATGAATCAGCCAATGAAGGTGGAGCCAGAGAAGCTGAGCCCACCGGTAAAGGCTGGAACCTATGAAGGTGGCCAAAAGAAAGCTGGGTCAGCCGTGAGAGGAAAACTGCAATCAGCCTATGAAGGTGGGGGCCAGGAAAAGCTGAGCACACCAGTAAAGGCTGGGGCCTATGAAGGTGGGGACCAGAAAAGCTGAGCACACCGGTAAAGGCTGGAGACCTATAAGGCAGCCAAAAAGGAGCTGGGCTCGCCGGAAAAAAGCGGAAACAGCAACAAAGGTCTACGAGATGGAGCCCTGGAGTGCCCAGAAAAGACAAGAATACCCAGAAGTTTTCTTTTCTTTCTGTCTTTCAGATTATACTCTTTGTTTTCATTGCTTCTCTGCTTCCACCCCCCCTTCAAGAAAGGAGAACAAAAATCGCTAACAAACCGACTAGATAACTACGTATCCACTTGAACGAGAAGCAAAGCAAGGATTGAAACGAACAAAGCCGTGATGAGCAAGGCACATGAAGAAGGGGGTGATTGGACGTCTTCACAGCGTGTTGCAACAGCGTTCCTGACTCTGGGAATTGCCGAAGCGACTGAAGCGGCTGAAGCCGGAGAAAATGAGATTGAGACAATCAATGGGCCTGAGAATGAGCCAGCCACGTATGAAGTGGCACTCAGGAGTACTCAAGCGAGAGAGTGGGAAGAAGCTATACGCCAGGAGTGGCAGGTGCTGATTGAAAACCACACGTTTGATGCTGTCCAAGGAAACCACAACTCTGGTACTGACCGAGGAAAGCAGCAGACCGAAGGATATGAAGAAGCAATCGGATGCAAATGGGATTACCGGAGAAAGACCAACCCGGATGGATCGACTAGGTTTAAGATGTGATTGGTCATCAAAGGATATGCCCAGAAGGAAGGAATCGACTACGATGAAACCTACGCTCCGGTCTCCAAAATGACAACCTTTCGACTCCTACTGGCACTATCGGCGCAATACAGATGGAACGTAGATCACATAGACGTGGTCACCGCATTCCTAAATCCAAAAATCGATCGAGACAATATCCATATGGAAACACCTCCCGGGATTGAGTGGTTGGAGCTACATATACCAGACCGAAGCATGCTAGCTCTTCGGAAAGCGCTGGGCGGACTGAAACAGGCGCCCAGGCTGTGGTATGATGATATCAACGAATATCTACAGTAAATAGGATTCCATCAATCGGCCGAGAACCCCAACCTATATCTTCAGCCCGGAATACTCCTGATACTCTATGTGGATGATTTGCTGATAGCATATGATGGAACCGAAGGAAAAGGGCATGAAATCAAGTGCCTACTACAGGCAAAATACAAGATGTGCGATCTGGGAGCAGCCAAGAGGTTTCTAGGCAGAGAAATTGAGAGAGGAGAAAATGGAAGTATAAGTATCTGCCAGCGGGTGTACATTAACATGATTCTGAAGAGGTTTGGGCAACAGGATGCAAAGTCAGCAAAGACTCCCCTTGACCATCAAGTGGACCTTGCGAACACCAACTGTGAGGATAAAACAGCCAATCGAAAAGAGTACCTGTCAATTGTTGGCTCCTTGATGTACGCAGCACTTGGAAGCAGACTGGACATCGCCTTCAGCGTTACCACTCTTAGCCGGTAGAACATTCAACCTTTCGAAAGGCACCTGACCACCACAAAGAGGGTACTATGATACTTGAAGTCAACTTCCGAACCCCATATCCACTAGCGACGACTTCCGTACTCACACGCTGACTATTAACACGCCAACTTATCAGCAAAATTTTTGGGAATTCCTAGGGAGCTCCCATAGCTCCCGTAGCTTCTGTAAGCATCGCTAACTCCTGTAAGCGGAGAAGTTATATTTTGCTCCCGTAAGGATTTAAAAAAAAAAAAGTGCTTTATTTTTAGCTGAAACCTTGAGAAATATTAGTTCAAATTTATGTCTCACCTGTAAAAAAAGCAATATACTTCAACTTTATATTTTTTTCCTGATGAAATCCTCACACGATCCCAACTCACACAACTCGGTTGTGGGCTTCACCGACTCCGACTGGGCAGGAAATCTGACAACTCGAAAGTTGATTGGACGATGTGTGTTCGGTATTGGCTACATCGATGGCAACAACAAGCTGGTGACATCCGGACTGATTCACTGGCAAGCGAAATCTCAAAGCGTGGTAGCTCTTCCAACACTCGAAGCTGAGTATATCACTTGCTCCCACGCCACTCGGGAGAGTCTTTGGTTGAAGTGCATAACCAAGGAGGTAGCAGATGGAATGTCTGTGCAGGTGTCGGAAGGCCCGGTGCCTATTGGATGTGATAATCAGGGTGCCCTTAAGCTGATCGCCTCCGGAGTTGTACGCCAGAAGTCGAAACACATCGATGTCAAATATCACCATATTCACGACGAGCAGCAGTGAGGATCAGTCAAGTTCCAGTACGTTACCTCAGCAGCGAATCTGGCCGACCTCCTCACGAAGCCGCTCGCTGCACCCTGACAGGAGCAGCTGTTACAGCTCACGGGCTTGGTAAAGCACCCATCACAGCTACACCAGCAAGGAAGAGGGGGTGTGGATCACCGGCAACGAGGAAAGGATGAGAACCCAATAGAAAGGAGAACCCAATCAAAGAGATTGAGCAACGGGAGAAGCGAGCACAAAATGGAATAAGAGAAGGACTGGAAAAGGTTGCTCAAATTGGTTTGGTTTGCTCTTTTGATTTGATTGACTTTGGTATTGTTGGAGTCAGCACTCATTTTCCTGATAGCAGTTGTTTTTTCCCACAGGGTTTTCACTGCAGAGGTTTTAATGAGGTCGACGGGGAAGCAGGGGCTAATGGTTGGTTTTTTGCATTTCGTCTTGGGAAGTCTCAGCATGAGAAGAGGGGGTGTGTTGAAAAAGCTTCTCACTGCTGAGCATTGAGCGGATGCCGTTGCTGGGGAAGCGAGCGCTGGAGGAGTGAGTAGATGCAGGGAGCCCAATTGGAACAAAGTGGGGAAGCAGCGAGGATGTACTTTGGGTTCTCTGTCTTGTGTACTTCTTCTGTACACTCTTTAGACATACAACTCTCGCCCCGCTCAAACTCTCACTCCACCGTGAAGAATCTCATCTCTCTCATCTCCTCCAAAGACCCTTCTGCTCTCTTTTCTCGATCAAAGCTTACACGGACGGCCATAACCATTCAACACCCGTCATATCCGAATGCCAAAAACATCACCACCTGGTGACTGACGGCCCTAACCTTGTCACCACCAAACCACACGGTCGCGGACTTCGGTACGCACGACCAACCCACCACACGGTCGCGGGCTCAAGCATGCGTGACCACACACCTTTTCCTTTTTCCTTGGGTTGTTGTTTTACCTTGGTGCCTCTTCTTTCCTTTTGAGATGACGAGAAGGCAAGCCCGAGCCTGTATACTTTGTGCTTCGCGCCATAGCTAGATGGGTACTGAGAGGGTGGTCCGATCCCAGAGGGACTGTTCGTAGGCTAGCAGGAGGAGGGGAACATTCATCAGAAAGATGGGAGCCCCATGGGGGTGGTACGGCGAGGAGGAGCGCATATTATCTGTAGTGTAAAGCGCAATAGATCGAAGTCGTATATTATCTCTCTCCACAGACCTCTCTCACTCTACCTCCATGACCCGGCGCTGCGACCACCACCTGTAAGAACTAGTAAGAGATAAGGGCAAAGCAGGATACCGTCACAGCGTAGCCGAATACCGCAACAATATCATCTCGGGTGTGAAGAGATAAAGGCGACGCAGGATACCGCCACAGTGAAGCAGAATACCGCAACGATACAATGCCAAGGGTGAAGAGATAACGGCGAAGCAGGATACTGCTACAGCGAAGCCGAATACCGCGATGATACCATGCCGGGTGTGAAGAGATAAGGGCGTTGCAGGATACCACCACAGCGAAGCTGAATACCGCAACGATACCACCCCAGACGTGAAGAGAAAGGGCGAAGCAGGGTACCGCCACAGCGAAGTCGAATACCGCAACGATACCACCCCGGGCGTGCAGAGATATGGGCCAAGCAGGATACCACCACAGCAAAGCTGAATAATGTAACGAGATCACCCTATGGCACCTGTCCAGCAGCACAGACTAGGGAGACAGGATCTTGACACTAGATTGCGTCCCCAATTGACACCTGATATAGCAAGGCAACACCCATCGTCGAGTCCCACAATGAAGACTCTGAGAATTCAGGGAAGTCCCTGGCGACCAGCGAGCCCTGAGCCCTGTGACACTGGAACCACAATCAAGACCACAGACACCTGAGTCAGCAGAATAACCTACAAGAATGGCGGAAGGATCAGGTACAGGGGGAAGTGGACCCTACTTGCTAACTACAGAGATGCTGCAAACTCACTTAGCAGCATGCGACAGACCGCCGCAGAACTGTTACCCAAAGCTCCGGGACCCCTAACCATTGGAAGGAGTAAAAGCAAAATTCAAAACATTCCTGGCTCAGTGTGAGCTGAAGTTCAGGACAGAAGGGAACCGATTCGATGACAATTAGAAAAAGATGGGATACGTATCCCCCCTACTCTGAGGGGTGGCATAGAACTGGGTAGAAACCTTTCTCAACCAGGAAGAAGGAATCAACCTATCATGGGAAGAACTGAAAACCAACATGAAGTATGCTTTCGGCCAAGTAGATACCGAGGAAATAGCATTCGAGAAATTCCAGAAAATCCAGCAGGGAAATCGAATGGCGGCAACCTACTGGCCAGAATTTCAGCGAACCAAAGCCAACGTCCCATACATGGATAATGTATGCATTGCATGATTCCGAGATGGATTACACCCCGAAGTAAAAAGATACCTGGTCATGAGCGAAACACCCACCACAGTCCTAGTAGACTACGCCACTATGGTGTTGGGGAGCCAAGAGAATGGGCGCTGTATGGGATTCTTCAACGGGAGGAGGAAGGGAAAACCCAACCCAAATGTGTAGTATTTCGTAAAAAGCAGGGCAGGAACATCGAGAGAAAGTATCAATTTGTCGGAGGCTACTCTCTAACAATGCAAGAAACAACTATTTTATATTCGGGGCAAAATTCCCCTCCCACACGCTACCACTGTCCTAAACTCCTCAACCCCATCTTTTCCAACCCTGCCCCATCCCTCATTCATCTTCACTCACTCCACTTTCAATTTTTCCCACTCTCACTCAACTTTTTCACCTTTCACTCAACTCCTCCAAATATCCACTGTAACACCCACCCCCTTCAAAGGTTTTCGGAGTCGCTGGCATCTTCCAGCACTACGGAAACTTTGTGTAAAACGTAGGGACGGACTATATCAGTATGCCAGCCTTTCATGAGCCCATTCGTTTCCGGATGTCGTAAATGAAGTTTGCCTTTAGCTGTTATATGCACGATCTCTACGGGGCCTTTCCTGCAGTAGGTCCACGGTTTACCATGCTGAGTCTTCAACTGGTAGTTCTGGTAAAGAACCAAGTCGCCAATCATGTAATGGTGGCGGCACAGACCCTGTTCATGATTGGCAATCCTTCTGGCCCACTGGTCGATCTGCATACTGACAGCTTCCTGTCGGACAGCGTCCAACTTGGCTAGTTGGATTTCTTGTAGCTGCTTCATCATCTCTTTGTGGCCTCCAGGATCGGTAAGAATCTTGTTCGCCTGAGTAGGCACAATGAGGTTGAGGACTTTGGTGCGTGGCGTGAATCCCAGCAGCAGCATCGATGGAGAGTGACCAATTTCGCTGTACGGGTGATGAGTGTTGAAAGCCAGCTGCGCATCTGGCACGAGTGTAATCTATGCAGTTGGCTTCTCCTTGGCCATCCTCCGAATGTATGTCTTGATGGATCCAATAGTGCATTCGACCTTTTCCTGTCCTTTTGCCTGTCCAGGGGATCCAAATACCTACCTCACGCCCATCTTCTCGGTCCACTCAAGGCAGTGCTGGTTATAGAAGTGCGGGCCTCGATTAGAATGCAGAACTTGTCGAAAACCAAAGCGTTTGCAGTATCTACCCAGGGATACGACAGTCATGTTGCCAGTGGCCGTGGTGGTAGGATAGATCTCCAACCTTCCTGTTAAAGCATCTATGGTGAAGAGGCAGGAGTGCTTACGAGCAGTACCAGCAGCTGTATATGAACCTGCATAATCCACGTGTTGTAGGAGGAGGATTCCGGCCACTGCGGGCGCTGCGGACGCTACGCCCTGTGGGGTGTCTAGAGTTCGGGTGATACGGACAGTGCTATGGGAGTGTGACATAGGGCTACATAGGACAGTCACAGTAGACAGTCACAGGCGGCGCATGGACACTCATATATAGTGTCCGGCGCTTGCCTCTCTAGAATGGACATGCTTCTTGCTACCCCACAACTGGTAGCAACACTTTTTTTCCTTTTCGTGTTGTGGCATCCCGCGAGACGAGCGACGAGCCACCTCCTCTCCCCCCCACCTCCCGCGCAAGAGAGAGGCGAAGGAGGGCACGTGAGAAGCATC
>Ga0307508_10002630_pt1 | contig 18870 bp, 23 predicted proteins | sample 9_EM_MG_FD_203089 | JGI IMG/M metagenome (GOLD analysis project Ga0307508, IMG submission 203089) | Populus trichocarpa ectomycorrhiza microbial communities from riparian zone in the Pacific Northwest, United States - 9_EM | ecosystem: Host-associated > Plants > Roots > Unclassified | place... | reverse complement strand
CCATCCAGAGTGCTGCAGTTTGATGGAGGTGGGTGGGTGACGTCCCTATCCGGTGGAGGGTGGGGGCAGTGAAATGTATGCAAGCCACATCTCACGCATTATTGAAATATGGTATCATGTGTTTAAATACCTGGTACAAAACAAAGCGACACATAGGTAATGTACTATTTCTCTCTCCAGTTAGTTAGTCGAATGGTTGATATACAACCAGAACACCCCTTGTGTCACTCATTTCAGGGACCTCCTGAAATGCACAATATCATACCATATGTCTCAGTTTCAATGTATATACTACCAGAACACCCCTTGAAATGCGTGATATGAGATGTTTCCACCCGAGTTCTATTTCTCTACTACCCATCCACATGCACCATATCGCGCATTTCAGGGACCCCCTGAAATGCGCGATACAATACACTCTCAATGCCTCTGACACGATCCCAGACAACAAATATTCCAATAACAAGTCCTGGTCCATCGTAGCCCAGGGCATGTTCCAGCTTCTGGGCACAAGCCTGATGGTAAGTCAAACATTCCAGAACCCCAAGTGGGAGCTAAACGTTGTTCATGAAGTCCACAGACACAGTCTGTGGTGATATCACCTCTCACAGGCCCCCTCCAAGTATCACATACATGTTTCCTACATACACGTATCATCTCGCGCATTTCAGGGGGTCCCTGAAATGCGCGGGATGATACATGTCCATTACAGTAATATTTAACTAGTCACTGAATTGCACAGTGGTCACTACATTTCATTGTGTACATCAACGAAAGTTAGTATACAACTGTAACATAGGCCGATCGCGCATTTCAAGACCCCCTGGAAATGCGCGAAATGGACCATCAAAACATGGCCTAACCAGGGGTTAACCCTGACCTATTTACAAAAAAGAGGTAGTATGCCGGATAGTCCCAGATGCACCTTGTTAAGCACCCCCGCTCCGGCGGGCTGGTCCTCCGGCCGGAGTTTGCAACTCCCCGGAGCTGAGTTAAGATAAACTTGGTCCATGCGTTACACGGTACTTACTGTTCAGAGAGAGGCAGAAGGATCCATGCCTAGCAAGCAGTCCTGAATAAGGACACGGTCTGACCTATTTACAAAAAGTAGGTAGTATATTATTCAAATCTCTCCTCACCCCATACAAATCTTTCAACGATCCCATCCACAATCTCCTGTAACCTCCTCTCGATCATCGAATTGCTCAGAAATGGGCTGAGGTGCTCCTCTTCAAATGCACGCACTAGTCTGTGGCCAAGCTCCGTGAGTGGAATCATCGTAGCACCCTTTATGGCTTGTATCAGCAATCCGAGCATTATCATCTATGCCTGCACACACTAACCCTGTGTGTTACACTGAATGTCCGAATTGTGTCTTGTCCTAAGCGTGCATTGTGTGGCAGTGGTGGGTGTACCTTAGGTTATTGCCCACCCGTCAGCCCCAATACATATCGCTGCGGTGTAGGGCACACCTGAGTCGTCATTTGCATTGTCACCGTAATTGTCCCTTGGGCAGCTCCGCTTTCCTGTAATGTCACGTTCCATTAGTTAGACTACAGTCCCCCTTTCCGTTGGCACACCCACCATGTCAGCCATTGTCGTGGTATTGCTTCCGCTGTTCATGATGGGGATTTTTATGGACCTCCGCCCGCATTATAAATGATATTCAATGCCTTATGTCACGCCGTGCGTACCATACCTTAAGGGGAACCGTGCAACGCATGTTCACTGTATGCCAAATCGACCCTAGATGTTATTGAGTAACCTGACCCAATCTATCTGTATTGTTGCTCTTATTCGCTGGAATGCTCGCTTTGAAGACACTGTGACCTTCGTTGCACATGTATGCACCACCCTTTATCCATGCGCATTGTCTGTCACAGAATGTCGCTCCACTCTGGGTCCCGACGTATGGTCGCTGCAGAATCGTCCAGGAATGCGGTCTGGAAGCGTGCCCAGAGTTCTTCCTGGTGTCTTTGCATACTTGTCAACGCATGGACGCAAGGGAGGTCATTTGCTCACCGTCTCCTGCCCCTCACTCGGACAGTCTCCCTGGCCCCTTCGTTTCCATACTCCTCCATCCACTCCATTCCCTGTTTGTCTGTTGGCGTACACGCACTCAGCTCGCGCACAGTGGCTCTGAGCCGTTCCCACAGCGCAGACACGTTTCCGCCAAACTTGACATTGTTCGCGAACGGCAGGCAGCTGTGACGCCGTTGTGTGACTCCATTGGCCCATGTCAGCTCTACCTGTGGATGCAGTTGACGACACAGTGGGCATTTAGACCGCACAAGCTGCATTCCATACTCCTCCCTGCAAGGCAATACCGCACCATTCATCCAGTCCTTCACCGCACACTCGACGCAAATTGTATGCCCACAGGCCGTGGTCACAGGAAGACACCTTTGGGCCCACATCGTTCCTTAAATCATTTCTCTGCTCGTGTTATTAGAGCAAGACACCCACATCAGATCGTAACAGCTGGTGTTGGTCGCTCCCCTCAGCCCCGTGATGCCCATGGATTACGTATATTGACTCACATATCACACATATACCCATCCTCGATTTGGGATTTTATTTCTTTGACCGTGGTCACCAATCGGGTCCGTTCTTCCACCATTCCATTTACTCTCTCCGCTTCAGCCTGTATACCTCCCTTCAACAGTGCGACCTCTTTCGCATGGTCCTCCATCATTTGCCTGCTCCACATCAATACCTGGGTATGTTCTGCCTCCTTGTCCCTCAGCCGCTTCTCTGCGCCGATCATCATTCCCTGGGCTAGCTCCTCACGAAGTAGTGCCTCGTGGCGCTGCTCGCGAATTTGGATAGCGAAGCGTCGTAACAAGTCCGCCTCGTAGGACTTGAGTTGCAGTTTTCGGTCCAACTCGGCAGCACGCCGCCTGGTCTGATCGAGTTCTACTTCAAGAGATGGAGACGGCGACCGGTGGTGTGCTGCTGACTGTTGACCTTGACCCATTGACGATATACCGCCCTCTTTGAATTCAAGTGGTGTGGTTGCATTCTCTCCATGGCTAGCCGTCCCGTAGCCTAACGTCCCATCTCCACTACCTATGATCTGGTAATGTTCCGAGACGTGTCGCTCCTTCCCCTTCCCACCAGGGGCCCGGAGCTGTTCGGACAGTGCTGCCAGTACTTCCTCGGTGTCTCTACTAGGTCGTTTCTTTCTCCTTGTCTGAACACAAGGGTTAGTAATGCATAGGTCGTGACCGTGCTGTACCGACCTTCCGTGGTTTGGACGGCTTTACGGGTGTCCCACGTTTCTTCCTTTGTCTGGACGTCTGTGACTCGTCCAACCCTCCAACACCGCTGACATGTTGCGCAATAATTGCAGTGATCGCTGGAACATCCAACGTAGAGGTACTACATATCCGTTGCCGTGTCTCTGAGGAGGTCGTGTATGCCAGGCCGCATGTTTCAGATGGGATTGGGTAAACAACGACACCGGCGAAATCGACACTACTTGAAGCCTGCGTTGGATTCCACTCCAACCACCCGGATTGTCCATTGTAGACAGAAATTGCATGGTCATTAGCGTCCACAGAGAGATTGACGTGGACATCGCCATCGTACGCACTGACGTGCGGTTCGTTCGATACTGGCCTGTGTCCGATATAAACGTCGTATGTCATATGTGTGCCTTCCTCGTTGATGATCGTGGATACCGTATGGCGAGATGACATTGAGCTGCAGTTATTGGATATGTCGTTGGATCAGCGAGGTTCATGAACAGTCGATTTATGGACGGCTATATATATGTATATCGTGTAAGACACGTGGCGCTGTATGCATGCGCGAAGGCATAGCACCACGTGGTATCGTATGACGCCTCTTGCCCTGTGTTCGTCGAGTGTTCATTCTAGTGTTCGTCTAGTGTTCGCCAACTGTTCGTCTAGTGTTCGTCTAGTGTTCGCCAACTGTTCGTCTAGTGTTCGCCAACTGTTCGTCTAGTGTTCGTCTAGTGTTCGTCTACTAGGAGTTCGTCTAGTGTCTGTCTAGTGTTCGCCAACTGTTCGTCGCGTGTTCGTCTAGTGTTCGTCAAGTGTTCGTCTAGTGTTTGTCTAGTGTTCGCCAACTGTTCGTCAAGTGTTCGTCAAGTGTTCGCCTACTGGGTGTTTGTCTAGCGTTTGTCTAGTGTTACTGTTCGCCAGGCGGTTGTCAAGTGTTCGTGTAGTGTTTGTCGATAGCCCCACCTCGCCATGCATCTGGCACTACTTTTATTTGTATTTAAATCGCTCTCATGTCTGCTGTAATTCATTGAAATGAGTACGACAAATCTATTACAAATGTCTTGGATCATGGCACCCCACAATCCATCGGTGGAGGCTCAGACCGAATGTGTCCGCCACTACCCCATGAAGGGCGAGCGGCATACCTGACATCCAAAGGCTTGTGTTCATGCTACGCTCCACTTCATTGACAAAGTATGAGATGCTTCCGCCGCGCATCATCACACTGATGTCCAGCCTGCAGAACAATGCCGTACATGGCGTACCCACCACAAGCGACTTCTCCTTGCGTACGAGAGAACGCCACGTATTGATGGCATACTCCTCGAACTCCCTGCGCGCCTTCTCCCGCTCTTCGTGGCCGCCCCAATTTGCCTGACTGAATTCCGAGGGGATTGGCGGTCTGTCGACCTGGTTCAGGCGTTTTCTATAGTGTGTATGGCTAGGCACGTCATCCTGAGCGGTCGCATACATGCACACGTACCTTATTTCCTCTAGTGACCAAAACGATGTTGCCTGAGTTGCCACCCAGGCGTCCGTATCCGAATCCTTGTACGTGTGTATGGAATGGATTACCGACCCGTTCACGATGAACGTCCGCCATTCTCCAACGGTCTGAAACGTGTTGACGTACTCCTGCATGAGCCACTTCTCCCCATGAAGGGCTAGGGAGCGCAGGTGCTCCACATTCCGTCTTCGTCGCTGCTCTGGCAAGATGACATGCTGATTACAGTCACTGTTAGACCGCTTCAGCACCGTCCCAGAGGTTATGACGGTGTCATCCACAGACCCCTGTAGGCTGATGGTGGTCGTCTTCGGGCGTAGCGTTTTTGACTCTCCAGCGATCAGGTCTAGCAGTGCAATATCAGGGTCCTTCAAGCCAGCCCGGGAGATCTGTGTCGGCGGTGGCCACATTAATAAGCCGGTAATGTGGAGCCCTTGAATGTTCTTCGCGAATGTGTCTGGCTCTTCCTCAGTAGTCCATTCATAGGCGTCCATGGATCTGTACAAGTTGTGGTAGGTGCCTGCGAGTCCTTCAACGGAGGTGTCTCACCTGTAGTCCACCGTATAGTCAATTCCACCTAGCACGCAATCATACTGTAGCAGGTGGGCTAGTTCATCCGCTCCCCCGCTCAGTATGATTTGTTTGAACTGGTACCAGTCCATGTACGACACGTCGAAGTATCTCCTGTCATCCTTCTTCAGAATCGACAGCCTGTCCATGATCCAGAGCTTTTGGGTCATCGTCAGATAGTTATCAGTAAGTGTGATTCCACATACCCATTCTGTTATTCTGACCCTCGTTCGCTCCTCCTCTGATGGGTGAAGTTTGTGCACGCCACCCCGCCTTGGAAATATATAATCTGGGAGGACATCCTTGAGAATGATAAACGTGGACTTGAGTATCGTACGATCCGTAAACCCCAGGTCGGCCCGTGTCTGCTGTTGCGAGTCCCGACTTCGGGACGGATCCGGCACGTACAGAATGCGAAGGGTCTGCGCCTTTTCAGGCTCTGGAGAACGCACCATGGGCGCCTCGGGGAGCGGGGAGTATGTCGAACCCGGTGTAGACTGATCACGAATGTACTGGTGGCCCAAAGTGTGACCCAGTTCTGGCGCAGTTCCAGTAATATCCGCCATCTCCTCGGTTCCATCCTCGTCCTGTAGTTCGGAACGCTCTTCCACCCCGTTGTCCCCCATCACAACATCCGCATCCTCCATCATAGATGCTCCAATGGACTGCGGGTGTGAGCCTGAGGCATGCGGGCCATACATCCTGTTCAAATCGGCCACCGATATCTCCAAAAGGTAGGCCATGTATCCGTCATTTTTGAATTTAGGGCACAGTCGGATATTCGGTATGTTTTCCCGTAGCTCCTCCTGTGTCGGGGGACGGGTGGCCTTCGACGCTGCGTGGCCCGGGCAGTCCCGACCGCATTGAGGATGTTTTCCCGGGGCCCTTCCATGGCGCATGCAGGAATTCCCCTCTCGAGGCCAGAGTGGAGTACCCGTGACATTGCTCATGCATCGGCGGGTGTTGCCAGAGGTGCAGGTATGAAGGCACACCTCGAAGCCACGCATTCTCCATTTTAAACCTCCGCTCTTCGTGGTCTGTGGGGCCATCACTGTCTACGACGTGGTACAGGTGTGTTAGGGTGTCCGTGAGGTGTTGGTAAACGGGGGTGGTAATTAACTTGTCCTACATGTATTTATACGTCCTCGTTCGGGAAAGAAGGCAGGTTGTCCACACGAACACACGAACACCCGAACACCCGAACACCCGAACAACATGAGGCTTCATTGTCCACACGAACACACGAACACACGAACACCCGAACAACACGAGGCTTCATTGTCCACATGCCTGCCGAAGCCGACTTACTATTAACGCGTCCCACTCCGATCCGATCTACATAATAACCGAGATGCCGAACTCCGCATGTAATTCTGCGTAGCGGCTACATTGTTACATAACCTTAATTCTCTTTTGTCCTAACACGATCCGATCTACACTACATATATATTCGAGGCTGAAGTCACACCGGGATCACGTCCACATCATCCCTCCTACCACAAGGTAGGTGCAGTTCTGCACAAGTGTATCTTTCTTACCGTCGATATTGCCCGCAGTACGATTATGACCTCCATTCCACGGCACGCGGAGATGCCATCTGGCACACTTTTCCCGTTCCGCCTGGTCACTGAGGACGAACTTGCCGAAGAGATGTCTACGGAATACACCTTGTTGCGTGCTGAGAACAAGGTAACGATACGTTTCAAGGACGGTCCATTGCCTGGCGATCAAGGAACCTATGCTACCGTCCCCCTTCCCTACGAGGCGCTTGTCCGCCGTTTCCTGTATCGCGGCAACGTGCTTCGCACTGTCCTGGAGAGCAAGGGCAGTCAGACCAAATTGAACGACGACATCAAGGAAAGCATTCGTGCCAACCTGTTGCATTTCTTTCGGGTCCTTGAGGAATGTAGAACCCTGTTTAACTCCGCCGCAAAGCACCAGGGCGAGGTGAAAATCCCGTTCTTCGATTTGTACATGATTCAGGAGAACTTTGTTGGGAGACACGACCCTGCCGCAGTGATCGACTGGCAGAGGGAGCACCCAGACTGCAACCTCCGCACCCAGAATGTTTTCACTCTTGGTGAGTTCGTTTCTCCCTGTATTGCCCGGCGTTGATGGTTATGTTACCGGCTCAGATTGGAACAAATCACGGACACACCATGGGAAAGACTGGGAAGGTCTCAAGAATCGATGGAACATAGCTTCTGCCAACATCGATAGCCTTGTACGAAGCGCGGGTCGCGTGTTTGAAGACTGGTACGACCATCCATACGCAATGTGGGTGACGCGCGAGGAGGCCGGCGGCGAGGATGGTGACGAGAATGCTAACGGTGTGCGCTACTATGCTGGTGGTAAGCAAGGTTTATTTATGCCATATTTTCGCATGGCGCTGACTGTGCTTTGAACAGATGTTCTCTCACCGTTGCCAACAGAGGATGCGGATGCGGATGCGGAAGGGGAGACAGAGTGAGCGAATACGACATCAACTCGTTATTATATACGATACATACAAAGGATTTCCGTCGCACGAAAAGCTACCAACGGTGCTGCGTAAGTGTGCTGCGTAAGTGTATGGTGGAAGAACCCCGGGTGAACGGGACGCCAACTGCAGGTGAACGCAGCAAAAGCAGCAGACGAACAGTAGACGAACGTCAGACAACACTGCATGGAAGGTTGCCAAACAATTGATCGATTTATTATTTGACGGACGGTTCTGCAACGCTCGATCGACAAACATCGTACAACGCTGGTATAGCATAAACGGACGGCAAGGCATTACTGGAAGCTACATAAACGTAGGTCGACAAATGGTCCAGGATCCCTCCAGTCTCCGATGCGCATCTCGGCGTACGCATTGACCACTTTCAGCTTTTCCATGATACGTGTCAGGACTACCAGCGCACGCTGCCGCTCACCTTCCAATTCCAATGCGATGGAATCAGATGACTTCAACTTCATGCCATCTTCGCCGTCTTCCAAGTCCTTCTGCGTGAGGCGGTCAACTATGGAGCGCATGCCGATGAGCGAGCGTCGGCGAAATACTGTACGGGGGTAGTCATTTCCAGTAGTATTATACGTGTCGGTGGCCACTCACAACGTTCCTGGGTGAATTTCGGAATCGCAATAGCCATCCTATATACCTTGCGAAGCAGTCCAGGGTGTATCGCGTTGGTGCCTTGGTGCCTTCGCTTTCCCTTCCGATCCAGGCCGTAGTCGAATATGACAGCGAATTCGGTGAGGTGCATGGTGTCGTACATATACATGTGCCCCCCAGACATCACGGTTGGAATGGCAGTCCATACCATGTGGTTGACGAAAGGCGGTTGGATGCTTCACAATATCAGTGGATGAACGAAGGAAGGGTCGAAGGGCACTCACATAATCCCACCTTCTTCCAGTACCAGGGTTCCCAGTCGTACTCCCCTGTTGTACGATTCACAGGCCATGGGCTGCGAATAGTATTCGGTCCATGCCTTCAACACCGCAGCCTGGTCGCTCTGGTCAATGTCCTCGAGGTCAATATAGCACCATATCTTTACACCGGAACGGACGTAGGAGAACGTCAGCAACCCCGAAGCGTCGTGATGGGGGTACGTCAGGAAGAGCCCGTGGGTCATCACGTCCCAGCCTCTGCTAATCCAGGTATCGAAGTGCATCGCCTGTATGCCCCGCCGTGCGCGTTCGGCTGGCTGCTTTGATTTGGGCCGCACGACATACGCCTCGTGGGATGTTGCCTGAATGGCCAAGTCATCGTCCATGAGGAATCTGATGGAACGTCAGTGGAATGGGACATGGGACAGCCTGTTAGCGACCTACCTCACCGCTGCTGGAACTTCCTGATTTGTCTGGGGAAGGTCCAGGCAGTTCCAAGCCTTCCCCGAACCCTTCACGCCTGCTTCAACAAATGTCTTCAACTTGCCGACTTTGATCGCATCGTCATAATCCCTGTCATTGACGTCCTTGTCGAAGACGCGCGCTCGTTCTTTGGCGTCTAATCCAGTATGTTTATTGGTCATCTAGCATGCATTGGAAATCGTAATCGTAACCTACCTTGCCAAGACGACGTCTGCTCGATAGGCGACCTATACTGGCTGATGTCGGAAACGTCGAAGTTAACTTGTAATTGGGGTTTCCACCCAACAAGCAGGACGGGAATGCCGAAGGCAAGTGCATCTCGGATCTTTATCTCTGTATCCTTGTCATTTCCATACTTGATCACCTTGAGGAGACCTGCGTTCTCTGCAGATGGTGCAGATGCCATGAATCGCGTTGCCTCGATGTCCTGTGTTATATCAGAAGTCATTCGGATGACAGTTGCAATAGAATTGCCTGACCTTCACGCACGTCTGCGGCCGGTATGTGTACATGCCGTGCGCTGGCCAGAACATCCGTTTAGCATTCCCTTGCGGTGCTGGCCATGCGTCGATGATTCGGTATAAGCCTGAATTAACCTGTGTATTAGTGCCGCACATGCCTACACCAACGGCCAATCACCCACCATTGTGCAGTGCGTCGTCGTCATCATTTTCCCCGTTGTCCTCGACTCTTGGCTCCGCCGTGAATGTTGTGATATTGCTCGAAGCCATCGCAGAAGGGATCGTTGGGTCCTCTGGGATGGGTGCACCAATCTCCATCTCCACGTCCGTCACTTGCTCCACATTCTCGCGGGCCTTTCCATTTCCCCCGTCCTTCACTGGTATATCGTCGATCTCCATGTCCTGCATAGCTGCAGCAACGTCGTTCCTGGGAATTCTCCTACTCCTTGTCGGCGCTGCCCTGGTCTTCTGCTTCCTCCTGTTCGCTGCGCCCCCATCCACCTTGTGGGATGGCCCCTCGCCCCGGTCCGAGTCCATCCCAACCTCCTGGATGTTGACATCATCGGCCATTGTTTGCTTCGTGCGCGATCGCTTACGTGGCGGGCTGCCTGTGTCGGCTGGCAGAGATCGCTTCCGGCTTTTGAGGTCCCCTGGGTATTTGATATCAATGGCGACCAGGTCTGCCAGCGCCGGAATTTCCCAAGGGATTTGCGCGGGCATCTGCGACGCTTCCTCGACAGTGGTAACATACTTCACTCCCTGGGCAGCACACGGGGCTGCGTACGCAACGAGGTCGACCATGACAACCTCCAGGATGACCCTCGGATCCCACAAAATCCATGCGCCTTCTTTTTGAATGTGAATTCTGTGTTCGTCAGCTAACCCATCGACCGTCACATAGATGTCGCCATCGTATGCTGATCCATGGAAATCAGAGATTGGGTTGTTGTCCACATAAACCTGGTACGATCTTGTGTAGTCGCCATCCATGTCGTCATCCATGCTGCTGTCGCCAATGGAGGCACCGGCGAGGTCTACACATTTCGTGTGGCTGTAAAAGGATGAGGACATGGTGTCTGCGTGGGGCGTACTTAACCGTGAGGCGAGATGGTCAAATGGGTCCGCCTTATATAGATTCATTCATTGATTCATTACCTGGCATATTAAGGCCGCGTGGAATGAACACGCGAACAATGGGTGCCCACACTGTGGATGACAGGTGGCGTGTGGTGTGCATCAGGTTCACGTCACACAGCCTTAATACAGTTCTCCGTTCATGTCGCATAACCATGACATGTTCCACCCAATTCTGGTATTGTGGCTAGTGTTCGTCAACTGTTCGTCGACTGTTCGTCGACTGTTCGTCAACTGTTCGTCGACTGTTCGTCAACTGTTCGTCGACTGTTCGTCAACTGTTCGTCGACTGTTCGTCAACTGTTCGTCAACTGTTCGTCAACCGTTCGTCTATGGATGCATGTACAAATTCGGTTGTGAATGACTCGTGGACAAAGTAAACTTTAAAAACCCTGCTCGCGTATGCCTCGCTTCTGGCGACGTCCCAATCTCCACACCTGTGGTTGATTATTCCTAAATCGGGGCATGGCTATTGTGTAAGAGAGCATCGGATCAAACCTACAGCCACGTGATCCGCTTCTTATGACGGCTACTTAAGGCAGTAGTTCCACAAACACAGAAAAGCGCACCTTACCCCTCTCCCACCCAGGAAAAACCACGACGCCCACAATGACTGACTTGTTCTTCCCAAGCGAAGCTCCCAGCGCGACGGAAATGCGCCTCATCTTGTCCACCAGATACTACCCTATAGAGTCACCTCGCGACGACTTCTTCGACATCCGCGTGTACGGCCGGGAGGTAGGGGCCACCACCGGCGAAAACATCACCCTGCCGAAATATTATTGGGATCATCTCCGTCGCTTCTTGTGGCGCCACGACCTATACATGCATCTGTACGATGAAGCCTTCACCGGCGTGAGGCTCCCGCCGAACCTTCGATCGCTGATAAAGCGCTACATACAATACATGGATGCCGTGGCCGAGGGACTACTGACCACGGCGGGGAATAGGAAAGGGGACGTGAACTATCGCTCTTACCTCTTCAACATGTACCTCGTCGTCGACTCCCTTGTTGGACGCCACGAGTACGACGTCGTGAGCAGGTGGGCCATGGAACATCCGGATATCATATTGGAGTGCACCAACATCGATGACATAGGTGAGTGCCATGTACTCCGGAATGGTTATGATATGTTGAATCTTGTTCCTCTCCAGACTGGAAAGACCTTTATGCGACCGCGGATAGCATTGATCCCCTCTGGACAGGGTCTCAGTACGCGTTCAGCACTGCCCAGGTGAAAAAAGAAGATTGGCAGGTGTTGGCAGTTGAGGTTGGGGAGCGCCTCGGAATTCCATCGACGACAGGTTTGTGTGAATTGAGATACGTGTAATTCGTGTTGACCTTGGTCGGGCATTACAGCCACAAAGTCCAAGGGAAGGAAGAAAGGGAAGAATCCCGGGGAGGCTGGTAAGCTATCTTGAGCTATGTTCAATTTTGTGTTGATGTAGGACAACCACCGCAGCACCAGCTGGCCCTTCGAAAAGTAAGGGAAAGGTTGCAGGTGACAGCGCCGCAAAGGCAAAGGCCACTGATGGGGGTGGGAGGTCCGCCGATGTAGATGAACGGGCGACATTCGATGCTGGAGCAGCTGCCGGGGCACAGGCCACCTCAGGCCTCCAACAAGCAGCGCCGGCTGCAGAGGCGCCCTTGTCGAGCATTCCCGCCAGACAGGAAGCCGATGGTTCGTGACATTCATTCAGTACGATATATAGCTCATTTTTATATAGCACCAGCTGACCCTGCCAAGAGAGCCCTGTCTAAAGGCAAAGGCAATGATTAATATCTATTCGTTGTATGGTATTATATATTGACAATTATATAGGTCCAGCTAGGCATTCTACATCGAAGGGAAAACCTGCCACTCGTAAGTTACCTCCGTGCAATCTACCTATCGTTCGCCGTGTAGTTGACACATTCCATTACAGCGGCTTCTGCCTCTCCCGCCCCTTCCAATCCATCACGCACCTCTTCCCGCCTTGCTCGTGGACACTCTGCGCACACGTCGGCACGCCCCTCTCGTGAGCCTTCCGTTCTTCGACAGCCATCCGGACCCTCTGCCGCCCCCGCCCCCACCGTAAGCACTGGGCCATCCACCACAAACCCTGGGCTCATCCCGGACATGAGTGTCTTGGACAGGGCGTTGGGAAATCCTAGTCAGTAGACATCTTGTATGTACGTCCAAATGTATTCGTTGATGCGATTTCATCTGTTCAGAGTCCGATCGTCGATATGGTATTTCATGGGATTATCCAAAGCTCCAGAAGCCTTGGAGGACAGCGGGTACGTGACTATCGACGAGTGAATAGTGTGAATCCTCATATCCAATGGATCACCCAAGCGATCGATACGCCCAGCAACTATACAGGTGTCTCGTCGTCTACCCCAGACGATACGAACACTCAAGCGACAGAGACACAAGACTCCGTGAATGTACGGCGAGTATTCGAATGGTCTTCGTCAGACCAATTCGATGTCCTCAACACATACCCCCGTGAACTGCCCCTCGTCCTACGTTCACCAAGTGAGCGGAGTTGTCACAGTAAATATGATACTACAGAGCTGGGTTCATCCCCAAACAGCCCCAATGACGATTTCTATTGGTTCGGTTTGTCCTCCGACGATGTGGAGCATAAGGAAATATATGTGGATGGCGAACAATGGGATCATCATGAGATGGAGCATCAGGGTAAGGGTCGGGATCAGGAGGATCAGGATCAGGATCGTTGTCACCGTATGAAGCAGGCAGAAGAGCGGAAAGATGAAGGGAAACTTGGGCAAGAAAAGTGGAAAGAGCAGGAGGAGACAGAGAACGACGAGAGTTCCAAGGAAGGGTCAAACTCAGGTGTGTGAAGTGGTGTTATGCACTGTGTTCGCATCACCCATTCTTACATGCAGGTATCTCGAGCCTTTCTCCTCCTCCTCCAAACCAGGCTGCTCTGCGAAGGCAACCAAAGAGAACCATGTCAAATGTAATACCACAAAGCCTTACCTTTGGTTAGTGTGTTTGTTGATGTCCATGGATGGAATGGCACGGGTGTTTATGATGGACGTCCAGATGGTCATGATGGAGATCATATAACATCCCCTCCTGGAAGTAGTAGGTCAACTGAGTGTGACAACGACGATCCGGGCGTCGTAGATGACAACTCAATCTGGAATGAGCTACCAACCACTCATCCACGCGAGGGTTATCGGGTAACTGGGTTAGATATGTCTATGGGTCATTCGCCCTTTCAATCTCCAGCATCCAGCACATCTGCTCACTGTCCGACAATGCCCCATCCTGAATCCATGATGATAACACCACCCCCTGCGTCCCTCAGTCCGGATGAGTTGTCACCATCAGCCACCCCCAGTGAAGGGTTCACGACGATCATACATTGCCATACATCCACAGAGTCATCTATTGGTGCGCATACCATAACTATAAGCCCGCCCCCTGTACTAAACGTGATGCATTGTAGTTTCAGGACATTCAGACAGTGGAGGTTCGATTGTAAACGAGGTTCTTGTCCCCAAAAAAGTGAGACGAAAATCCAAGCGAAACAAGGGAACGAAAAAGGCAACAGAGGAAGAGGGTGCCTTAGAAATACAAGCTGTGGCGAATACTGACCCATCCTCCCCCTACGACTTCGAGTCCGTCACGCTTATCATCAAGTCACAGAAAACTGACACGAAAGGGAAACAGAGAGCTAATGTCAAAAGGCATGGGCGACATAGTTCCCAGAAGCAAATTCGGAGCATCGCTGGTACAAGCCACCCTGGTAGTCCTCTGGCTGCAGAATGGCATACCGACGCACACGCACAGGCATCGAGTCTGTTGAGCTGGCTTGTCGATCTCGCTGCACTGTGTGACAGAGACAGTGAGGTCCTGCATATGGAGGTACGAGCCTAATTCCATCCACCACGTGCATAACATAAACCCTACACGTTTAGGTGGTCAATGGCATGCAAACAATACAGCGACTCGCAGAAAACATAGAGGGGCTCACACATATCAAAGAGAAGTTGCGAAACGTAAGGTGTTAATGACCATCCCTTCTGACGTGATGTGACATAATCCCATTCATCTCAGACCACTTTCAACAACACGATGGAAAGACTAGGCCGTTATTTCACAGGTCTTCGTGACCGAAATGTGCAAGTTGACAACGTGACGCAGGAGGGATTTGTTCTTCTCATGACCCAATTATATGAACCCAGACGTTGAACAGAAAAGGTCTGGGGTAACATACCTCCTAGCCAGGGACCGCCACTCCGACACATTTTAAACCTGTCAAGGACATTTATTTATTCAATATAACAGTCAGACACAGATATTGGTGTGATGATGGAACATGTAATTTATCACAACTTGAATGTAAATGCAAGTAAATAATACAATGCAATGCAGTACAATGGTCGTCCTGAATCTCTATTCCAGGCTATAAATACTAATTACAAGAAGCCACGTTCACCCCGAGAGTGACATGTTGGACAGTCATAATATGTTCGCAGTGCTTCTTCCAACATACCTGTGACCTCCAACTCATCCAGCAAGTCTGCATTGATATTCATGCTCCCCCACTCCTCCTGGGTAGGACCCCGGTCAGACCCCTGTATTATTTCGTAGACCTGCCATGCCCTCTCTGAGAGCATACCATTTCCAACTATGCCATCAAATCTCCCCCGCTGGATTGGCTTGCGTAGAATATTCAGGAAGCTGTCCATGTATGGCCATCTTCCCTTGAGCTGGGTGCGCTCCATTACAGACATGGGAATGCCACCAGATTCAGAGAAGGGAGAGAGTCGAAGGTTGAGACAAGACACATGGTGCCATGTCATGCAGAATCGACAGTACCGCTGAATATCATGGTCTGGGTTATATGGCTTGTCACAGAGGCAACAAACAGTTATTCTTGGATGCTATCAAGTGCAAGAATGTATGCTGAAGAAAGAAACAAATAAGTGACAATGATGAACGCTCTTACCATGATCTGATATGAACCTGTTGCATTGAACCTTTTTCCCTTTCCACGTGGTTTTTTCTTGTTTAGTATTGGCTTTACTGTCCACCGCCAGTATAGAGTACCTGGCTTGATGTCATCACAGTAAGGCATGGCATCATCGAAACACATTATAATCTCGTCCGCTTCGAAATGTTGTGTTACTCATGAGTGGCACGAATTGCTCTGATGGATACATACACTCAATGCAAGCAGCATCGATGATGTCTGTCTCGTTGGAGAGAACAAGCTCATTGAATGCCAAGTAGTTGTAGAAACTGAATAATGAGAAGGATGAGTATGATGATGATATCCCATGCAAGGCACACCTTTCTGCTTCGAGATCTTGCTTGCGATGAAACCATTGTATCATGATCCAAATATTCTGGGGCTATATGTATTGTTAGCCATGGGTGAAGCTGGTTATGGATCATAAATGTGATATCAAACATTTCCTTCGCTCATCTCCACTCTAATGTCGTGTATTTTAGCCTGCCATAATTCCTGATTGAATGCCCTGACGGTCACTCTGACTCCATGACTCCAATTAGGGGAGTTCTATAGTGCATCTTAAAAATAACCTGTCACTCACAGATCATTCCGGTAGAACGTATGAGAGTCTGTTCCAAGAAATGAAACATGATCATTCAATGAGCACAGTAAATGCCACCTGTGGTTTTGTGGTTGATAACTGCAATGAGGATATGAGGATGAGTGGTCAGCATGGGGTGATCACTGATGCGCCCACACCTACCAACATATTTCATACTTGTGGGCAATCCAGAAAACTCTTTTTTGGTTGGGATCCATGGTATGCGGTCTACAATAGCTTTGCCTGCCATTACGATGTTGGGAAGATCAAAAGGATGGGTTTGAGAGGCGAACTGGAAACTAACCTGCATATTTATCACACATTTCATTGATCTTTCAGACCCCGAACGAACCACATGGTCCATGACATAACGGATCAATATATTCATTCATTAATGACATGGCCTCATTGTTGCCTCATGTGCATCACATGCAGGATTATCACGTACAAATACAATGCAACAACATATATATCACGAGCACCAGAGGGTATCAATTAATTTTGCTTCATTGCCTCCCTCAAATCGATTCCTAGCATCCCGCCACTGATGGCAGATAAGATCCCATGCCCACCACCTTCTATAGATGACATCTTGCGTCAACTGCCAAAGTTGAACATGTCTTCCACATTGTCTTTCAAATCATCAAATGAAGACGTCCACGCGTCCGAATCGTCATCTGGACATGCTTCTCCATCGTGCAATGTACAGTCATTTGATGACTGGATAGATTATTTGAGTTCAAAGGCTACTCCCACATCCGAACCACTGCCGACTCATTCCCATTCACCTGTGGGACTGTCAGATCATGACAGCATCTCAGGCACTCACAATCCTCCTTCCCCGTCACCCTCCTATCTGGCATTGTCATATGATGAAATCCTGGATCGATATTTCCCTTCAGTGCCTGACGATGACAATGGAAACAATGATGAAGGAGGTAAAGTATGCGGTTCCTTGTTCACAGTATGATACCTCACACATGCCACAGCACAGCATCCCAACCCGTCACAACCATCTGAAAGTAGAGTTCTGAAACGAAGGCATGGGGATGATGATCCTCGGGACTCTGAATACACACGTAAGCCACCTTGATTCAGTCCCGCTGCTATGTATGATCCCTTTTATTTAATATCTTTGCAGTTCTCCCACTTGTCAAAGGGTCAAGAGGCAGACCTCCAAAGAGAAGAAAGGTTCTGCAGAAAATGCTAGATGAGACTGAAGGCAAGTATACGATGATAGCACAGATTGCATACAACCATGGCCGATCACTCATCTTTTGAATACCAGAAGCATTTCTGCCACCTTCACGTCAAGGTATGTAGTACTTTCCGTGTGATGGATGAACACGTTTTTCTAATTCTAGCCAGTCGTGAAACGGGGAAGAGGAAGACCTCCCAAGCGCAAGCGTGGTAGAAAGCTATCTGCCGGTGACCAGGCCACACGAGATGATGACGTGGCTGCTCAAGAGATATGCTCAGTGAAAGGGCTTATGCAACGAAAGGGACTCCAGCAAACACATGATGAGACTGAAGGCAAGCATCAAACGAAATGAAATGAATATATCCTGTGGTTGACCATTCATGTTTTGGATGCCAGGATTTCTTCCACCACCTTTGCCTTCAGGTGTGTGGGACTTCCCATGTGATACATTCAATTTCTCATGCTAGCCAGCTGGAAAACGAGGCAGAGGGAGGCCCCCAAAGCGCAAGCCTGGTAGAAAGCCAGCTATCGATAAGCAAGCCGTGCAAGACAATGATGTGCCTGCTCAAGCAATAGGGTTGGTGGAAAGGCCTCAGCCGCACAGCATGGAGCAGAGCCTTCAGGATGTGCCTGAGGCACAACAACGATTTCCATGGGAGTCACGATCGTCAGATTCAGATACAGGCATGAACAACAGTGCTCTTCAACCTCCTGTCCGGATGTCTAGGCAAGAGATCAGTGGTAAGAAAATGGCTGTCATATAGAGGAATCGTGCTGACAAAAGGATGGTCGCAGCAATGGTCTTGGCTTCTCCTCTTCTATGGCACACAGCATATGAAGAACTCGAAACCCTTGGAAATAGACAATGGCTGGACAGCCTTGTCTGCGACTATTATCTTTCCTCCATCTGGCATGACAGTGGTGGTGATGCTCGTTGTCGTTTTCTCATGATTTTCAGACTTAGGCCTGACCTTCAAATCACCCCAATCGAGATAGATACATATAGGCATGCTCATCATGTGCCAACAACTGGGGACTGTCCTATGATCCCTGTCGCATTCCTTGTCCATGATGCAGAGTCAGCACATTACTTTGCTGTGGTATTCGATTATGCTGCCAACATTGCATATGTCTTTGGAAGAAAGATTGGTGACCACAACCCCCATTACAATCCAGACTGGAGAGCTTGGCGAGGACCAGAACGTTGGCAAATCATAGCAGACCTTCATCATTGGAATGCAGAAGATCCAGAGATGGTCTTTGTCATCAGCAGGGACTGGAGACAGAATGGCTATGACTGTGGACCAATTGCATGTGCT
>Ga0307508_10002629_pt1 | contig 18879 bp, 17 predicted proteins | sample 9_EM_MG_FD_203089 | JGI IMG/M metagenome (GOLD analysis project Ga0307508, IMG submission 203089) | Populus trichocarpa ectomycorrhiza microbial communities from riparian zone in the Pacific Northwest, United States - 9_EM | ecosystem: Host-associated > Plants > Roots > Unclassified | place... | reverse complement strand
CCGCGCCGACATCCACGGCTGGACCTCCCCCGGCGACCCGGCCCGCGCCGCCGCCCTCGCCCGCCGCGACGCCGTCCTGTCCCACACCGGCAACGGCGTGCAGACCACCGTGCCGCTGAGAGACCGTCGGCGCTCGTGGTGTATCCGGCCAGCGCCTGCCCTCCCCGTATTGATCCCCCGGCGCCGGGTGTGTTGCGGGTCGGCTTCGGCCGCTTCTACGGTGATCCTGCTGCGGCCGAGGCCGTCGGGTGCTGCTGCCTGCGCCAGGGAGCGGTGGGGCCGGCAAGTGTGTCCAGCATGAGCTGGTACCAGGGCAGTGCTGCGAGCCCGGGAGGGCCGATGCTCAGCACTCCGAACGCGGACAAGGCATGGAAAGGCATGACGAGGTCCTTCCCGACCCCGGAGGCGCCAGGCCAGCCGCCCCGAGCAAGGCGGAGAGGACGGCTTACGCCGTGCTGCTGCATGGACCGGCTGCGCGCTCAGGCGGCGCCGACGCGAGTCAGTGGCTGCTGCTGCGCGACCGCACAGCGAAGCGCCTGTAACCGACGCAGCAGCAGCCACACCTCAGGAACGCGTCAGTCACCCAGGACACCTCTGCATGCGATGCGCTGGCCGAATGAAGCCTGTGATCCGCCCGTCGTCGAACCGCCCAACGAGCCGAACGCTACGTCGCCCATCGTCTCCGAGGTAGAGCCGGGTGATCGTCACAGCGCTGGCGACCTCGGAGTGTCTGCGCAGGCAGCCTTGGTGCGCCACCGGGAGGACGGGCGGGCATGGGCAGGGCCACCCGCCCGAGCGCGACGGACAGCATGCCCTTGCCGACCCCGGGCGGATAGCGCAAGTGACTGGTGATACCTCGCATGCGATCCCCTGTGACCAGGCAAAACGCCGCATCCCCACCTGTTCACTGGCGCCGGGCTAGTGGCGGAACGCGCCGCCGAGGCTTGGGTGGCGTGAGTGTGGGGCTCTTCGCCACGTCGCCGAGCGCGCCCCCGGCCCCCGCCGTTGGAGCTGAACTCACGACTCGGCTTCCATCGCCTGGAGTCGGGCCTCGGCGTCGGCGACGACCCGCCTCGATTCTTCGGTCAGCCGTCCATCTGCGTCAGCGATCGGGCAATCCATGATCCTGACGGCGAGGCCGTCGAGATCGGCCATCGCCGCCATCTCTGCGCGCTGACGGGAGTCGTATCGGGCGAAGTCGTCGCACGCTTCGACCAGCGTGGTTAGGGTCGCGGTCGGGGTCGCGGTGCCAGCGGATGAGCGCGCTGGCGGCAGGGCGTTCGGCGTCGCAGGCCGGGCAGAGCTCCATCCATACGCCGGTCCCCACTGTCCTGGACGACGGCTACGAGACCTCGATGGAGGAACCGCACTGGGGTCACAACAGCGGCGGCCAGCCCATCGCGTGGGTGGGTAGTCCCCCCGACGTCTGGCAGGTGCACCTGGCCGTACCGCCCTGCCCGGACTCAGATCCAAATGGGTGCAGATCTTTTGAGGGTGTCTGCTACGAGCGTGACCTGCGGGTTCTTGATCCAGCACGGCTACGCCGTGTCAGTTACGCCCGCTGCGCGGCGCCGACGCGGACGAACGGGTGCCGTGAGATACAGACGGGCAGGTCGGCCGCGATGGCTCCGTGGCGGCGATGGACTCGATTCGTACGAAATCGCAGGCGGGCCGAACCCTCAAAAGATCTGCACCCAACCCAGATCACGCCCTTGACCCGCACGTTTCCTGTGTGCCGCTGCTCCCGCAAGCCGCGGATCGTCAACATGTCCAGCGGACTTGGGTCGCTCACCCTGCTGAGCGACCCGAACAGCCCTCTCCCGGATCAGGGCTTCCTCACGTACAGCTCATCCAAGGCCGCGATCAACGCCTTGACTCTGATCTACGCCAACGCCCTCCACCCCGACGCCATCAGGTCAACGCCGCCAGCCCGGGGCCTGGTGCCGACCGACCTAAACGCCGCAGCGACCTTTCCCCGCGGCGAACGCACAACAGCCGATGGCGCGGTCGTGCCGGTCCTACTCGCGACGATTTCCGCCGACGGTCCCACCGGCGTCTTCCGGCGTGGGCCGAATTCCCTGGACGACGTCATCCCGTGGTGAGCACCCGACGAAGCCCCCGGGACGTACTCCCGGAACCGACATCAGACCGACTACGTCAAGGACAGGGCTCAGCGGTATGCCCAGCCGCGGCGCGAACACAGTCTTCGTGTCCACTTGAATTGGGCAATCACCCGGGGATCCTTCATGCACGAGGGCGCTTTGACGTCCTGACCCCAGCGGCCTCGGAAAACCGCAGGGTTGGAATAACCCCCTCCCCGTCACAGACGCTACCTCTTCTCGGTGACTCGCTGGTTAGCCAGCCTGAGGACTTGATCGATCGGACGGCATACGTCGCATTGCCACAGGCGGATCGTGCCGTCCCCGTGTGCGGTGATCAGCTGTCGGCTGTCGGGACCGAACTCGACGCTCTCCACAGAAGCACCGAATCCGCCGAAGGCGAGGGACTCGCCGACGGCGGTGCTCTGCCAGATGCGTACCGTGCCGTCCCTCCCCGCGCCGGCGACCCACTGTCCATCGGGACTGAACGCCACGTTCCAGACAAAGCCCTGGTGTCCACTCTGCACCAGCGGGTCGGTAGTGCCTGCGGTGTCCCAGATCCGCACCGTGCCGTCGCTGCCGCTGCTGACCACGCGCCGCCCGTCGGGGCTGAACGCCACCGCCCACACCATTCCGCGGTGTCCGCGCAGCACAAGCGGAGCACGGTTTCGCGTGATGTCCCAGATCCGTACCGTGCTGTCGGTGCCGGCGGTGGCCACATGCCGGCCATCCGGGCTGAACGCCACGGACCGGAACACCCCTTGGTCGGCGTGCCGGACCAAGGGGACGGGCCGGTCACCGGAGGTCGGCCAGATCCGCAACGCGCCGGCGCCGTCGACGCTGGCGACGCGCTTTCCATCCGGGCTGAAAGCCACCGACCACGCCCCCTTCTGGTGGCCGCTCAGGACCAGGGGGCGGGCGGAGCCTGTGGTGTTCCAGACCCGTACTGTGCCGTCCTCGCCGGCACTGGCCACGCGCTTGCCGTCCGGGCTGACGTCAAGCCCGAGCACCTCACCCTTGTGCCCGCGCAGCACGAGTGGGTCGTCGCGACCTCGCGGGTCCCAGATTCGTACCGTGCCGTCACTGCCACCACTGACCACGTGCCGCCCGTCAGGAGCGGGCGCGGCGGTCCAGGTTGCGCCTTGATGACCGCGCAGCACCACGGGATCACCGGATCCCCTGGGGTCCCATACCCGTACCGTGCCGTCCTCGCTGGCGCTGACCAGGCGTCGGCCGTCCGCGCTGAACGCCGCAGACCATACGGTGCCCTTGTGTCCGTGCAGTACCAGCGGGTTGCCTCCGCCCTCCGGGTTCCAGATCCGCACCGTGGCGTCGTCGCTGGTGGTGGCCAGCCGGGTGCCGTCCGGGCTGAACGCCACCCCTTCCACGGTGCCGGTGTGGCCGCGCAGCACGACGGGGTCGCCCTTCCCGGTGACCGGCCACACCCTGGCCGTTCCGTCGATGCTGGCGCTGGCCAGGCGTGTACTGTCCGGGCTGAACGCCAGGCTCTTCGTGGCATCCTCATGGCCACGCAGGACCACGGGGGCGCCCCTGCTCGATGCGTTCCAGATCCGGACTGTGCTGTCGTGCCCGCTGCTGGCCAGGTATCGCCCGTCCGGACTGAAGGCCACACCCACCGTGGGCCCCTCGTGCCCGTGGAGCACTACCGGCTTGACTGAAGAGCCACGAGCGTCCCAGATCCGTACGGTGCCATCGTCACCGGCGCTGCCGACGCGCCGCCCGTCCGGGCTGAACGCCACGTTCCATACCGGCCCGTGATGGCCACGCAGCACCACGGGCTTTTCACGGCCCCTGGTGTCCCATATCCGAACAGTGCCGTCGAGCCCGGCTGTGGCCAATCTCCGGCCGTCCGGGCTGAACACTGGGCTCCAGGCCTCACCCTTGTGTCCTCGCAAGACGACCGGGGCGTCCCCGGACACGCCGTCGCCCGCCCATTTCCACACCCGCACGGTGCCGCCCACGCTTGTGTCGGCCAGCTTCCGCCCGTCCCGGCTGAACGCCACGCCCAGCGCCCGCCCACGACGCCCGGGTACCAGCGCGAGCATCCGGTCGTCCGCCACGGCCTGCCGCAGGACGGCCTCGGCCTCAGCGGTCGGCCGGGTTACGAATGCCTGCCGGGCCAGCAGCAGCGCCTGCTCCGGATCCGTCTGCAGGTAGCTGCGGGCTTCGGCCGCCAGCTGCCGGGAGAACGCGACATTGCGTTCGGTCCTGGTGCGGTCGGTCTGCACCAGAGCCACCCCGGCTAATGCACTTACCACCGCGAACGCCGTTCCCAGCGAGACCAGAGCGAGCCGTACCCGTCTTCGACCCGCCAGGCGCTCATGCGCCTGGCGACGGCGGGAAGCAGCGAGGAACTCCGCCTCCATCTCATTGAGCCGGTCCAGCGCACGCCCGTCCCATCCAGCCAGCCGCGCTCCTCGGTGCAGAAGCCCGTCGTCCCGGTCGTGCTGATTCCATTCGGCAGCCGCTTCGGTCAGCCGCCGATGCGCGCGCAGCAGTTCCCGGTCCTCGGCCAGCCAGGAACGTAGCCGTGGCCAGTTCCGGATGAGGGCCTCGTGGGCGACTGTCACGCTGTCCTCGTCAGCGGTGACCAGCCGTGCGGCGATCAACTTGTCCAGCACGATCGACACCGCATGGCTGTCCAGACTGCCCAGCAGCTCCGCACGCGGGGCGCGCCTGCGGGTGTCCTCAGTGCCGTCACCGAGGGCGGTCAGCCGCAGAAACGTATCCGCAGCGATCTGCTGCTGTACCTCGCTGAGCGCACTGTAAAGCCGCTCGGTGCTCTGGGCGATCGCGCCTCGCATGCCGCCCGCCGCCCGGTAGCCAGCCGGCGTCAATGCGGCGCCTTTGCGGCGCCGCCAGGTTTCCAGCAAGGCGTGCGAGACCAGTGGAAGCGCCCCCGGCTGATCGTGAGCGTCGGCCACGACAGCCTCGACCAGCTCCGGCTCGACCTTGACCCCTGCGCATCTCGCCGGACCGGTGACCACACTGCGCAGGTCATCGTTGTCCATCGGGCCGATCAGCACCTGCCGGTCGCGTAACGCGGTCACCAGCGCGGCGTGTTCCGCGCACCGGGCGTAGAAGTCGGCCCGGACCCCGAGCACCACCCGCGCAGCGGGCTCCCGGGCCGCGGCGAGGAGGAGTTCGATAAAGCCAGCCCGCTCGCGCTCGTCGCGGCAGAGCGTGAAGACCTCCTCGAACTGGTCGACGACAATCAGGACACGTGCCGTTCCCGGATGGGCGTGGCCGGCCAGCACCTGACGGATCGTGAGCCGAATGCCATCGGGATCGGCGGCCAAGGCACTGTGCAGCGAACTCGCCGCGAGGCCCTTTAAGTTCGCCAGCCGGATGGCCAATTCTTCTACCGGACGCTCCCCGGGCACCAACAACACGGTCAGCCATTCCCGGCTACCCGCAATGGCGCCGCCCCAGACCGCAGGGAGCAGGCCCGCCCGCAGCACCGAGGACTTGCCCGCGCCGGAGGCACCGAAGACCGCGAGGAAGGGCGTCTCGGCAAGCCGGGCGCACAACTCCTCCACCAACCGCTCGCGCCCGAAGAACCGCGCAGCGTCCCCCGGCTCGAACGTCGCCAGCCCCAGATATGGCGACTCGGCCACGTCTGCGTGTGCCTCCCCCTCGTCCACCACGGCCTCTGCGGCTGCCAGTTCGGCGACGAGCAACCGCCAACGCTCCTCCCAGATATGCCGGTCGCCCCCGCACGCCTCCGCGTAGGCCAGCGCGACCGCGAGGCTCGGCACACACTCCCCACCGGCCGCCTCGGACAGAGCCGTCACCGAGAAGTGCGCCCGTCTGGACAACTCCCGGTAGCTCAGCCCTCCAGCAGCCACCCGCAACTGCCTCAGCTCGGAAGCGAACCGCTCAAGCGGCCCCGCGTCCGGATCCAGTGCACGCTCAGGACGCCCCACGCCGCACCCCCAGGTCAGACGTTGTTTGTCCACCACGACACACCCATGCCGGACAACCCCACAGCGACTATACCTGTGACCAGCATCACAAGTGGCTGAGTGTCAGGCACACCCGTTCACTCGGCACCAGGCCGGTCCTTGGCTCCACAGCACACGAACACCTCGATCAGGATCTCGAAACACCCGTGCCGACGCCGTGAACTCGTAGTCACACAAATCATCGCTTCAAGAAACGAGGCACCATGAAGAAATTGATATTGCTCGCTCCTGCGATCGCACTGGCCTCGATCAGCCTGGCGACACCCGCATCCTCGGCTCCTCTGGCCTTCGACTGCCCGGGCGGCTACTCGTGCTACTGGACCGGGTCCGGCGGCACAGGCACCCAGTGGAACGCTCCGAGCTGCGGGCCGTGGACCTTCGCGGGAACCGTGTGGGACAACAACCTGGGGTCCGTGCAGAACCGAGGGGGCGGGACCGTACACCTCTACGACTCGGCCGACGCGACAAGCAACTACCTCGGTAGCGTGGTCAACAACGGAGCAGGCGTCAACCTGGGGGCGCTGGGCGCCAAGGTGAGCTCCATCCGGATCGATTGCTGACCCTTGCCTGCACCTGCCGGGCCAGAAGTAGAGGCTCGAGCGAAATCAAGATGGGTGCAGATCTTTTGAGGGTGTCTGCTACGAGCGTGACCTGCGGGTTCTTGATCCAGCACGGCTACGCCGTGTCAGTTACGCCCGCTGCGCGGCGCCGACGCGGACGAACGGGTGCCGTGAGATACAGACGGGCAGGTCGGCCGTGACGGCTCCGTGGCGGCGATGGACTCGATTCGTACGAAATCGCAGGTGGGCCGAACCCTCAAAAGATCTGCACCCGATCCAAATGCCTTCGCCCGCGCTACTGCCCGTGCCAGGTGCTGGACCTCCATGATGTCGGGATGAGCTTGCCGTCCGGAGTGCCAGTGTTCAAGCTGCGGGATGCCATCGCGGAGGCGCTGTGGGCTCACGTAAAGGCTCAGCGGCTTGCGGCGGTGTGCGAGTATCTGGGGCTCGCCCCGCAGCAGCCAGACGAAGATCCGTACAACAGCAAGAGGTCCTACGTTCACGCCCGACTGGAGGACAAGGCGCTCCCCGATCTGATGCCGATAGCCCGTCGAGTGGTCGATGAGTACGGCGACGACGACCTGCAACAGTTGCTGGCCCAGATGGGACTGCACGGCGTCTCCGGGGAGCTGAAGAACCTCATCTTCGCCGCCGACGGCCCCAAGCCGCAGATCGTGCTGCCGGACTCCATCAGCAACACCATCCGCATCGTCAAGAACGAGCAGTTTTGCCTGGTGTACGACCAACCGTTGGAAGACCGCGGGCTGAGCTGGCAGGACTTGGTCACCTGGTGGGCCCGCCAGCATCCCGAGCACTCAGGTGACCCGACACAGGCGCGGATCTCTCTACGGGAGCGGTTGCGGCGCTCGCTGGGCAACAACGGTGCTGAACTGCTGGTGTTCGACACCTACCTCAAGCTCGGCTTCGACCTCCCGGCGCTCATTCCCCAGGTCTACCTCCACTACGACCCCTACACCAAGAGCGAGTTGGGCGGGGCCAACCGCCTTGCCCGGCAGAGGATGGACTTCCTGCTGCTGATGAACCATCGGGCCCGCGCGGTCATCGAGGTCGACGGTATCCAGCACTACGCCCGCCCTGCCGACCGCGCTGCGGCGCAGCAGCCCGGCGCCGGCTGGCTTCCTGATCCTGCGCGCTACGCCTCGATGGTGGCGGAGGACCGCGAGCTCACGCTCCAGGGCTATGAGGTCTACCGCATCGGTGGCCACGAACTGTGCGATGACACGGCAGCCGAAATGCTCACCGGCTTCTTCGCACGTCTCCTGCGTCGCCACGGCCATACCGACTCGAGCTGACTACCGCTGCGGATGCTCCACACCTCTCCAGCGCGCGACAAAAGCCGGTGAATTTCAAATGCCCATTTCACTAGAGTGTTGTGATGACTGAGCAGGAAAAGCCGGCTTCCCTTCAGCAGCGCAGAGCCGTATGCCCCTACCCGGAGTGCGCCACTGGCACCGTGATGGACATGGTCGATCAGCGCATGATCGCTCCGGAGAGCCGCGAGTACGCGTCTGGCGACTTCGGCGACGAGGGGTCCTTGCCCGTTTACCCCCACACCTCCTGGATGCAGCAGGAATGCTGGGTGTGTCAGCTGTGCGGTCGCTCGGTCCTGGAAGTCATCGAGTGCAAGCAGACAGGCTGGGGCAAAGACGCCCACGTCGAAGAGCTGACGCGTCTGGTGCTGTGGCCCTCTCCCCCGCCCCGCGTGCTGCCCCCAGACGTACCGGAGCGGATCCGCAGCGCGTACGAGGAAGCCTCACGGGCAGAGAACTCCGGCGCGGCCCGGCTCGCCGGCGTTGGATACCGTTCGGCGGTGGAAGAGCTGTGCAAGGACCAGGGCGCCACACATCACACCCTGCACGGCAAGATCCAGGAGCTCGCGGTCAAAGGCCTGCCTGCCGACGTCATCACGGCTCTGGACGAGACGCGGGTCGTCGGGAACGACAGTGTGCATCACGGCGTCGCGTACTCCGCCGAAGAACTCGCTGACATTGCCGAGTTGGTCGCCGAAGCCGCGGTTCTCCTCTACGTTCAGCCCGCGCAGCGGCGACGCATGGCGGAATCGCGCAGAAGGCGTCACGAAGAAGCTCAGCAGAACCCGTGATGCACGCTTTCTGCAGTCGACTCAGCGTGGGGCTCAGACGGCGGTTGACGCCTACGTGGTCTGCCTATGCCTCTGAGTCGTCTTCGGCATCCTCGGCCATGGCGATCGCTGTGCCCATGTCGAGTTCCAGACGCTGTGTGGGGAGGGACAGAGACCGCTCTTCTTTACCGCTGACGTTCGTCGCTGTCGCCCGCCATTTCCCGGCGACCGCGTCGGCGGCTGCTTCCTGGATGCTGTAGAGCGTGATCGGGTCGAGGGTGACGGTTTCGTGGGGGCGCAGGTCCACCGGATCGAAGCGGATGATGGTGCGGCCGTCTTCTTGCGTGATGTCTGGTGCATGCAGGGATGGCAAAGCGAAGGCCGGCGACCGCAGGGCGGCCATACCCGCGAACATTCCGGCCCCGACGGGCATCGTCCCTGTTCCGTACTCCTTGGGCCGGTCCGGCCAGTCGACTTCCTCATCGTCGTCCGCGACGTGAGCCAGGACGGTGTCCGGAAGGCTCAGCACGACTTCGACCTTGGTGAGGTTCTCTTCGCCGGGGTTGGTGAGCTTGAGCGTCAGGGGTGCCACGAGGGCGCGGACCACGTGTGCCAGGGACTGCTGCATGGCCTGGTCGAAGTCGTTCAGGTACTGCTCCACCTCCTGCCGGAATTCCTTGGGGGAGCGGTAGTCGGAGCTGGCGTTGTACAGCGCCGCGAAGGTGTAGGAACGTTGCGCCTGCCGAAAAACTCATCCGTCCTGGTGGGATCGGGTTTGGGCGTTGGCCGAGGCCGATCGAGTCGCCGGTATCGCGCGGCGCCGGTTGGCGCGGCATGATGATCGGTCGTGCTGCTGCGACTGGCGTTGCCCTTGCCGGAAACCTCATCCGGCCTGGTCACGCAGCATGCTGGTACTCGTGAAGGAGGCCGCCGAGTCGGTCGGTTCGATGTATGTCGAGGCGGGCGATTTCGTCCGGATCGGTGATCGGTGATCGGTTCGGGGAGCGGGTGCAGCGGGTGGGCGTTCGCAAGACCCTGGTGCGGCCGGTGCTCGTTATAGAACGTCTCGAACTCGCGCAGGGCGTGCAGGAGATGGCGCTGGTTCCAGATCAACGTACGGTCCAGCAGCTCTCGCCTGCAGGTCTGCACCCACCGCTCCATGATCGAGTTCATGCGCGGCATCCCGACGCCGCTGAGCACCACCTCGATACCCGCGTCCTTGAGCACCTCGTCGAACGGCCGTGGGAACTTCCCGTCCCGATCCCTGATCAGACAGCGAGCCCGGCAGCCGGCGTCCTCGATGCCCATGACGAGATTCTTCGCAGCCTGGACCACCCAGGACGCGGTCGGGTGCGCCGTCGCGCCCAGGATCCGGATCCGGCGGCTCGCGTGCTCGATCACGGCGAACACGTACAAGCGGGCCCCGGACAGAGTGACGGCCTCGAAGAAATCGCACGCCAGGAGCGCGTCGGCCTGGGAGCGCAGGAAGTCCGCCCAAGTACTGGAGGCCCGCTCGGGCGCCGGGTCGACGTCGGCCTCCTTCAAGATTTCTCAGACCGTGGATGCTGCCACCTTCACCCCGAGTACGAGCAGCTCACCGTGCAGGCGCCGATAGCCCCAACGTGGATTTCCCCTGGCCAGGCGCAGCACCAGCGCCCGGATCGAGTGCACGGTGCGGGGCCGGCCTCCGCGCTTCGGCCGGGACTGGGAAGCGTGTCGGCGGGCGATGACGTTGCGGTGCCAACGCAGCACCGTGTCGGGCCGCACCAGCAGCCGCATCCGACGCAGCACCTCCGTCGGCAACCGGCGCAGCAATGCTGCCAGGAACGCGCGATCGCCCGGGGCGAACCGCACTCTTCGGCCGTCGAGTTGGCGCTCCAGTACCCCGATCTGGTGGCGCAGAGCGAGGATCTCGACATCTTTCTCCCGGTCGCTCATCGGCAGCAGTCGCAGCATCGCGAACGCGTTCGTCACACCCAGGTACGCCAGTCTCAGCAGCACGACCGATCATCATGCCGCGCCAACCGGCGCCGCGCGATACCGGCGACCCGATCGGCCTCGCCCAACGCCCAAACCCGATCCCACCTGCGTGGATGAGGTATCCGGCAAGGGCAGGGCCATCACGGCCTGGTAGATCTCGGGGTGAGGTCGGCGGTGGCGAACTGGTCGCCGACGAGGATGCGGAGCCGGGCCAGGGTCTCGGCTTAGGTGGTGCGAGTGCCGGGGTCGTCGCGGAAGCGGTCGAGGAACCGGTCCACGGCGACGGCGAGCGGCACCGTGTTCGCGGTGCCCGGGAGCGGGATCACGGACACGGTGCGGGCACCTCTGGCCTGACACAGAACGTTGCCGAGTCGTCCCCACCGCCGGAGTGGAGCTTCGCAGGTCGCTCGGAGCGGTCGACCCATATGTGAAAAGAATACATAATTCTGTGTCACATCACGGGGAAGCTCCTCAGAATGCCCACCCACCCGGCCCGGGCCGACTCCGCCCGTCAAGGAGTCCTACTATCCCTTTCGGTCGTATCTCGGACCCAGAGACCGGCCGGCGGCTCACCCGGGACACACAGGTCCAGGTGGGATCTGGACCGGACTGCTTCTGCGTTCGTCGGGGGTGAACTCGCGGCCCCCGATGACCTGGCAGAGGCCGTCGGCCCACGTGTCGGGCTGGAGGAATAGCACGCCTCCGCGGTTTCCCTCGCTGGTGGCGTAGTTCTGGGTGTACAGCACTGTCCGGCCGTCCCTGGAGACGTCCACGAAGTAGTACTGGGGCAACCCGCTGGCGGAGTCCGTCCCGTAGGGGCCCAGGTCGAAGGACTCCTGGTAGGCGCGCTGTCCGATCTGGTAGATCTGCACCTTGTTGTTGTTGGCCAGGAGATAGCGGCCAGTATCGTCCAGGAAGCGGGCGACGAAGCGCGGGACTACATCTGCGATGCTGGACAGCGGGCCCAGTTCCTTGCGCAACGGGTCGCGTCGCCACAGCTCGATGTTCCTGCCGCTGCGCAGCAGCGCGAAGTAGCGGCCGCTCGGGTCGAACTGGACGGCGCGTGCGCCCTCGCCTACCTTCAGACGGTCCGTCTGCCTGCCGTCGCGCAGGTCCACGATGTGCACGTAGGGATCGTCTTCCACCACGATGGCCACGTGGCCCGGTGCCGGGTGTCCGCTGACGGCGATGTCTATGTCCTCCCCGTCGGCCCCCGGCAGGCCGCGGGCATCGTAGCTGTCCATGAGGCGGCCGGTTTCACTGTCCCAGAGCTGGATCTCTTTGCCGCTGACGGTGACAAGTTGGCCGCTCTGACTGAAGAAGTACGAGAGGAGCGAGGTGTCGTACTGTTTCGGCGGTGTGGCGGTGGTGATCGCGGACACCAGGCGCAGCGACGGCACCTCGCGTAGGACCACCTTGTTGTCGCCTTCCCTGTCGGCCAGCAGAGTGCCGTCCTCGTTGAGGGCGATATGGTCGGATGTCCCGCCGTCCCAGCGCGGTTCGGCGCGCTGGGCTTGGGCGATCCTCCGGGTTCCCTTCACCGGCCAGACCTCCATGAGCGCGCCGCCCTGTACCACGCTGATGATGGCCGTTCCGTCCGCGGTGAATTCGCTGCGGCTCACGGAGATTGGTGACTGCTTGGGGAGTTGCGTACCGAAGATGCCGCTGTCATTCCTCCGGATGAGCAGCAGCTTCGACCCGCTGGTCACGATCCGCGCGTACTCGCTGGCACCCTCTGGCTGCTCGACCGTGGAGAGCCTCTTGCCCTGCCGCAGGTCGACCAGTGCCGCGGTGCGGAGGTCCTCGTAGACGAGGTGGCGCCCTGCTGTGTCGATGGCGAGCGGCCCGCACGTGTCGTCCTTGGCGGTGTACCGACCGAGCTTCACGCCGTCCGAGATCCGCAGGCTGGTGTAGACGGCGTTGTATAGTACGTCTTTTGTGTCGTCACAGATCGCCGCGTACCGGCCGTCCGCGGAGACGGCGACTTTGCTGAAGCGATCGGCCAGGGTCCGGGTGGTGAGCGTGCGGCGATTCATGGCCACTAGCCGGAAGTCCGGACGATCGGGGCGTATCAGGCCGCGCCCAAGGATGGTGTCCTCGTCGGGACCGAACCACACGTCGCCGACCTCGACGGGCGGGGCAATCCTGCCGCCGACCGTGCCCTTCTCCAGGTCCCACCACACCACCTTCGTCTCACCAGCGGATACGACCAGACGTCCGTCCGCCGACATGGCCGCCTTGGTGTCGGAGTACAGCCCACCCGCCGCGTCGGTGTCCTTCTCCGGCAGCTGGTGAGCCGGGCCAACAAGGGATGGGGCATCGGGGTGCACGTCGTACCAGACGACCGACCCGTCCGTTCCGATGAAGCCCACACGTCTGCCGTCGCCGGAGACCATCGGGCTCACGGCCGAGACAGGGGCTTCGAGGACCTGGCTGCGTACACGGCCCCGGACAGCGTGCACGAAGAGCGTCACCCGACCTCCAACGGAGCGGGCCAGTACCACGTTGCCGTCCCGACTGGTCTGCATGCCCGCCACCGCCCCCAGGGTGCCGGACAGCAGCCGCGAGCCGATCCCGTACTCGGCGTAGTACCGCAGCAGCGTGTTCTTCGCCTCTTCCGTCGGGGATGTGCGGTAGGCGGCGAGCGCCAGCATGATCGCCTTTGCCGGGTCCTGGGTCTTCTCGTCCGCTGAGAGGCTGGCCAGCGCACGGGAGTTGGCTTCGGCCTGCCGCTCCTGACTGACCTGCCGCTGGTAGACGTACAACGATCCCAGGATCAGCGCCAGGACGACGACCAGACTGATCCCCGAGAACAGCCCCCGACGGCGCCGGGCGGAGGCTTGGTGGTGGTGGCGGCCGCGGTCCAGGAAGTCGCGTTCCGGGGCGCCGATGTCCGCCGCGCGTTCGGACAGCCAACTTTGGGCGGCCGTGAGAGCCACGGTGGTCGGCAGGAGTTGCACCGGTTCGCCGGCGGCACGCCAGCGCTCCATGTCCAGCCGTACGGTCTCATGCCAGGCCAGGAACCCGTGGTCCTCCGCGACCCAGGTGGCGAGTTTCGGCCAGTCGGTGATCAGCGCCTCGTGGGCGAGTTCGAGGGTCTCGCCGCCCTCGGCGCTGGAGCCGGTGACCAGCAGGCGGGTGGCGGCGAGGCGTTGGGCGATGTCCCATTCCGCCGCGTCCAGCTCCGCGCGGGCCGCCAATCGGCGTGTGATGGCGCCGGAGCCTGCCGGAACCCTGATCAGCCGGGTGAACAGGCGGCGGGCGGCGCGCTCGGCGCCTTCGGGGACGGACTCCCGCCAGACGGCGTCCGCGTGCCGGCCCAGGGCTCCGGCCACCTGGCCGAGCCGGTCGTACGCCTCGTGCGTGAGACGGCCACCGGTCTGCTCGCGCCACAGCAGGTCCAGGGTCAGACCCAGCAACGGCAGGACGCCGGGCGCCTCGCCGGCGTCGTCCAGGATCCGGTCGACGAGGCCGGACTCGTACCGGACGGATGGGATGGCCGCGAGCGGGGCGGTGACCACCTCGTGCAACTGCTGGCGGGGCATGGGGCGCAGCGCGTGGATCCGGCGGCTCACCGCGGGGCCGAGGGAGGGGTCGGCCAGAGCCGGTTCGAGGAAGTCGGCCCGCAGGGTGATCAGGACGCGTACGGACTCGGGAAGTGCGCCGTCCGCCAGCAGCAGGCGGGCTAACGCGGCGATGTCGTCCGGCGGGGCGACGAGCAGCTCCTCGCACTGGTCGATGATCACCAGCAGCCGCCGTCCGCCGGTGTTCTGCAAGATTCGGTCTACGACTGGGCGCAGGCCCTGCTCGGCCAGGACGGCGGCCAGTGCCGGGACTTCTTCGAGCTGCCGCAGGCCGGTCAGCCCCGGCTCGAACAGCGGCAGCAGCGCGGCGGCGAGCGCCAGCAGAGGGCTGTCGGCGGACGCCGGGCGCAGGACGGCGGCCTCGAAGCCTTCCCTGCGGAGCCTGGGCACGACACCGGCCATGGCCAGTGAGGACTTGCCGCAGCCCGACGGGCCGACGAGGCAGACCAGCGAAGTGGCCCGCACCTCTTCGGCCACTTGTGCGCTCTCCGTCGCCCTGCCGAAGAACACCTTCGCGTCGGACTCGCCGAAGGCCGACAGGCTGCGGAACGGCGATTCGGGCAGCGCGACGGCCGCCAGCTCCGGCCAGGGCGCGAGCAGCCCGTCGGTGGGAATGAGGTAGCTGGCCGGCGGATTGGCGGCCTCGGCGACCACCACCATGCCGACGACGCCGACGAGCTTTTCGTCCCAGACCGGGCCTCCGCTGAACCCGCCGGTGACGCGGTAGCCGCCCGGTGACGCCAGCTCGGCCTGGATCCATCCGTCACCCTGGCGGTCCAGCAGCCGCCCCGAGTGCCACACGCCACTCTCCCGGCCGGCCGGGAAGCCGAAGCTGCGCATTGGATGGTCCCAGACGTCGTGCGCCTGCACCAGCCGCAGCGGCCGGGCTCCGGGCGGTGGCGAGTCCAGCCGCAGCACCGCGATGTCCCGGTCGCCGGACCAGTGTTCGACGCTCGCCCCGATCGGCGCCGCCCCGGTGCCGGCCAGGGGCAGGTCCACCCGGACCCGCGCTCCCGTCGGCGGCATGTCCCGGCCGGGCCTGCCAAGCGCGGCGGCAACCACGTGGGCGCACGTGAAGGCCAGATCGCTCGTGACCAGGAAGCCTGCCCCGACGGGCGTGCCACGCTCGTCGCTTATGCGCAGCACGGCCGCGTCCAGCGCGTTGGGGCCGACCCCGTCCCCGGTGCTGGTCACGGCTGCGCCGGTTCCGCGGGCGGGGTGCGCTTCCAGACGAGCGAGACGGAGAAGTTTGCCTCGGCCGAGGTGCTGGTGATGATCGCGTCGGCTTCGGCGTTCAACGCGATCCCGAACTCCACGGTGATCTCGTCCGGTGCGTTCGCCAGTCCCTGGAAGCTGTGCACGAACGATTCGGCTACCGGCCGGACGGACGCGAGCATGTCCCCCAGCGACCGCGATGCCCGGGCGATCACCTGCCCCGGTCGGGCCACCCGTACCAGGCCTTCGTCGGCCCCGCGGATCTCGACCTTCACCGTGTCGGTCTCGTCGCTGCCGACCGGCAGTTCCACCAGATACACGCCGAACCGTCCCCCGACTCGTATGTAGTTGAGCTGACGCGATGGTAATACCCATAGTGGAGCAAGCCGAGACTGAAGTTGCTCCGGTTTACGCGGCCATCCGCAGGCGCCCGACCGCCTGCCCGTCCGGGGGCTCCGTGTCCAGGTGCCAGGTGCCGAAGCGGCGGGTTTTGCTGGTGATGTACGGGGTGGTCGCGTACATGTCCAGGACGCCTGGGCTGATCGCGCCGATCTGGAGGGGGAACGCGAAGACCGCGCCCGCGCCAGCTTGCTCGGCGGCCGGGGCGAACACGGGCCAGCGGGCATGCGCGTCGTCGGCCCGCAGGTCCGGCGTCAGCACGGCGCCCCCGAAGGCGAAGGCGTCCACGCACGGTCCTTCGCCGAGGGTGAGCTGCAGTTCCTCCAGTCGTTCGCTGATGGTGTCGGTGCTGCACAGCGGATTGCTGGCCGAGCTGCGGGACATCGCCGACACCCCGGCGCCGCCGACCGGCAGCGCGGCCACCGCCGCGGCGCACACATCCAGCACGCTGACCCGGCCCCCGCGCCTGGCAGCCTGCTCGGCGACCAGCCCCTGGATCCGGGCCGACCGGCTACCTGCCGTCACCGTGCGCACCTGCCGCCCCATGGCTCGTCCGGTGGTCGGCAGGGCCGGGCCGCGCCGTCACAGCAGTCCGCCCGGGAGGACGGCCAGGACCGGAGCGAGCCGGGGCAGGGTCTCGGGCATCGCAGGAGGCTGCGGGGCCGGCGGGCTCCCGGCGAGGGAGTCGGGGAGGGGGAAGAAGAGGGAGCCGGTATCGGTGAGGGCGAAGAGCCGTTCCGGCGCCGGGCTCGGGTAGTGCAGGTGCAAGGATCCTCCGACGGCGGTGGCGTTCAGTAGTGCGTGCAGGAAGGTGTTGAGGCCGCTGCAGTCGCAGAAGGTCACGGCGGTGACATCGACGTCGATGGCGCGGATGCCGTCGCGCAGGCACTGTGTCAGCGATTCGCGCACCAGGGCGCGGAGTCCCGGTCGATCTCGCCGGCCAGGGTCACCAGTGCCCCGTTCTTTGTGTCGCGCCGGTCGACGTTCAGCAGGTGCGTGATGGTCATGTCGCCTCGGTTCACGAGACCGCACCGTCCCGGCACGGTCGTACGGTCAGGCAGGCAGGCGAATGACCAATCCAGCAGCCGGAGTTCCGGGGCCAAGGACCCAGCCGATTCCCCTCGGGGATGCGCTGGGCGACGGGACGAATAGTCCGCTCGCCCTCGGGCATCTGTACACATCAAGAAGTGTGCCGCCGGGGTCTGGGACGTCCGTTCAGCAGCATAGCCTTCCAACCGGGCCAGTGGACGAACAGCGGCCTGCCAGAAAATGCGCCGTCAGGCACGGCCGTGAGCCGGGACCGGGACGCGCCGCGCGGCGCCGGGTGAAAGGCCGGCAGTCCGCGGTGAAACGGGCTCAGGAGCGGTACTACAAACAGCAGTTCCGGCAGGAACTCGCGACGAGGCGGGGCCAGAGCGTTCAGGAATTCGTGGCATCCGGCCTGCTCATCGACGACGGCGTCGAGCCGCAGCCGGAACACGCGAGGACACAGCCCCTCCTCAGCGGCGGCCTCGACTGCTGGCTGGTCGACGATCTGGCCGTCCGCGCCCACAAGGACGGCATCAGCGATCTCGCCGCGGCAGCCCTGATCGAGGACGACAACCGCTACCTCCTCGTCAAGCTCCCGCCCGCCCACCGCTCGGACACGACCACCCACTGGGACCTTGCGCCTGCCGAGAATGTCATCCGTGCAGTTCACGGGCTTGCCCGGTGCTGCGGCAGGATGAGCACTCGTGTTGCTTCGTCTCGCCTACCTGACCGTCACCAACGCGTTCGCTGTACTCCGGCTGCTACCCATGAGCGACCGCGACAAGAATGCGGAGATCCTGGCCCTGCGCCACCAGATCGTGATCCTTGAGCGGCAACTCGGTACGGACCGGGTGAAGCTCGCCTCGGAAGACCGGGCATTCCTCGCCGCTCTCCTGGTGCCGCTGCCGCGCCAGGTTCTGCGTCGGCTCCGATTGCTGGTCCAACCCGAAACCGTGCTGCGATGGCACCGCGACCTGATGAAACAACGGCACGCGAACGCCAGCAAACCCAAACGGCCCGGACGGCCGCCCACCGTTCGCTCCATCCGCCACCTGATCCTGCGACTGGTCCGCGAGAACCCGTCATGGGGCTACCGGCGCATCCACGGCGAACTCACCACCCTCGGGATCAAAGTCGCCGCCTCCACCGTCTGGGAAATCCTCAACCAGGAGGGCATCGACCCCGCACCCGACCGAGCCTCCACCACCTGGGCCGCCTTCCTGCGCTCCCAGGCCGACGCGCTGCTGGCCATCGACTTCATCGAGACCGTCACCCTGACCGGGCAGCGCCAGTACATCCTCGCCGCCATCGAACACGCCACCCGCCGCATCCGCATCCTTGGCACCACCGCCCATCCGACCGCGGCCTGGGTCACTCAGGCCGCGAAGAACCTCGCCATGGACCTTGGGGACGCGAGCACCAACATCGCGTATCTGATCCGCGACCGGGACGCGAAGTTCCCCGCCACGTTCGACCAGGTCCTCGCCGACTCCGGCATCACCGTCGTGCTCAGCGGCATACAGATACCGCGCATGAACTCGATCATGGAACGGTGGGTGCAGACCTGCCGTCACGAACTCCTTGACCGCACCCTTATCTGGAACGAAAACCACCTACGGCACGCCCTACGCGAATTCGAGGCACACCACAACGGGCACCGGCCCCACCAGGGCATGGAACAGGCCGCGCCGCTGCGCACGACCCCCGAACCGATCACCGATCCCTACCAAATCGCCCACCTCGACATACGCCGGCACGACCGACTCGGCGGTACCCTCCATGAGTACCAACATGCCGCTTGATCTGCATGGACGGGATTTTCGGCAGGCGCAGGGTCGCTAGCCTCGATCCCGCATGGCCGGCGCCGGACCTGCGGCGTGGAGCGGGACAGTCCCCTGCGCTGTCCCGCCCCACGCCGCCCCCGTG
>Ga0307508_10002628_pt1 | contig 18884 bp, 18 predicted proteins | sample 9_EM_MG_FD_203089 | JGI IMG/M metagenome (GOLD analysis project Ga0307508, IMG submission 203089) | Populus trichocarpa ectomycorrhiza microbial communities from riparian zone in the Pacific Northwest, United States - 9_EM | ecosystem: Host-associated > Plants > Roots > Unclassified | place... | reverse complement strand
ACATCGAAAGAATTGATTTTCAAAAGTTTATCATTGAATAATTAAAAATAAATTACTGTTAAAATATATCCATTGTAGCATTTGAATTTTAAAATAATTTAAAATAATTAATCTATTTAAAAAAAAAATACTTAGGACTTTCTATTTTAAAAAGCATGAATATAATAATATATTTTTTAGAGAATTAGCTAAAATGGATGCTCTAATGTACTGTAACAATAGGAAACGTTCATTTTTGTGACGGCTCAACTTACGTTCATTTTTGTGACGGTGCAACTTATGCCCCTCTAACGTTCCTATAAACGGAGATGGAAAGCGAGTGGCCGCAGGTTTCCTCTCTCTCTCTCTCACTTTCCCTTCTTTTGTTTGTCACTGCTCTCCTCTCTCTCTCTAGAGTTAAAAAGAAAACGAAAGGAAAGAAAAGAAAAAACCTATAACAGTCTTCCACATTTCAAAAATTAAAAAAGAGAAATCTATAAACAGTAGTCTGATCTCTGAAGAAACCTTAATTTTTAGGGTTTCCATTATCTCTACACAATTGGCATTGTTAATATTAATATTTGAGTGGTGGCAAATTGAGTAAATTAAATGATGAAAACAGGGGCAGAATCGGAAATAGAAGTAATTGGGAGTGGCTTGGAGGCTTAGCTTGATATCGGAACAACCGAACCTGGCGGCTCTTTCAAACCAGCCAAACGGCCAGCATTATCAATATCATCAAAATAAATACAATGACTGGCGGTGGTGGAGATCCTCTGTGATGCAGCTGCAACAGCAGCGGAGGAAGGTACCGCGGTCGCTAGTTTGTGGTTTCATGCTGTTTGGTTTGGGATTGATTTCTCTCTTCACTGGACACGTGGCATCTGATCTTGAGTGGTACTCTCAACGACTAGTCAAGCGCAGCTTCTTCTACTCTAGGCTGGTACTTAATCAATTAATTACAAGTTTTTCAATATTTTTCTTAGTTTTATTTTGTAATGTTGCTTGAATAAAAGTAGATTTTTTTTTTAATAAAAATAGAAAATTTGAATGTTTTTAGAGATTGGGTTGATGTAATGTGGCAATGGTGTTGCAGGAGGGGAGGCGACGCGAAGGCATTGATATTTGGAAATCGAAGTACTCGAATTTGTTCTATGGATGTAGCGAAAGAGGGCGTAATTTTCCTTGTATGTTCAAAATTTCTTCACAAGTTGCTTTGTCTTACTAGAATCTTTGTTTTCTGTAACAATGTTAGACCAATTTCTCTCTATCAAAACTGAATCAGTGGCTGTTAGAGTATATATTATTTGCTCTGTTATTTCTTTTCAAGTTTGAACAGGATGCTGGGATTTTCCATTATAGTTTTTAAACTTTCTAACAATGCTAATTTTGTACGTAGCTGCCATACGTGAGCGGGCTTCTAATGGCTATTTGCTTATTGCTGCAAGTGGAGGGTTGAACCAACAAAGAACTGGAGTAAGTGAAGGTTAACTTATTATGCTACGGAAACTTTTGACTCTGAGTGTTTTATCAAACAGGGTTATATATTTGTCGCCGTGCTTATTTTCACCAGAAGATTAATGTGTTATGTTTCGAAAATGACAATTTTGTAGATAACAGATGCTGTGGTTGTTGCACGGATTCTTAATGCTACATTAGTTGTACCCGAGTTAGATCATCGCTCTTATTGGAAGGATGATAGGCAAGTTAGGACTTGTTATTCTATCTACATTAGTATTTAATCCGGAAGATCATTTATTTATTTCTCATAATTGCATTCTTTATATTCAACCTTGCACCCATTGTCTAATTAAAGATATGTCGCTTTGCATGCAGTGACTTTGTCAACATTTTTGACATTGATCGGTTCATTTCTTACCTTGCAAAAGATGTCACCATTGTGAAAAGGGTTCCTGATAAAGTCATGCGGTCAATGGAAAAACCCCCATATACCATGCGTGTCCCAAGAAAATCCCCTCCTGAATATTATCTGGATCAAGTTCTGCCAATATTATTGAGGAGACGTGTAAGGCACTCTGCTCAGCTTGTAATTATTCTTTTAAATCTGATAGTTTCCTGTTAGCTATTATTTTCCACACGTACCCTTGTGTTTCTTTTGAAGTTCTGGAAAGCCAGGTCTCTTTCTCCGTGGTGCGAAGTGTTTTATTGATGGATAAAGATGAATATAATGAAATGAATTTTAACGAACTTACACAAACAGAAAGATGAAATAAATGAACCATAAGTTGCATAATATTATGACTCCTGCCATTGTGTCTATTTGTGCAAAAATTGTTAACTTTTGTTTGGGTTATGTAGCATTATCCTTTTATTCAATAGGATATGAAATTTTGCAGGTTGTGCAGCTGACGAAGTTTGACTATAGGCTTGCAAGTAACCTTGACGAAGAGCTGCAAAAGTTGCGCTGCCGGGTTAATTATCATGCTTTAAGATTTACAAAACCCATACAAGAAATTGGCGAGAGACTTGTGACAAAAATGCGAAAGATGGCAAAACGTTATATTGCAGTTCACTTGAGGTTTGTTACCTTTACCTCAAAATTTAATTGACATGTCTAATCTGAAGAAAAACAAAAAAGTTTCTTCCTCAGTTTTAATGTCATTAACATAGTTGGATGATTTGTTCTTCTTGTCCCCAATTAGTGGCCAAGACAGCTATGGGTGGACATGGCTAAAATTTATGATTTTGGGATGCTATCTTGGCTAGATTCTCCTCTAGATTCTAGACCTTTCACAGATTTTCATGTACAACTATATGTTACATGACACCCTCCCCTTCCTCACACACAACTATATGTTACATGACACCCTCCCCCTCCTCACACACATACACAGTGTGCACGAATGCTCGGATTCTATTGCATGCATTCCATTGTGGGCTGTGGTAGGGATGCTTATCAGATTGTCTTTGCAACTAATGAATGCTAAATATATTATAACTGACCATTTGTGTAGAAGAACTGGCTTCTATATCTTACTCTCCTTTTAATTGTTATCAACGAATTCAACTAGATTGCTATCATATCCAGACATTTGTATTTTATGAGCATGCTTTGTTTTTACATGTAGACAGAAATGGATGGGTGGTGAATTTTGCGTGCATATTTGGATTTCTGTGTTGTTCATGGCCCGACTGTTTAAAATTACAGGTTTGAACCTGATATGCTTGCATTTTCTGGGTGTTACTTTGGCGGGGGTGAAAAGGAGAGATTTGAGCTCGGGGAAATAAGAAAAAGATGGGAAACATTACCTGTAAGAAAAGAATGCTATTCCTTTATAATCTCCAATTTTATATTTAAAGAAAGGTTCTCTACCCATTGGATCATGTCACTCACTACACTTATCTTGTAATTACCAGGAAAAATGAGGACCGTACTTTGTTAAGATGGATTCTGATGTTTTAATTTATCCCAAATTTGTACTTGCTATATTTTAGGATTTAAGCCCCGATGGAGAGCGAGAGAGAGGAAAATGTCCACTCACTCCTCATGAAGTAGGATTAATGCTGCGTGCCCTTGGTTTTGCTAACAACACATACCTCTATGTTGCATCTGGAGAAATATATGGTGGAGAAGAGACTCTAAGGCCCCTTAGAGAACTCTTCCCAAACTTCTATACAAAGGAGATGCTAGCAGTTGAAGATCTAAAACCTTTTCTTCCATTTTCTTCCCGCCTGGCGGCCATCGACTACATTGCCTGTGATGAGAGTGATGTCTTTGTCACAAATAATAATGGAAACATGGCCAAGATTCTTGCTGGTCGAAGGTGAGAAAATACTAGTCCATAGTTTTCTATTTGTCTTGAATATGCTTGAGCTTGAAATTAATTTGTGGTCCATAATTTGATTATAATACTGAGGAATAAGTGATTTAAATTTGAATTTTCAAGGAAGTTAGTTCTTTGAAAATACTGTTGCCTATATTTTCTACATTTTCTGTGTGATGTCTTTGACAGATTTGAGTTTTTGTACCATACTATAAGATAATACTCAGGTATTATAAGGAAATAACAGCAATAAGATCTAACTGAAAAAACATGCTTGCTTCTGTTGTGATAATATGGAAATTGTCCAGCTGCATTAATGTTGCACTGGGCTCAGATTAGATAATTTATTGAGATTAAAGTTTGAGCCAGAATGGCTGAATTGAACTCGAACATGTAAATTCTCAAGAATCTCTTTTTGTGTGAGTACTTGATTTTTTTGTCATTATCATCTAAAGCCAATCAAGACATTATATAATGAGTAATTTTAGGGATCCTTCTCAAGAAAAAATAATCTAGAGATACTTACATTTAATAATATTTGTTTACTATATGATGTGTTCTTTATTATCGATGCATTATTAATTATTCTGTTTCCGTAATTATAATTGTCCCATATAATAGTATACACCTCCAAAATTTTAAAATCTTGCTTGTAACATTATATGCTGTCATTTAGTACATAAAAAAGTTACTCTTGTATAATTCACTCATTTTTACGTACCATTTCCTTGCACTAATTTTTGTTTTTCATATAAAATGGATCCAAGGAGGTACGCTGGGCATAAGAGGACCATCAGACCAAATGCAAAGAAGCTTAGTGCATTGTTCATGGCAAGGGATCAGATGGGCTGGGATACATTTTCCAAAAAGGTGAAAGCAAGCCAGAGAGGATTTATGGGAGAGCCAGATGAGGTGAGGCCTGGACGAGGTGACTTTCATGAATATCCATCTTGTATCTGTGAGAGGCCATTCACTGATGATGAAAACAGCAAGGGTGAAGATCGACCGTCAGCCAGGATTCCTGTGAACTTAAAGGAAAAAGTTCACTCCAAGTATGTTGGAGAGAACCAAGGTGACAAAAGCCTCCAGAGATTGAAGAAAAGCATGGGAGAAGAACCGATATCTTTAAGAGAGAATGAGGGTGATGAAATTTTCCCTGACTGATGGTAAGAGTGGAGGCAGCTCCTGATTAGTAGCAGGCAGAAATTTATGCCTCCAATATTTCATCTTCCGAGCATATGCCCCTTCACATGCTGGCACAAGATTTTATTGATAGCGGCATCGTAACTTACGCCTTCTCAAATGTAGTATCTGCTTTCCTTCTCTCTTCAGTCTGTGATTAGATCAATGAATGAATTGGGCCTACACGAGTCAGGGAACTTAAATGATCTGCAATTGTCTATAGATAGTTTTGCTAGGGAAACATGTTTGTAGGTTTGTCGAGGTCAATGGAACTTATCTGGATGCATCAACAAAGTCCAACTTTACTGTGCAGTCATGTTCTTCGCTCTCCACATTTGTTTGAGATAACTGGTAGCGGGCTGCAGTGTGAAATTGTTTGCCACCGCAGTGGTTTTACCATGCAGAAGGATAAAAAGCTTAGAGACGTGCAAGACAAATGGAAACGTTGCCCTTGTTGGCCATCCGTTTGTTGATTTTTATAAGCACAAGCAGCCTCGTTTCGCGTATCATGCGCTCATTTCATTTCATCAGGACGAAAAAGAAAAGGAAAGCAAGTTACGGACGATTAAGCTGCGATCAGCGCTGTTATGATAGTGAAAAGATTTTGCTAAGCTTTATACTTTTTAAAATATTTTTCTTTAAGAATATATTAAAATATTTTTTTTCAGATTTAATTAAAATCATAAAAAAAAACACTAAAAACCAATATTAATTTGTCAAAAATACTTTTAAAAAACACTAAAAACAAATCCAAAATTTAACCAGGGACCAGGGACCAGGGATCTCTAGCAGTTCAATCAGCCCCCCTCGCTAAATTTAAATAGCAACTTCCATTCAGAAAACTAAAGAAAAGCTTATTTGATTGTGGAAATAACCATCCCCACCGACCACCGACCACCAACCACCGATCACCTAAAACGGGAATTCACAAGGTATACATGACTGATCAGCAAAGCTTCCTGCAATTTCAAGCCAAACTACATGGAGATTTTCCATATACGACCCTTATGGCAAACGCTGGGAGATCAAATCATCATCGCAAATAAACTAAAATTGATATGAACATCTACCCACTACATGTCATATTATCCCAAGCAGAATTTCCATTCCTACCTATCACCTCTATTATAAATATACACAAACTACTCTTGCAGTGTTGTCCAGCCACAATTGAGCATCTTTGCACTCGATTTCATCATTGCATGAGCTCCTCTCAACCATGGTTATTCCCTGCAACAACAAAAGCAGTCACAGTTTTATCAATTTTCCATCATCTACAAATGCACACACGAGGCTGGAATCCCCTGTAATTCAGCAGTGAGATGTTACCTCTAGAAGCAGTCCTACTTTTCTGACTTTTATCATGCGACACAGCTGGAACTTTTGACACCATCAAGGAGCTTTGTAGCCCTTCTAACAGCTGCGAACAACAAAGATCAACAAGGCATGAAGACGTTAATCTGCTTGAAAAACAATTGCCAAGAAAAGGATAATAAAAACAGAAGGTTCTCCATGTCAAAAAGTCATGACTGATATCAATTTGAACTGCTCCAAAGAAGATCCCAAGAAAATGGCAACGAAAAACCCAACAAATGACCTAAAGAACTTCAAAATTCTTTTTTGAAATTCACCCTCCCAGGACTATTTAAACAATTAACAGGAATAGGCAAGTGGTTCCACTTGCACCAGCGATATTTAGGGGAAAATTGTAATGAGAAAAGATTATCTTCGAATAGTTTGCATCCACAATTCCTCAATTTTTATTCATTACCCATCTTTGACTGAATGAAGAAGCGTTCACTGGACAGATACAAAGTATAGAAAGATGTCTTTCTGAAAGAGATGCTCCAAAAACCTTTGGACATTGCTGACGAGCTAGAATATGCTAGGTTGAGTAGAAATCAGCGTATCAACATGGGTATTGTCAAAAGGAAGTTGGATTTTCTACAGACCTACTGCACCCTAACAAAGGGGGATGAGGAAGAAACCAGGCTGCTTTGTATGGGTGCGAAAAAGCAAGTTACCAAATAAAAAAAGAATTGATGCAATAAACTAAAGTGCCATACTATTACATCAAATGCTTCAAAAACAATAAAGGCCATTACCATCCTCACAGAAGCAGGTCCAGGGAGGAGACTAACACAAGGTATGAATTCGGAGCTTTAAGAACTTACTCTTGATGTAGGCTGCATTTTACGGTTAGACCTTCGTGGCTCTGTGACATCAGAGTTTGATTTTGAAGAATCTCCATTGAAAACTTTGTCCTCTTCAATTCTACCCAACTTTCCACCAGCAGGAGCAAGTTTTCCTTTACTTACCCGTTGAGGTTTAGCATTTGATGTGGAAGTTTTCTTAGAGGAAAGTGTACCTGAAGGAAGAGGAAAGGAAGAAAATATTGGACCCTCTGTTGCTCCCACGGAGCTAGATAAGGGCTGAAAGTCAGTCAAGTTACGTTTTTCGGATGTATTTTCAACATGGCTTATAGAAGCCTTGGTCTTTGCAACATGATCTGTAACAGCACCATCATTGGAAGCAGAAACTGTAGTTGTCAATGAGTTGTCCTTCTGAGTAATTGTTCTACCAGAAACATTCTGTGGCTTTCCTGACTTGAAAACCTTGGGCTTCGATGCCGCTGTTCGGTTTGCGATTGATTCAGTTCTTAAAGTATTCTTCCATCCACGGGATCCTGATCCCCGAGGCATCAAATATTTAGCAAACTTTACCGAATCATTTGCGTCGTTGTTTTTGCTGCTCTGATCTGCAACATAGTGCTTGCTCACTTCCATAAACTTTCTTTTTTTCCCAGGCTTTGGTACACCGAAGATCACTTTTGATCCTTCCTTCTGCAAGCCAGTCCGTGCCATTCTGAGCACGTCAGGTTTATTACCATCTTTGGTACTCTTACCAATATTGAACAATTTTTCATGAGCAGCTAAATCCAATAAAGTTGGCTCATCAGGTTTATTAGTTTCCACAGAATCAAAACCTTTTGACAACTTATCGTTCCCTTTGTTGTCCACTGCAGGGCTCCGCACCCTAGGTCGTTTTTCCTGTGGAGTATCACCCTGAAACATCAAATTTGTAAATCAGTGCAAGCAAGAAAGTTTAAGGTCAATACACAGTGAAATATCAAATGAATGTACCTTGTTGGTAGAATGAGAGCCCACTCTTGAACTGGACCATTCAATCCATTCCCCATTTTCCCATAGGAGAGAGGGCCGAAGATGCCATGCTCTAACAACAGATTTTTCTCCTTGAACTGCAAGCAGAGTGACATAGATTCATAAATGAAATGCTACCTCTATATCCAATAACCAAAAAGCATGCAACCATGTGATTATTCATTCAACTACAGCAACCAATTGTACATGCCTGGAAATTGGACTGTTAGTGTGGTGCCATCTTTCTTGCTCCTTTCAATGACCACTCCTTCCCACCAGCTGAAGAATATCTCACACATATCAACATGGAAAATACAGAGTAGCATGATATATAAAGTGCCAAACCACGATTGCAGCAGTTTAAAGTATACAGGAGAACAGAAAAAAGGTATAATTGTAAGAATAACTGCTTTAAAACGTATCATTTACAGGCCCTCACAGCACAAAGGATGGGAAAAAAATTCGTTAGATTGAATTATGCTTAGAAGGCAATGGAGGAGAGCACGGGCAACCCTTACAAAAGACAAGGCATGAACTCCCTTTTCAACACTGCAATATTCTCTTCCAAAGTTTATGGGAGAACTTGCTATCCTAATATAGCCTTGCTGAAAAGTATCCTTTTTCTTTATCCCCCCTGAAAGGGAGATGTTTCAAGCTAAAACAAAGACTTTCATATTTTGCTGTTTCTAATATATATAAAGCTGGAAGTTTAACGTGGAGTAAATATTAGTAAAAGATTTATTTGAATTGATTGAAGAGGTTATAATCACATGATAAAATAGCACCTGGGTGTAGATAGGATTCAAAACTTAGTTATTCACCTATCAGAATTGCATCCAGTTGTGAGTTATTCTCTATATTTTACCCCAGCAATTTTGTACAAGAAACATAAATGGATTTTTTCTTACATATATTTGAAAATTCCTGTTAAATGTTGGTGCCACACACTACAGCTGCGTAGTATAGAAACATAGTAACATACCTATCTTGTATCCATGCATCCACTCTATCACCAACAGACCAAATATGGTCCACCGTGGCAGCTCGTCGCCTCTTCCTTGTTCCTTCTAATTGCACGGCAGTAATAGGGCGAGCTATTCGTATTTTTGGCGCTCTCTCTCCTTCACCTTTAAGTGTCACCCACTCCTTTAGCTTCTCTGAGCCTGCAGACAATCAAAACAATAAAATATGATCAATTGATGTGCATGTGTGGGTGCAAAAATACTAATGCTACAATTATTCCCTTTTCTTTCAACAAGCTACTTGAGGAGACTCCTTAGAGAATCACTGCCAGTGGCTGTGATGAGCAAGATGCCAATAATAGAATTCAACAAGGAAATTCTCTCTGACCACAAGGTTATGTATGTATGGGAGATCAGCAAAGCCTGTGTGATGCTGTTGAACATGACACTAATAAAGATTCTATCTTCTAGGTCAAAATCACCCACATTTCAGTACTCCTGGACCTCCAGGCATGTTCATCATAGTTCATACAGATCACAAATTAAAACAACCACACAGGTAAGAACATTTACAGAATTAGCTCCATAGATACAGATATTAAGGCAACTATGCATATGTCAGCAGTTGGGGCAACACATCATACAAGCCACATCTGGCATTCTTCAAGCTATCATATATTCATAAAAAAGCACATGAAGCAAAAAGAAAGTGAGCACAAGGATTCTCCAAGTTTTCTGCATTCAGAACTATCTACTGATTCCTAATACATATATTGACAATAAACACAATGACTCACCTTCAACTGATGAAAGATCAGTATAACTCACACATGCACTCCCATCCTTTAAATCCACGACATTGGCAGAGAACCAGGCTGCTTTAAATCCATTCCCATCTTTGAAAACCTAGGAAAGCAAATAACACTGATAAGTTAACAAGGACCAAAGGCAAACAAACTTCGATGAAACATAGAAAGGAACACAAAATTATCAAACTTTATATATTAAGATTTACAATTCCAATAATGGAACCTAAGAAAAGTTGGCGAATCCAAACCTCTACAAGGGACCCCTCCTTGATGCTATTAAAGTTTTCTATAGTTCCCAAAGATCTTGAACCATTCTCAGATTCAGACACCTTGTAGCCCTTTTGTCCTTTAACATCCTTTGCAGCAGCTGCACCAGAACTCAAGAAACCATCTTCCAATCTAACATGGTCCTCAGTGGACCCCTCAGTTGGAGTGCATGGTCTTTCTCCAACTCTATCTATATTAAGAGTTTTTCTACCTATATCATTTGATTTAGAGATCAGTTCATTATTTATTTTGGCTACTTTCCAATATCCCTCTGGACCCACAGCTACTAGCTCATTCAGTGGCAAAGGATCGCCCATAGCAACTATCTTCCCAGCTTGGGACACAGCTTCTGCAGCCAGCTCCGCAGCTTTAACAATAGCATCCATATTTTCAGCTCGTTTTGCAGCAGCGGAAGCAACTTCAACTCTCCGTCTAGCAGCCTCCCTTGCCACAATAAGGATTGAACTGGAACTGTTTGTCCCATCATCACCCTTCAGGATGGAAGCAGGAGTAGCCTTTCCCAAATTCTTCATGCCTTCAGAAACAGAAATTGTATTGTCTTGACTGGGATTGCTGTAACCACCAGAATTTACTGCTTCATCAGCCAACAGTTTTGCTTGCAATGCAGCACTAGATGCAACTTTGGCAGCTGCCGCTGCCGCTTTTGCAACAGCAGCAGCTGCTGCTATTGCGACAGCTGCAGAAGCTAGTTTGGTTTCAATATCTGGTGATAACCCAGAATTTCTCTGCTTATCTAACTGATTCCACATTTCCAGGCTGTGACTAACAGCAGCAGCAGCAAGAGTAGCAGCATCCTCTGCCTGCACTCTCGCAGCCTTCACTTTATCAAGGGTTTCCTCTGACAAAATATTCCTCTGTTCTGCATTCTGATTCCCGTTTCTGATATCAGTAGGTGTAGGAGATACAGAAGTCACAAATTTCTCTGTAGGGGCTTTAGAAACAAAGATGACAGGGGTTGTAATGGCAACAGAAGTAGACAGATGACTGGTAACAACAGGAGCAGAAACTGATTCTGTTCGAAGGTGAGGAGGCAAAATATTCTGGCCCGGACTCTCAGAAACCGAGTTCTTTTTTCTTTTCCTAGGTTTTGGATCAGCAGGAGGTTGACTGGATGACACTGCAGCCTTTTTTGCATCTGGAACAGGAAAAGTCCCAGTAAAAACACTGGTGGAAGCCCCACTCTGAGCTACAGGACCAGGAGAAACATGCTTTGCACCAGAGATAATTGGCATGGATAAGTCTTTCACAGGTGTCAATTGAACTGGTTCTGTGATAGGCAATTGCGCAGAAAAATGACCACTTGTGTCAAGTGCAGGTGTTTGTGGAGATGTAGCCCAGGGACCACAAAAAGGTGCCTGAGATAGCCAAGGATTACCAGCAAAATTTCTTATCTGTGGAGTTTGATGAGGATGCATAGGAGAAAGTGCCCGCTGATGATCCATAATGGGACCCCTTGGCATGCTGCTTGATTGAAATGTGTCGCCAGCGGGGGTAGGTACACTCCAGAGCGGTGAAGAAAGGGGTACCATGGGGTTCACAATTGTTGGAGTACCCTTGCTGGATCGACCAATAGGTGAAGAGATTACTTTACTTTGAACAGTACTCTGTTTAATTGCTTGATCAGGAGCTCTGACACCTGCAGATCTCATTTGTGTCACACTTGTAAATCAACCAAATCTAAAGCAAGATTAGACAGCTTAAAATCAGAGACATACCAGGACGTGACTGCAAAGGGGTTTCTGGAGAAGTGAGATTAGGTTTTTGACCATGAAGCCGTTCTATAGAAGAGCGTAGAGCATTCTCCCATATGGTTTTCCCACCATCTACCAGGACATTGTCAAAGTGAATGCGTTTCTCTTTTAATGTCGAGAAGTATCACAAAACAAGGAAAAGTGCCACTAACCAGATCCTCCAAATGCTGATATCATATATGCTTCATCTGGAGCTGTTCCTTGTCTGTGACAAACAAAACTAAAGTGAGATTTAGGTAAATCATAATCATCAAATGGTAAGGGTTTTTTTTTTTTTTTTTTTTTGTAACATACAGAAGGATCCTGCAAATTCAAAAGCCACCCATTAAATCCAAATAACCAAATGAAAAACAGTTCAGAATATGTATTTTCTTTTTTCCTTTTCTTTCCTATTTCTTTCCTCTCTTTTGGGATGGGAGGAGCTAAGAGATCATGAACACCACCTAGGACATCCAAAAGCACCTGAATCACATCCTGAAATTAATCTTGCCAACTCAGCCCATATATGTGCCAAAATGCATTGGCACTAACAATATTACAATAACAAAATAGCAGGACCTACATCAAAGCGCCATAAACAAAGATCTGAGCACGCAATTGCACTTGTTGCAAGTCCGTGAAGGGTTGTTGAAACATCACAGATGGAGAAGCAGAAGAATTCAGATCTGGAAGGCTTGAAGATGCATGAACAAATGGTTTCATAGTACTGGAATCCGCATGACCATAGCGCTGCATCTCATTTGATTGCACATGTTGCAATATCCCAGAAGAGCTTGGGGAGACATTGTTTGTTTTTGCCCCCTTTTCTAGCCTCACAGAAGCAGTATCTTTAATAGGATTTCCCTTTCTCGCACTTTCCTTTTCCATGGCCTTACCAGATGATCGTCTTGTTTTACGCTCAGAAGTACCTTTAGAACCACTACGCACAATGGCTACATCAGACACCTTTGGACTTCCATGAGGAAGATCTTGGGCAAGCTTGGGATCTATTTGGACTAAACCCGATGATGGAGAAGCATTCAAAATCTTCAAAGAGAAGCAAAAAAGGAAAAGGAAAAGACACAGAATAAATTGATTAGGATCATAAAAGGTATTTGTCAATATAAGGTCAGATTATGATGGGGAGGTAATAAAGGATGTGCATATCAAAATTTTACCGGGTAGGCTTTAGTGGCTGGTTTGTTCAAAAAGGGCTGCCATTTATTGCCAACTTCTTTTTGAGGCATATTTGCCAATGGACTGACCTCAAAAGTGAAGCTCCTTTCATCTTTGGATGCATCATTTTGTTTCGGATCCCGAGAACCAGACAAAGCTTTGCTGGCATTGCTATCAGCAACAGCAGTCTGCTCAACTGAACATTTGGCTCCATCCTTGTCACTTTCACTCTGAAAATCTCTGGCGGCTCTGATGACAGTAGGGGAACCACTGGCTGCTTTGCCAACATCAGCACAACTTCCACAATCTAGCAAACAATGTAAAATGAAGTTTTAAAGGTACAAAACTACAGGAACATTCATGAGTTTTTTTATTTAATCAAATAAGAACCACAAGAACCACGGACAAGGCTACCATGCAGGAACAGCAGATTAACAGTAAAACAACAAGTAATAAATGAATGGCTAACCGTTTGTGCTAGGGACAGCAATATTCCCATCACTATTATCTTCAGACACTATGGCAGCTTCATTTTCTTCCTGACCTTTCTGGTTAGTATCCTCTCGACACTCTTCCTTTTCTGAGGAGATAGGTCCTAGCATCTCATTCTTGTTTACAGTCGGTTCTGCATAAAAAAATACACAGAGAGGCAAAGCCATAATCATAGGAGTTCTTGTGAGAATAAAAAAGTCGGATTCATCAAATCAGGATACCCATATCAGGACAGCAAGATGGGGGGAAGGAACCTGAACAATAATTCACTCTTGTATGTACCAGTTATTGATAACCATGTATAAAAACAGAGTGTCAGCTGAAATAATTAGCCAAAATGCCATATTCAAATTAAAACACAAGGCATGGCATCTAGCTTCATAAACATCCAAAAGATATAGCAAACTACATGATCTGAATTTGCATATCCGCACACATATTAGGGAGTACAATGAGCTGTGAATAAAATAGAACCTAAGAGTCATGTTCTAATATGCTATTATCTAAGTTTCTATAGCTCACCTGAAACTTTGGATGATTCCTTTTCATCATTTTCTTTTACCAACACTTCAGCATCATCACCCTTGTTTGCAGTTGAATCACAAAGAACTGGACACACATTCATTTCCTTTGTGCTCTGCAGGCTGACCTTATCAATTACTTCTGAATGAGGTCCTTCTGTTTTACTAGCATCCACCATTAATGGAGATTGTTCAGCTGACTCGCATAATATCTGTCCTGCAGCACCAGAAGAAGCGCCTTTTTTGGATTCAGAACCAGGATCTAATCCAGCTATCACTTGACAAGATGTCTTCAGACCTGATAAACTGGCCTCCACAGAAATCTTGTCCACGGTTTCTTTCTCTATATCTAAGGGACTAAACCCCATCTCACTTAAAAGTGACATTTTGACATCTTTGTGACCAATAACTGCATCTACATTAGTGACATCACCAGAAGGCGCTGGAACACCATCCATTGTAGCACAGGTTACCATGTTAGCATGTTCGCAGCTAACATCTGATGCTGCAACAGAGAGAGAAACAAATATTTTAGCAAAAAAATAAATTATGCCAGCTTAATGCAATATTCCAAGGAATAACATTTCACCATTTACCCGAATTGTTGTCAGAAGCAGCATCTGATTGTAATCTCGAAGCTATGAAATTGTTTTCAGTGCTAACATTGCCAGAAGGAAGCTCTGTGGTCTCCTTTCCCTCAGCAGAAACCATAGACTTCCCACATATTTGTGATGATTCAACAAGGAAAGAGGATGAAACATGGGCCACTTCTCCAACAACTTCAGCTGAACAGCACACTGTAGCCAAACTAGAAACACCACCTGTATCGCTGCTGCTAGTTCCACCAACTTTCACTTTAGCAGGCTCACAGTCTTCAGCAGACAGGAGAGATCCCTCACACTTATTAGATAGGTTCTTGTTATCCAATTGGGAACCATTTGAGTCCTCAATTTCATCCCTCTTAAAAGTAGTATTACCTTCAACAGCCATCACTGATCCCCCAACTGTATCCACTTCGGACTGATCACTAGTCACTACGTCTTCTGGGAAACCAGAATGCCCCTTCAGTATTTTGCAAGAAGGTTCCCCCAAATTACTCGAATTAGTTTCAATGACGTTTGCTTCTTCCATAGATTCCACTGCATCTGAACAAGGATTCTCATCCTCCATTTGGCCCTCTTGACTTAATACTTGTCCCTTTTTCTGATTCTCACCAGTGTCTGTTTCCAGAAAATCTTTACTATCATCAGAAGTGTTATTTATATCATCAGGGCCATCTTTTTCATTCAATTCAATATTTCCTGTAGTGATATTTTGCACAGAGGCACCATCCTGCATCCCTGAAGCAGGAACTTTCTGTGGCCTATCATTTGAAGATCCATTCACGACATTATCGATTTCCCTTTGAGTAACATGATTAGATTTACTATCAATGGACAGACTCCCTTCAATAACAGGTTGCCTGACCTCTCCACTAACAGCAGATGGGTCAACTAAAGGTCCCAAACCACTATCAGCAGATGCTTCACCTTTATGATCCTGAGAACTATCATCAAGAGGCTGCTGCTGTCCAACATCATTATCCAACACAGAAAAATCTTCCACATCCTCGCCTGGCAGAAATGTAGCCTGTAAATTCGCAGTATCTTCCACTTTAGGTGATGTATCATTATCCTGTTTCAAGATGGGCTCCATGTGCTTTAGTATGCAACCCAGTTCATCACAGGCATCTGACTCCTTAGTATTAGTTTGTATAGGAGTATTATCTTCCTGGCCAACAGATTTCAATAACATTTCAACAGATTCTGAGGAAGTAGCTTCAGACCAGACATTGTTGCGTCTTGATAGAGAACAAGACTCTGCTGCACTTGAACTAAACTGTATCCCACTGGTACCACGAGAGAAATCTTCAATCCACTGGTTGTCCTCGTTACTTTCGATGCCAAGAAAAACCTCAGTCTCAACCAAACTATCAAACCTTAAAGATCCATTAAGACTGTCATCGAAATCAAACTTGGGAAGAGCATATGGCTGTAAAACAGAAGGAAATTTGTTGCTTCCTTCACCAGCTAAATGAAGATTGTGGTTTTGAAAATCATTTTCATCATAATCCATGGGTGTGTCCCTAAAACAGTGAGACGGAGAAGAAAGCAGTCAGGTGCAATTACAGATGTCCAAAGATCACATGTCCAAGTTATAAAAACATCATGCTATATATCAGGATAGAAAGAAATACAACAATTAAAGAATACCAAATTTGAAATGTAATCTTACATAGAAAAATGGATGCAACATCAGGACACACAAGCCCAGAATTTTTATAATTAATAGTTATGACTTAATAGTTAACCCAACATCACATGTTGCTCTCCAACCATTTAGCAGAAAGTGCAAAATAACAATGCCCGCCACTGCTACATCACTATTATCCAGCCTTTCGATTAATCATGCTACTTCCTTATGTGGAGCGATTCCTCTGGTATGCCTCGTAGTAATGGCACCTCACAGCCAATGCATTGTCATGGTTATATGGTAGAGGTTGATAGTGATGCAAATAAGGGTAAGGGGCCTAGGAATTAGCATTATTGTTGATGGCATCATGTAAAAAAGAGCAGAAGGACAATGAAAGTACTATTTCAACAGCTTATATATTTAGGAAACAAAGAGGTTTTTGGTCTTTAACTGTCTTACCATGCGCTATTACACCCAGATCCCATGAAACTGTAAATAAAAAATTTACAGATGAAAACAATATTGAAGGTATGCTATTCAATATTATATCATCATAAAGCAGTGTCATATAACTTTGTCTTACTGTTTTTTATCGATTAATAAAACAGAAATCCAAATTTGAATGCATATAACTTTGTTATTCAGAGAGACAAGATACTTTCAAGAGAAATTGTTCTCGCATTATAAACAAAAATGATGGATTTTGTTTTTTAATTCTTCAAAGAAAACTTGCTTACGTGTAATTTTGTTATTCAGAGAGTCAACATTTATGACAGAAATGCATCAATTAAGTTGAAGTAAACTATCCAAACAAATCAAACTGGAAAAGACAAATGACACTAATAAGAAAATTGGGACCAAGGATGTTGTGCTGTACGTGTAATTTGGGGTGATTGACTCGATCATTTTTTTTGGTTCAACAGACAGGAGTGTCCTTGGCCATCGAACCAAATAAAAACATAATGGACCAAGCCAATTACCCGAAACTACAACATCTACAGTAAAATTGCCTATCTTACATGGCGATGCAGGTAGACAAGAAAAAAACAGCTGTGAAGGAACAAAAAAAACCCATCAACTTCGCATATCCTTCAAATATATACGCGTACTTTTGTGCATATGTCACCTGAACTTTAATAACAAGTTAAGCCCCCAAAAAATAAAATTCTTATGAATTTAAAACATGTTAAATCTCCACTCCAGGTCAACAGCTAAAAGAAACTTCTTTTCGTCTCTATATCAATATAATTAAACTGATGAATGCAGCTAAATCCTTCAAAACCCTAGTTCAAGCCTTTGATAACTTTAACAATATATAATTAACAACTTCTTTGTGCTAATTACGAATTATTCATAAACCAAAAACAAAAAGACCTAGTCTTTTAAGCTTTCAAAATTATTAGCAACAAAACTAAAGGAAAAAAAAGTCTCTAACCTTATCTGCTTGTAATATTAGCAAGGAAAAAAAAAGTAGGAAATGAACAGTACCAGAGCAAGTCTAGAGACGCTACCTCCCTCCATTCGGTGACGAAACCCTGGCCGTCTACTCTTCCCCAATCGTACGCTCATCTAATTTCTCCAACAAAACCCCTAAGGAACTAATTAACTTCCTCTTCCAAACTTCAAAACCTAATTAAACTCACGTAAAGTAACAGAAGCACAGAATTAATAGTTGCCGGAGATTGAATAACACACCAGAATCTTGAATGTGCCGGTAGATCGAGTTAGGGTTCCGGTTAATTGAAAGACGATAGGTCTCCGTGAGAGAAAGAGTACGAGTGATATTATTTTTTGTGTGTTTTTGTCACGAAAGGAAATGAAATGCTGTTTAACTCGTTTGGTTTGGTTTGGTTTGGTTTGATGAGTGAGAGAGATACACATAAGAAATAGGCGGCGGTGATGGGATTTGAGAAGGTGGGTATAGGGCACGTGGATTGCTTGCATGCGTCGGATGAAAGAACGAAGAGTAATATTAAAGGGCGCGATAGAATTGATAGGGGACTTTCACACCGTTGGATTTGTTGGAGGGATTTTGGTTCAATGGTGTTGATGAGTGCTGTGAGAAAGAAGGGTAACAGGTGGAGTATGAGAATCGGTTGAGTGTGGGTTTCGGAAAATCCGAAATTTGGGAACGCGGCTGCCGCTGCGTTCCCAAAAAATTTGAAATTTTTTTTATTATTAAAATTAAATATGGTTTGTATGTTTTGGATCATTTTAATATGCTGATGTTAAAAGTAATTTTTAAAAAATAAAAAAACATCATTGATATATATTTTAACATGAAAAGTTATTTAAAAAGCATCCGCAATCATACTGCTAACACGTTCTTGTAATACTGGTTATCTTGGTTAGGAACACATGCAAGGAGAGAAAGAGAGAGAGAGAGAGAGAGGGTCGGGCAGGGTCAGAGGAGTCCATGGCTATTAATTAGGAGTTGGGATATTTTGGGATTATCTTTATGAGCCGTTGGATTAGAATACTTTTTTCTCAGGGTGACTGTTTAGATTTTCCTGGTCAGTACTAGCTTCGTTGCCGGCGCTGGTGCGGATTTGAAGCGTTTAATAGCA
>Ga0307508_10002627_pt1 | contig 18885 bp, 13 predicted proteins | sample 9_EM_MG_FD_203089 | JGI IMG/M metagenome (GOLD analysis project Ga0307508, IMG submission 203089) | Populus trichocarpa ectomycorrhiza microbial communities from riparian zone in the Pacific Northwest, United States - 9_EM | ecosystem: Host-associated > Plants > Roots > Unclassified | place... | reverse complement strand
CGAGCCCGGCCGGACGAACTTGCTGTACTGGCCGAGGGCGTAGTAGCGCTTGGTCGGGTAGAGGGTCTGGTTGCCGTTCGTGGCGTAGCTCGGGTCGTAGTAGATGAGCCCGTCGTTCCAGCCGGTCGAGTTGACCGCGCTCGCGCAGCCCGAACTGGTCGTGGGCACGCACGAGCCGAGCGTGGACGCGAGCGCCACCCACCAGTGGAAGGCGCTGTCGCCGGTTGCCGTGAAGTCCTTGTAGATGATGTCGGACATGGCCAGCCCGCTGGTGATGGTCGGGTCGTACTGCTGGCCCCAGCCACTGCCGATGCCGTTGAAGCAGCAGATCTCGCTGGCCCAGGTCTTCTTGCCGGTGGAACGCCCGACGTTCATGCCGGCCAGCATCGTGGCCTCGCTCGGGTTGTCGTAGGTGTGGTGCGCCAGGTTCGCCACGTACTGCGCGGTGCCGCTGGCGGCCAGCCAGGTGGGCGCCTCGGAGTTGAAGCTCGCCAGTTTGCTGGACTCGTCGGCGCTGATCCCGGTGGACAGGCCGCGGGCGGCCAGCTCGGCGCCGGCCGCGCGCACGATGTCGTCCCGCTCGGCGGTGGCGACCGTCATGCCCTCCTGCCCGCAGGCGCTCTCGCTGACCTGCGGCTCGTTCATCGGGCTCAGGTAGTTCAGGTGGATGCCCTGTGCGGCGAAGTGCCCGACGACGTCGGCCAGGTAGGTGGCGTACGCCGCCTCGTCGCCGGCCACGAAGGCGCCGCCGCAGCTCTGCGCGTTGCTGGTCCAGACCGCCGGCGCGCTGTTGACGAAGCCGACCAGGTCCGGCACCCCGTAGTCGCTGGCGTACTGCAGGAAGAGCCGGCCGCCCGGGTCCCGGGACCAGTCGTAGCTGCCGGGCGAGGTCTGAAAGGTCGCCGCCGCCCGCACCGGATTGGTCACCGCCGTGCCGCCACCACCGATGTTGTACCGGTACGCGGACAGGGCCAGGCCGCTCGAGCCGAACAGCATGGCGGCCACGTTCTGCTGGACCGCGGGCGCGAAGTTGACCAGGTCGTCGACCCACCAGGCGCCCGAGACGCCGATGTCGTCGATGGTCTGCGCGGCGACCGGAGAGACCTCGGCCTGGCTTGCCGCGAATGCCGGGCCGGCGGCGCCCAGTGCCGTGAGCACACCGGCGACCAACCCGGCGGCGAGGCCGCCGGCCAGACCGCGACGCAACCGTGAGCTGGGAAGTCTGCCATTTCTCGAGATCTGCATGCGCGTTCTCCTGGGACGGTAGGGGAAAGCAGGCTGCGTATCACGTCGGTCGATATTTGAGGTGAGGTTACGAGCCCGTGTCCGCTATGTAAAGCACTTAGAAGAACCATCGTGATAAGCAGGTCGACGTGATCCGGGCGACCCAACGGGCGGTGACCGGCCGGTGAACCCTTCGGTCCCGGCTCCGGCGTCCGGACCTCGGCGTTCTATCCTTCCGCCAGTCGAAACCTGCCGCCTGTCGAGAACCTGCAGCCTGTCGAAACCTGCCGCCTGTCGAAAACCTGCCGCCGGTCCGGACGCAGCCACACCGCGAGGAGCCCCAGGGCATGCCGCACGCCGCCGCACGCCTGGCCGTGACCGCGGTCCTCGTGACCGCCGCCGCGGCCTGCACCGGCACGCCGCCGGCGCCCCAGGGCGCCGCGGTCGAGGTCAGCCGCGGCCGCTGCGGGGTCGGCTGGGCGGCGCCACACGGCGGCGACCAGAGGATCGCGGTGCACAACGTCGGCCCGGTGACCATGGAGGTCGAGCTGGTCGACCCGGCCACGCACGGTGTCTACGCCGAGATCGAGTCGCTGGCGCCCGCCGCCACCCGAGCGGTCCACCTCGTCCTGGCCCGCGGCGCGTACGCGTTCACCTGCCTGCCCGAGGACTCCGACGCCGAGACCGGCCCCGCGGTGACCGTCGCCGACGGCCCCACCGCGGGCGCCACCGCGATCGCGCCGGTCACCGAGGACGACCTCGGGCCGGCCGTCGGCTCCTACCGCGCCCACGTCACGGCCGGCCTCGCCGCCCTGGCCGTGGACGTCGCCACGCTGCGTACGGCGTTGGCCTCCGGAGACCGCGAGCGGGCCCGGCAGGCCTGGCTGGTCGCCCAGATGGCCTACAACCGGCTCGGCGCGGCCTACGACACCTTCGGCGACACGGCGGACGCGATCGACGGCCTGCCGGACGGGCTCCCGGCGGGCGTGCGCGACAAGGACTTCACCGGGCTGCGGCGCATCGAGTACGGCCTCTGGCACGGCGAGGCGCTGCCGTCGCTCGGCGCCCTGGCCGCCCGGCTCGCGAGCGACGTGGCCGGGCTGCGCAAGGACTTCGCCTCATCGCGCACCGATCCGAACGACCTGCCACTGCGCGCACACGAGATCCTGGAGAACACGCTGCAGTTCGAGCTGACCGGCGCGGCCGACCAGGGCGGCGGCGCGGGCCTCGCGACGATGTCGGCCAATCTGGACGGCACCCGGGCGGTGCTCGACGCGATCGCGCCCGAGCTTCGGCCGCGCTACGCCGGCTGGACGACGGTCGAGCAGGAGCTGAGCGCCGTGCAGCGGCTGGTCGCCGCCCAGCAGCGCGGCGGGCGGTGGACGCCGGTCCGTGAACTGTCCACGCAGGACAGGGAACGGCTCGACGGCGCCCTCGGGCAGCTGCTGGAGGATCTCGCGCCGATCGCCGCGATCGGCGAGGTACGGAGGACACAGTGAGCACGAAGCGCCGGGACTTCCTGCGCGGCCTGGGCGCCGGAGCGGCCGGTGTCGCGGTGGGCGGCGCGGCCGGCGCCGGCGTGGCGAGCGCGATGTCCCGGCCCCGCCAGGCCTCGCCCGCCGCCGAGCCCACGGTCGCCTTCCACGGCGTACACCAGGCCGGCGTGGTGACGCCCGCGCAGCCGCACGCGACGCACGTGGCCTTCGACGTCGTCGCCGGGGACCGCAAGGGTCTCGCCGACCTGTTCCGGACGATCACCGAGCGTGCCCGGTTCCTGACCGCCGGCGGGGTTCCGCCGGAGATCGGCATCGGCGGGCCGCCGTCCGACTCGGGCGTGCTCGGCCCGGCCGTGCCCGCCGACAACCTGACCGTGACCGTCGGCGTCGGCGCCTCGCTCTTCGACGACCGTTTCGGCCTGGCCGCGCACAAGCCGGCCGAGCTGACCGCGATGCCGTCCTTTCCCGACGATCACCTCGACCCGGCCCGCACGCATGGCGACCTCAGCCTGCAACTCTGCGCCGACCACCGGGACACGGTGCTGCACGCGCTGCGCGACATCGCCCGGCACACCCGCGGCGGCATGCAGGTCCGCTGGCGGCTCGACGGCTTCGCCTCGCCGCCGCGGCCGGCCGGCACGCCACGCAACCTGATGGGCTTCAAGGACGGCATCTCGAACCTGCTGGTCACCGACGCGGCGCAGATGGACCAGTTCGTCTGGCTGCCGGCCGGCGCCGCTCAGCCGTGGACGGCCGGGGGCTCCTATCAGGTCATTCGGCAGATCCGGATGCTGGTCGAGTTCTGGGACCGGGTCGGGATCGTGGAGCAGGAACGGATTTTCGGGCGACGGCGCGACAGCGGCGCGCCGCTCGACGGCGACCACGAGACGGACGCGCCGAAATTCGCCGACGACCCGGTGGGCGAGGCGATCCCGCTGACCAGCCACATCAGGCGGGCCAACCCGCGTACGCCGCAGGCCGAGCCGAGCCGGATCCTGCGTCGTCCGTACAACTACGACAGTGGTGTCGACGCGGTCGGCGACCTGGACATGGGTCTGGTCTTCGTCTGCTTCCAGCGGGACCCGGACAAGCAGTTCGCGACCATCCAGCGCAGGCTCGCGGGCGAGCCTCTGGTCGACTACATTCAGCCGGTCGGCGGTGGCTATTTCCTGATCCTGCCGGGCGTCCGGGACACCGCCGACTACCTGGGCTCAGGTTTGGTAAACCTAACCTAAGTCACCAGTGATTCACGCAATCTTATGTCCGGCGTTCCGTTGTTGAGGGGTGGTCGGCTCCGGCCGACGACGAGAGTCCTGGTCGCAGACGCTAACGTGACAGGGAGGCGAGAATGGGTTTCCGACCCATCTCCTGGAATCGAAGTTCCAAGATCAGCGCGGTCGTGACCGCCGTGGTGCTGGCGGCCACGGCCACCACGCCGGCGTGGGCCGGCTCAGGGTCGTGGTGGCACCATGTGCCGAAACCCGCGCGGGCCCGCAGCCCGATCCAGCATGTCGTCGTCATATTCGACGAGAACATCTCGTTCGACCACTACTTCGGCACCTACCCGAAGGCCGCGAACACCGACGGCACGACCTTCCACGCGGCGCGCAACACGCCGAAGGTCGACGGCCTGACCCCGGCGCTGCTCACCAGCAACCCGAACACGTACAACCCGGCGCGACTGAGCCACTCCGAGGCGCTGACCTGCGACCAGGACCACGGCTACGGGCACGAGCAGCAGGCGTACGACGGTGGAAAGGCCGACAAGTTCGTCCAGTTCACCAACCACGACACCTGCACCGGGGCCCCGGTCATCTTCGGCCAGCCCGGCCTGGTCATGGACTACTACGACGGCAACACCGTCACCGGGTTGTGGAACTACGCGCAGCACTACTCGCTCAACGACAACTCGTTCAACACCGGCTACGGGCCGTCGACGCCGGGCGCGCTCAACCTCGTCTCCGGTCAGACCCACGGCGTGTTCGCGGTCAACTCGGTCACCGGCGCGCAGACGACCGACGCGTACGCGGTCGCCTCGCCCGACGCCAACGGGGTCGGCACGGTCATCAACGACCCCGACCCGGCCTTCGACGACTGCTCGGACAGGAACCACACGAGCACCTCGGCGCTCGCAGTCGCGACCGGCACCAACGTCGGTGACCTGCTCAACAAGCACGGCGTGACGTGGGGCTGGTTCCAGGGCGGCTTCAAGCCGACCACGACCACCAACGGCTACTCGGTCTGCGGCGCGACGCACGCCAACATCGGCGGCAACGCCGTGGTCGACTACAGCCCGCACCACAACCCGTTCTCGTACTACAGGTCGACGTCGAACCCGAAGCACCTGCCGCCGTCCTCGGTGGCCGCGATCGGGCACACCGACCAGGCCAACCACAACTACGACCTGACCGACTTCGACGCCACGGTCCAGGCGAACAACCTGCCCGCCGTCTCGTACGTCAAGGCCGGCGAGTACCAGGACGGCCACGGGGGCTACTCCGACCCGCTGGACGAGCAGACGTTCCTGGTGCACACCATCAACGAGCTGCAGCAGTCGAAGCAGTGGGCCTCAACCGCGGTCGTCATCGCCTACGACGACTCCGACGGCTGGTACGACCACGTGACCGGCAAGGTCGTCAACGGCTCCGCCGACCCGGTCAACGACCAGGCCGCCCTCTGCGGCGTCAAGTCGGCCGCCGGCGGGTACGCCGACCGGTGCGGCTACGGCCCGCGCTTGCCGCTGCTGGTGGTCAGCCCCTGGGCCAGGACGAACCACGTCGACCACACGCTGACCGACCAGACCTCGGTGCTGAAGTTCGTCGAGGACAACTGGGGCCTCGGCCGGATCGGCGACTACTCGTTCGACTCCCGGGCCGGGACGCTGAGCAACATGCTCGACTTCCGGGCCCGCCCGAACGTGCGGCCGGTCCTGCTCGACGAGACGACCGGAGCGGTCGTCCAGCCCTACTGACCTGCATCGATATATCGGGACGGCGTCGCCTGCGGGCGGCGCCGTTCTGCTGTCAGTAGGCTGCGTCACGCCCTCAGTAGGCTGCATCACAAAGAGGCCCCGAAGATCGACGTCCCCCGACTTCGGGTCTACTGTACGAAACAGTTTCGTTTCGCAGGGGGTCGGAGGGGGGAGTCATGGTCTCGAAGGCACAAACCGCCACAACGGCCGGCGCGTCCCGGCGGCTCGACGAGGACCGCAGGCTGGCGATCCTGCGCGCCACCTACGAGTTGCTCGGCCAGACCGGCTACCAGGGACTGCGGGTCGACGCCGTGGCGGCTCGGGCCCAGGCCAGCAAGGCAACCCTCTACCGGCATTGGCCCACCAAGCCGGCCCTGGTCGTCGACGCCGTCAGGTTCTGCAAGGCCGCGGAGGGCAACCTCCCCGACACCGGCAGCCTGCGTGGCGACCTGCTGGCCTGGTTCGGCGAGCTCGCCGAGACCATCGGCGGCGACGAGGGTCCCATCCTCGCCGGCCTCTTCGTCGCCCTGCACACCGAGCCGGAGCTTGCCACCGAGCTGCGCTCGCTGCGTGACTCCAAGGTTCCGCACGCCGAGGAAATCTGTGCCCGGGCCCAGAGCCGGGGCGAGCTGAGGCCCGGCTACAACGCCGGGCTGGTCGACGAGATCGTGCCGGCCCAATGCTTCATGCGGGCCTTCGCGCTCGGCGAGCCGCTGGACGCGGCCTTCCTGGAACACCTGGTCGACGACATCATCCTGCCGCTGCTCACCCGCGAGCCGCGACCCTAGCACCGCTCCCAGCCAGTCACAGACGCCCACGTCGCTGACGCGGGTGGATCTCCGCACGCCCACAAGGGGGACGTACCGTGTCCATCGCCGCCTCCGACGCCGTAGAAGCGCCGGATATCTCGCCTAAATCAGGATCTGGCCGTTGGCTGGCTCTGGCTGTCATCGCCGTGGCTCAGCTGCTCATCGTGCTCGACGCCACGATCGTCAACATCGCGCTGCCCACCGCCCAGAAGGCGCTGCACATCAGCGACGCCAACCGGCAGTGGATGATCACCGCATACACCCTGGCCTTCGGCGGCCTGCTGCTGCTCGGCGGCCGGATCGCCGACTACACCGGGCGCAAGCGGGCCTTCATCATCGGCCTGCTCGGCTTCGCCGCGGCCTCCGCGCTCGGCGGCCTCGCGCAGAACGCCATCATGCTCTTCAGCGCCCGCGCCCTGCAGGGCGCGTTCGGCGCGCTCATGGCGCCCGCCGCGCTGTCGCTGCTCACCGTCACCTTCACCGACGCCAAGGAACGGGCCCGCGCCTTCGGCGTCTACGGCGCCATCGCGGGCGGCGGCGGCGCGATCGGCCTGCTGCTCGGCGGCGTGCTGACCGAGTACGCCTCCTGGCGCTGGACCCTGCTCGTCAGCACCCCGATCGCGATCGCCGCGGCGCTGGCCGCGTTCCGGTTCGTCGGAGAAAGCCGGGCCGAGGGCAACACCCGGTACGACCTGCCCGGCGCGCTCACCTCGACGGCCGGCCTGGTCGCCCTGGTCTACGGCTTCACCAAGGCCAGCAGCGACGGCTGGGGCTCGGCGGTGACCATCGAGTTCCTGGTCGCCGGGGCGGCGCTGCTCGCCGCCTTCATCGTCATCGAGCTGCGTTCGTCGCACCCGTTGCTGCCGATGCGGGTCATCCTCGACCGCAACCGCGGCGGCGCGTACCTCTCGGCGCTCCTGATCGGTGTCGGCCTCTTCGGCGTCTTCCTCTTCCTGACCTTCTACCTGCAGATCACCCTGGGCTACTCGGCGCTCAAGACCGGCGTCGCCTTCCTGCCCTTCACCGTCGGCATCATCGCCGGCGCGGGCGTGTCGGCGCAGCTGCTGACCCGGGTGGGGCCGCGGGTGCTGATGTCCTCCGGCCTGCTGCTGGCCTCGGTCGGCATGGTGATGCTGACCCGGATCGGCGTGGACACCGGCTTCTGGACCCACGTCTTCCCCGGCGAGCTGATCATCAGCTTCGGCATCGGCGTCACCTTCGGCCCAATGTCCAACACGGCGCTCGTAGGCGTCTCCGATCGCGACGCAGGCGTGGCCAGCGCACTGATCAATACCACCCAGCAGATCGGCGGCTCGCTCGGCACCGCCCTGCTGAACACGATCTTCACCTCGGCCGTGGCCGGCTACCTCACCACGCACCAGCACGAGATCGCCAGCCAGGCCCAGCTGCCGGCGTTGCGGACGGTGGCGACCGTGCACGGCTACACGGTCGCCTTCTGGGTGAGCGCCGGCCTGATCACCCTGGCCGCGGTGGTCGCCCTAGTCCTGATCCAGGCAAGCCGAGAGCAGGTGGCAGCCTCGAACGCCACCCCGGTAGCCGTCTGACCAACCCGCCGGAACGGCGCCGCCCTTCACGAGCGGCGCCGTTCCGCGCCTCCCGCGCCGCCCGCACCGTTCTGCGCCGTTCCGCGCCGTTCCGCGCCGTTCCGCGCCGTTCCGCGCCGTTCCGCGCCGTTCCGCGCCGTTCCGCGCCGTTCCGCGCCGTTCCGCGCCGTTCCGCGCCGTTCCGCGCCGTTCCGCGCCACGGGCTCGCGGCGTCGATCGTGAAAGTCGCTGTCCGATCGCCGGAGCGCGATGGTAAACATCCGGCGTGCGAAACACTCTGGACTTCCCCGACCTGCTGCGACTGATCGACGATCGATCGACCGCCTTCCGCGCCGCGATCGCCGCCGCGCCCAGTCTCGACGTGCAGGTGCCGACCTGTCCCGAGTGGACGCTGTCGGATCTGGCGCAGCACCTGGGCGAGGGACGCCGCGCCTGGGCCGCCACGATCGTCGCAGGGCCGGACGCCACGGCCAAGGCCGCGCCGCGAAGCGAGCCGACCGCGCCTCGGGAGCGCGAGGCCCTGCTGACCTGGCTGGCGGCATCGACGCAAGAGCTGCTGGACGCGATGCGCGAGGCCGGCCCGGATCGCGGTTGCTGGACGTGGTGGGGCAAGTCGCAGTCGCCGCAGACCTGCGCCGCCGTCGCCCGACGCCAGCTCCACGAGATCGCGGTGCACGCCTACGACGCCCAGCTCACCGTCGGCGCTCCGCAGCCGCTGCCGCAGGAGGTGGCGCTCGACGGCGTCGAGGAGTTTCTCTGCACCATCAGCACCACGACGGAGGCCTGGCCGCACGAGCACGCCGTCGTCGACTACCACACCACCGAGGGCCACTCCTGGCGCCACTCGCTCTCCGACGACGGCGCACGGATCGCCCGCCTGTCCACCCCCGGCACGAGTCCGGACCCCGAGGTCGCGAAGGCGGCCGACGCCTCCCTCGAGGGCACGGCCAACGATCTGGTCCTCTCCTTGTACGGTCGCATTCCGCTGAACTCCCTGAAGCTCGACGGCAACCTGGCTGTCTTCGACCAACTCGTGGCCTGGGACCCCGATCGGTAGCAGCGCAAGAAACCGATCGCCCCGCTCCGAAGGACCTCCAAGGATCCGTGATGGATCTGCCGCGTGCCGGGAAACAGTATTCGTTGGGGCATCACAACCACACAGACGTCGGCACATCCCGCCAGTTGTGACGAAAAAACGAATACCGTCTTCCCGACGCCGTCACTGTGCGGCTTTGCGGATTTCGTAGCTTGTGGACGGCTATCGGATCGGTCCAACCCCGGCACCCGCCACGCGAGCCGATTCCCCCGGGTCGCATCGTGGGACTGCCTCTCGGATCGTGAATACCCGTCCCGAATCCTGGCCACGGCCCAGATGCTGGGAGTTCCTTCCACGATCCGGATCCCACCCGTACCCAAAACGGTATTTTCCGGTCACGAGTCAGGCTGAAGCCTCGATCTTGTAGCACATATCCCGCCGAGCGACCCCAACTCCACAACCTTTGCCGATCGAGCTGGTCACCGTGGCCCGCGCGGCCGCTGCCCGGGGACGTGACGGCCGGGTTGCGCGACAGTGACCGCTGCGGCCGATCTCGTGGGCAAGGGCGGAGGGTGTGGTGCGCGCATGCGCAGTTGCGCCCGGGTGTTGGAGCGCACGGCGAGGGCGACACCGAAGAAGAAGCGTTCGACGACCTCCGCAAGGCGCTCCGGGGCCTCATCGAGGAGTTCGGAGTTCCTCGGGAGCTGTCAGTCACCCTGGCGGTCTGATGCCAGCGGTCCCATCAGGCCCCAGGCACCGACGCCGCCCGCCGGCGCTGATCTGCTGACGGCCAGGGTCGGCGGGCGACGGCTGTCGTCAGAGGGGGATGTGGTCGCGCATCACCAGGCGACCGGTCCGGCAGACTGGGCACTCGCCGCCCTCGGCGCCGCCGGTCGGGGTGGAGGTCACGGCCTCGACGCCACAGAGCGGGCACGGCGCCGCGCCCGAGCGTGGGGCCGCGCAGCCCGCGCACGGCGCCCCGCCGGCCACCTCGCCGAAGACACTGTCGCAGGCGGTGCAGCCGCAGGCCGGGCCGGGCACCTCGACGGCCTCCGCCTCGGCGCCGCGCGGCAGGTGGGTCACCAGGGCCAGGTTGCCGCGGGCCAGGGTGTTGCCGGGGTCCTCGCCGACGGCGTCGCGGAAGCAGCGCTCGGCACGGGCCAGCGCCCCGAGGTGCAGGTAGACCACGCCGAGCATATTGACGACCTGGGTCGAGCGGCCGGGCGCCCTCGACGCGACGAGCAGGTGGTTGCGGCCGGTCCACGGGCGGCGCAGGTCGTCCAGCAGGGAGCCGATCACGAGCCGGGGTAGCCAGTTGCGCGGGAAGTCGCGTACGGCCGTGACCGCGGCCCGGAAGGCGACCTCGAACTGGCCGTCGTCGTAGAGGTAGCGCAACTCCGCGGTGCAGAGGCTTTCCCGTCCCTCCCAGATCGGCGCGTTGGCCGCGCCGCGCCGGGCGGCGTCGATGGCGCCCGGCTCGTCGCCGAGCCGCTGCCGGAGGTCGATCAGTTGCAGCCAGAGGCTGCCAAGCCAGGGCGCCTTGTCTGCGAGCCCTGACACGATCTTGGCATGGTCTCGGCTGGGCGGCTTGGCAGTGGCGGCGGCGCGGGCCTGCGCGCGGATCGTGCGCTCGGCCTCGGGCGGCAGGACCTCGCCGGTGTAGCGGTAGAGCCGGGTCAGCTCGGCGTACAGCGCGGCGCTGTCGTCGCCGCGGATCAGCCGGTCGAAGGCGAGGGGTCGTTCCGCGGCCGGCGCCCGCCCGTTGCCGGCGGGCGACCGGGAGGCGGGCGAACCAGCAGCCAACGAACCAGCGGCCGGCGAACCAGCGGCCGGCGAACCAGCGGCCGGCGAACCAGCGGGCGACCCGATGGCGGGCGACCCGATGGCTGGCGACCCGATGGCTGGCGACCCGATGGCTGGCGACCCGATGGCTGGCGACCGGGTGGCTGGCGACCGGGTGATCGCCAGCGTGTGCACGTAGGGCAGGCTCATCGCGACCTGGACCTCGTCGTAGTGGCCGGCGGCGCGCTGCCAGTAACTCGGCGTCAGGACGGCCACGAACAGGCGGCAGGACGCGATCCCGGAGACGAACTCGCCCACGGTCATCGGCTCGGCGCGCCGCGGTTCGGGATGAACGGTCCAGCCCAGCGCCGTGAGGCGATCGACGAGGTCGCGGACCCACCGGTCCTCGCCGGACGGCGCGGGGGCGACCGGGTAGGAGACGACCGCGTGCGGCGGCGAGCTCGGCGGCTCGTCCTCGCGCGCCCGGCGGTGCACGGCATCGGCCAGCAGCGCGGTACGCAGGCCGAGGTGGCCGACCTCGCTCAGCACCTCCTCGTCGGAGCGCCGGCGGCCGGCGACGTCGTACAACAACTGCCGACCGATGGGCATCGCCACGTACCGAGCCTAGGTCGGACTTTCACGCTGAGCTGTCGGACACTTGACGGACCGGCACCCCGCGCTCGACCCGAAGGAGGTACTCGTCCCGGTCCAGCGGGTTGTCATCCCAGCGCGCGCGGCGCGGCGGCGGGCCGCCTACCGGCCGGTAGCCGTCGAACGCCGCCTCGACGACGCCCTCGCCGTGGGTCAGGCCGGGCAGGGCCTGCTCCAGCTCGCGCAGGCGCGCGGCCGGGATCAGGCCACCGATCGCGTACGCGCTCTCGCGCACCTCCTGCCGGTCGGAGACCGCGCCGAACCGGCCGAGCGCGCCCAGCACCGCGCCGAGCGTGTCGGCCGGGACGTCCAGCTCGAAACGCTGGATCGGCTCGCAGACCACCGTCCCCGCGGTTCGCAGGGCGCTCATCAGCACCAGCGGCAGCAGCTTGCGGAAGTCGGCCGCGGAGGTGTTCGGCGACGAGTACCCGGTCCGGGTCACCGTCACCCGGGCGTCGGCGACCTGCCAGCCGCAGAGTCCCTGGGCCAGCGTTCGCCGGACCGTCTCGGCGAGCGCGCCGGCGAAGACGGCGGCCGTCTTGAACATGTAGATCGGCACCTGCTCGATCGGCACGTCCAGCCGGACGTCGATGCCCGAGCCGATCGGACCCGGCTCGACCCGCAGCTCGATCGTGGCCAGGTACGGGTTGCCGTCCTTGCCCAGGGTCTCCCCCGCGGCCCCGGCGCCGGCCGGCCGCTCGACGTGGATCGTGCTGGTTCCGCGGAAGCCGACCTCGATCCCGTACTCCTCGGCGAGCGTCGCCTCGACGACCTCCTTCTGCACCTCGCCGTAGAGCGAGACGGTCAGCTCGGGGCGCAGGTTGATCAGCGGGTCCTGCTCGGCCAGCTCGGCGAGGGCCGCGTGCAGGGCGCCGCGTCCGCCTCGCGCCGCGGCACGACCACGGTCTCCAGCGTCGGCGGGGCGAACAGGCGCGCGGCCCCACGCGGGTGTGGCCGGCCGAGAGCGTCGCCGATCCGCACGTCGCGCAGCCCGTACAGCTTGCCGATCTCGCCCGCCGAGACGGATCCGCGGCGGACGGCGGCGCCGCCCTCGATCACCTCGATCGCGGTCACCACGGCGCCGGACGGCAGGTGGTCACGCACGCGGACGGCGCCGTCGAAGAGGCGTACGTAGGCCACCCGCGCGCCGTCCCGGTCGCGCTCCACCTTGAACACCGTGCCGCTGAGCGGCCCACCGGGGTCGCCGCCGGCCGCGGGCAGCAGCTCGGCGAGCCCGTCGAGCAGCGCGTCCACGCCGGCGCCGGTCACCGCCGAACCGAAGAAGACCGGGTACAGCACGGCGGCCCGGACCCGGTCGGTGAGGGCCGCGCGCAGCCGGGCGTACGGGACGGAAGCGTCGTCGCCTACGTAGTCGGCGAGCAGCTCGTCGTCGCCGGAGAGGTCCACCACCCGGGCCGCGAGGTCCGCCTCGGCGAAGCCGAGCGGCCGTGCGGTGGCGCCGCGCGTGCCCAGATCGCGCACCGTGCTGAGCGCGACGATGTCGGGGGTGAGCTTGGCCACGACGTCCCGCAGGAGGTCCGCCTCGCGCGCGCCACGCCGGTCGATCTTGTTGACGAAGATCAGCGTGGGCACCCGGAGCCGGCGCAGCGTGCGCATCAGCACGCGGGTCTGCGCCTGCACACCCTCGACGGCGGAGATCACCAGCACGGCCCCGTCGAGGACGCGCAGAGCCCGCTCCACCTCGGCGATGAAGTCGGGGTGGCCGGGCGTGTCGATCAGGTTGACCGTGACCCCGCCGATCGGGAACGACGCGACAGCGGTCTTGATCGTGATGCCGCGGCGGCGCTCGAGGTCGAGCGAGTCGGTCTGTGTGCTGCCGGCGTCCACGCTGCCCACGGAGTCGATGACCCCGCCGGCGTAGAGGAGGCGCTCGGTCAGGCTGGTCTTACCGGCGTCGACGTGCGCGACGATGCCGAGGTTGAGAAAGGGCACGCTGTTTCAGGTCCTTCGCTTCAGAGGCGGGTGCGAGCGAGCGGAACGTGAAACCTGCGCGCATGTCTCCTCCTTCGACGACGAACCTGATGCCGGCAAACTACCGCGTCGCGGGCCCGCGCGCCGCCGATTTACCGCCGGCGCGACGGACGCCGGGCCGGCGGAGGGCGACACTCCGCCGGCCCGGGCCTGGCGCCGTGCCGGCCGGGAAGGGGCCACTTCCCGGCGGCCGGGCGCCGCGGCCGGCCGGTGCTAGCCGGCGGCCTGGACGAACTGGTCGGTGTAGGTCTTGGTGAGGTCGATCGTCTTGCCCTTGACGTCGGGGTTGAACGCGCTGAGCACGCGAAGGTTGGTCGGCGGGCCGTTCGGCGGCATGATGCCGGTCGGGTTGTAGATGCCCTTTTCGCTGTCCAGCGCCGAGACGTACGCGGCCTTGCCGACGCCGGAGTAGTAGTCGGCCGGCATCTGATCGGTGATCTCGGCGGCGGTGTGCGCCTGGATCCACTTCAGCGTCTTCACGTACGCGCCGACCAGCTTCTGCACCGTGTCCGGGTGATCCTGCACGTATTTGGTCGACATGTAGAGCGAGGTGGCCGGGTACTCGCCGCCGAGGGCCGTCGCGGCGCCCGCGGCCGTACGCATGTCGAGCAGGATGTAGGCCTGCTTGTTGGCCAGCAACTGGGACACCGTCGGTTCGGTGGTCATCGCACAGTCGACGTTCTTGTGCGTCATCGCGCCGATCAGGGTCGCGCCCGACTGCACGCCGAGCCGGTGGATGGTGCTCGGCGCGACGCCGCTCTTCTGGGCCAGGTATTGGGTGAGGAAGTCGGTGGACGAGCCGATGTCGGTGATGCCGAGGCTGCGGCCCTTCCAGTCGGCCGGCGACTTGATCTGGTCCTTGAGGTCGTTGCGGCACAGCTCGACCTCGCCGGGCGTGACCAGCATCGAGACGACCGACTCGGCGGACTGCCCGAGACCCTGCAGGGCGATCGTGTGGTCGTAGAAGCCGCCGACCCCGTCGACCTTGCCGGCCAGCATCTGGGTGGTCGCGTCGACGCCGGCCCCCTCGTCCTGCAGCGTGACGTTGACGCCGGCCGCCTGGTAGTAGCCGAGCCGCTGGGCGAGCATGAACGGCAGGTAGATCTGCTTGTTCAGGCCGCCGACCATGATGCTCACCGACGGAGCGCCGCTGATCGTGGCCGCGGGAGCGGCGCCCGTGGTGGTGCTCGCCTTGTTCGCACATCCGGCGGCGGCGAGCAGAACGGCCGTCGCCGCGACTATCGATCGGCTGATTTTTGGCATGGGGGTACTCCTAAAGGGGGTGAGGTGTGCTGTCGGATCAGATGTCGGGGCCGGCGAGCTGCGGCGGGCGCCAGCGCAGCAGGCGCTTCTCCAGTGCGGTTATCAGGAACTCGGCGACCAGGGCGACGACGGCCATCAGCACCATGGCGGCCCAGACGCCGTTCGCGTCGAAGGTGCCCTGCGCGGTCTTGATCAGGACGCCGAGGCCTTCGAGGCCGCCGATGAACTCGCCGACGATGGCGCCGATCAGCGCGAAGCCGAACGCCACGTGCAGGCTCGCGATGATCCAGGTGAACGCGGAAGGCAGGACCACCTGGCGGGTCACCTGCCATTTCGAGGCGCCGAGGATGGCCGCGTTGGCGACGAAGTTGCGGTCCACCTCGCGGGCGCCCTGGAAGGCGTTGAAGAAGACGCCGAAGAAGACCAGCACGATCACCAGCAGGACCTTCGACTCCAGGCCGAGCCCGAAGGCGAGCACGAAGACCGAGCCGAGCACGATCCGCGGTATCGAGTTGAGCACCTTGATGAACGGGCCGAAGACCTCGGCGAGGAACGGGATCCGGCCCAGCGCCAGGCCGAAGACGATGCCCAGCGCGGTGCCGATGAAGAAGCCGATCACGGCCTCCTCGAGGGTCACCAGGATCTGCGAGCCGAGCGAGCCGATCGCCGTCCCGACCGTGATCCAGGTGCGTAGCCGGTTGACGATGCCGGACGGCTCGCCGTACAGAATGATCTTGCGGGAGTCGTCGCCCACCCAGAGCTGCCAGCCGCCGAGCACGACGATCAGGACGGCGGCCTGGGTCAGGTGGACGAGGGTCTTGTGGCGGCGCAGGCTGCTCCGGCGGGTCACGGTGGAGGTCGCGATCGGGGTCTCGACGGTCGCGGTCATCAGGCGGCCCGACTCTCGGCGGGCGCGGTCTCCGACGCGTACGCGATGTCGACCTCCGTGCCCAGCGCCTGCCATATCTGCTGGTAGAGGCCGACGAAGTCGGGCTCGAAGCGGATCTCCTGGACGGTACGCGGCCGCGGCAGGTCGATCCGGTACGTCGCCTTCACCGTGGCCGCCGGCCCGGCGGTGAGCACGACGACCTTGTCGGCCAGCGCGATCGCCTCCTCGAGGTCGTGGGTGACGAAGACGACCGCCGGCCGGGTCAGCTCCCAGAGCGTGAGCAGCTCGTTCGACATGATCGCCCGGGTCTGCACGTCGAGGGCGCTGAACGGCTCGTCCATCAGCAGGATGCGCGGCTCGTTGATCAGGTTCTGGGCCAGCGCGACCCGCTTGCGCATGCCCCCGGAGAGCTGGTGCGGGTAGCGGTCCTCGAAGCCGGCCAGCCCGACCCGCCGGATCCAGTCGCGGGCCGAGGTGACCGCGTCCCGCTTCGGCGTGCCCCGGAACCGCGGCCCGGCCGACACGTTGTCCAACACGGTCTTCCACGGCAGGATCGCGTCGCTCTGGAACATGAAGCCCACCCCGCGGGTGATCCCGCCGACCGGGGCGCCGTGCACCCGCACCGTGCCCTCGGACGGGCGTTCCAGCCCGGCCACCAGGGTCAGGGTGGTGGACTTGCCGCAGCCGGTCGGCCCGACGACGGCACAGAACTCGCCGGGGGCGACGGTCAGATCAAGATCACGCAGGGCGGTGTACGGCTCGGCGCCCGGCGTGGCGAACCGTTTCGTCACGTTGTGCAACTCGATGGCGGGCGGGGGCGCACTTGACATGGCGACATCTCCTTCACCGGGTGTAGTGGCACCGGATTGCGGCGAGCGTAGGTTTCCGCGAGATGTCGGCCCAGCGTTGCGTGTGTTACCCGTCGATGAGTTCGTTACCGGCGGTTTCGTGCATTCCGCTCATCTGGACGGGCTCACCGCGGTGGTGCATGCTGCCAATCAGCCACGGCGCTCGAGGAGGCTCGTCATGTGGCGGACCCGCACGTTGGCGTCGCAGATCCTGTGGAACATGCTCGGCATTCTGGTCGTCACCACGGTGCTCGGCGCGATCCTCTACGTCTGGTTCAGCGCGCGGGAGCTCGACAAGCAGTACGAGGAGCGCGCGCTCGGCATCGCCAACAGCGTCGCCCAGATGCCCGACATCCAGCGGGCGCTGTCCGCCGGCGACCGCGGCGGAACCGTGCAAAGGCTCGCCGAGCAGGTCCGGCTCAGCTCCGGCGCGCGGTACGTCGTGGTCACCGACCGCACCGGGCTGCGCTATTCGCACCCCAACCCGGCGCTGATCGGCAAGCGGCTGGAGGAACCGGTCGTCGCGCTCGACGGCCAGGGTCACCTCGGCGTCGACAACGGCAGCCTCGGCCGGTCGGCCAACGGAAGGGCGCCGGTCCCCGGTCCCGGCGGCACGGTCCTCGGCGAGGTCTCGGTCGGCATCCTGGAGGACGAGGTCAGCGACCAGTTGCACCACGAGCTGACGTTGATCGCCCTCTACACGGCGCTGGTGCTGGGTCTCGGCGTACTCGCCTCGTTGGTCCTCGCCCGGAAGATCAAGAAGGTCACCTTCGGTCTCGAGCCCGCCGAGATCGTCCTGCTGCTGCAGGAGCGGGAGGCGATGCTGCACGGGATCCGGGAGGGCGTGGTCGGCTTCGACGCCGACGGCCGGGTCAGTGTCATCAACGCGGAGGCGCAGCGGCTGCTGCGGGTGGGCCCGAACGCCGCCGGGATGACCGCCGAGCAACTCGCCGGCGAGGGCCGGCTCCGCGACGTCTTCACCGGCCGGGTGACCGGGCCCGACGAGGTCGTGCTCACCGACGAGTCGCTGCTGGTGGTCAACCGGATGCCAGTCGTGCTCGGCGACCGCGACGCCGGCTCGGTGGTCACCCTGCGCGACCGCACCGAGATGGAGTCGCTGATCCGCGAGCTGCGCTCGGTCACCGGACTGATCACCGCACTGCGGGCGCAGGAGCACGAGTTCGCCAACCGGCTGCACATCCTGTCCGTGCTGCTCACCCTCGGCGAGCACGACCAGGCGCTGGGCTACCTCACCGAGATCTCCGAGTTCTCCATCGCGCAGGCCGAGGACCTGCGCTCCCGGGTCGGCCCGCCGGTCGTCGCCGCGCTGCTGCTGGCCAAGGTGACCGTCGCGGCCGAGCAGGGCATCCGGGTCGAGGTCACCAAGGACTCGCACCTGGACCGGCCGGACGCCGACCCGCGCGCGCTGCAGACGATCATCGGGAACCTGGTCGACAACGCCATCGAGGCGCTGGGCCGGCAGAGCGGGCCACGCACGGTCACCGTCCATCTCGACGACCACGACGGCGTACGCATCGTGGTCGCCGACAACGGCCCCGGCATCGACGGTCCCGACGCCGAGCGCGTCTTCCACGACGGGTACACCACCAAGACCGGCGACTCGGGCACCCGGCGCGGCCTCGGGCTGGCCCTGGTCCACCGGATCGTGCACCGAGCCGGCGGCAGCATCACGGTCACGTCCGGGCCCGGGGCGCGGTTCGAGGTGCGCCTGCCCGCCGGAGGGTCGAGCCGGCCCGCGCCGGCCGCGGTCCTGGAGATGACGCAATGATCTCGGTGCTCGTCGTCGACGACGACTTCCGGGTCGCCCAGGTGCACGGCATGTGCGTCGACAAGGTGCCCGGCTTCCACTGCGCCGGCTACGCGCACAGCGCCTCCCAGGCCCGGCGCGCGATCGCCGAGCTGCGGCCCGACCTGCTGCTGCTCGACATCTACCTGCCGGACGAGGACGGGCTGGCGCTGCTGCGCTCGCTGCACGCGGAGCCCGGCGCCGGCCCGGACTGCATCGTGATCAGCGCGGCCCGCGACCTCGCGATGGTCCGCTCGGCCATGCAGATCGGCGCGGTCTACTACCTGGTCAAGCCCTTCGGCTTCGGCCAGCTTCGGGAGCGGCTGGAGGCGTACGCGCGGTGGCGCGGCCGGGCGGCGGCCGACGGCGAGGCCGACCAGGCGGCCGTGGACCGTCTCTACGGTCTGCTGCGCCCGTCACCGCCAGCGAACGCGCTGCGCGGGCGGCTCGGCCCGACCATGCAGGCGGTGCTGGAGTTCATCCGCGGCGCCGACGAGCCGGTCGGCGCGTCGCAGCTGGCCGAGGCGCTGGGCTTCAGCCGACCGACCGCCC
>Ga0307508_10002626_pt1 | contig 18885 bp, 30 predicted proteins | sample 9_EM_MG_FD_203089 | JGI IMG/M metagenome (GOLD analysis project Ga0307508, IMG submission 203089) | Populus trichocarpa ectomycorrhiza microbial communities from riparian zone in the Pacific Northwest, United States - 9_EM | ecosystem: Host-associated > Plants > Roots > Unclassified | place... | reverse complement strand
GCTCGTCTGACAGATGTCGTTCCCGCCTGCGAGGAGCTTCTGAGCCACGTGGAGATACAAACGGGACGTCATTCGGGTCCCGGTTGGCCGGCCGAGATTCTCAATTCACTCAAAGCCGCCAGCACTCCGCTCAATAAGTACTACGCCGAGACACCGGACGTTAGCAGTGTTCCTGCTGCCGTTCTCGGGATAGGGCCGCGTGAAGTCCACAGGAGATGGGAAACGGCGGATTAGCAGGCGCTCCTTTCTCCACCCATTATATACATACGCAGATAGATAGATAGACATGAGAGCCTTTCGAACAAGTTCCGATCCCTCGTAACCACGGATACGTCGTGTCGCACGAATCGCACTCCAACTCGGTCCTGTACTCTAAGCATAGTCAGCGCCTTGCGGCCGTGAAATGAAAGGGTGGCAATCAGACCTCCCGTCGTATATTAGAGTACATACCTACATACAGCAGCAGGAGGAGGAGGCCGAAGCCAAGGCGGAGGCTGAGGGATACGCGTTGGCGTGGAAGAACGGCCAATCCTGGGTGGGTATCAAACTCACATGGGTTACACCAGGAGGCCAACATACAGTTGGGGACACCTAGTCGCGGAGGGAGTGACGTTCACTTCTGCTTAGTAACATATGTATAGTTAGGGCCTGTTCTTTTCGAGCGTAAGTATGTTCTGTAGCGTATGTGCCAAGCGTATTTCACAACATACACTCCCTAGCGCGTATATTTCCGCGCCCAGACCTCCGAACTACGCCACACCCACTACCACTACTAGAAGTTCCAGCTGGTAAGAGTAGTTGAAGGGGAGCGAGCGCAGGTGACCCATTACTGACGAAGACGGATCCATCATGTAGCGGGAGGTTTCCCTATCCACATATCCACAATTCTCAGCGGGCAGCCCCCAGGCGGACTTTCAATTGGGTGAGGAGAGTGGGATGTCTATTTTTCCATCTTCTCTAGAAGATAGATGTTCCTCGACATACTGGCTGCCGATCAAAACTGATGAATTGGATGGAATCCTATCATGCCAAAGAGAAACTTCGTGTTGGGGCAACAAGTACACAATGTTGAATAGTGTTTGTGGGGTGTGAAGTTTTGAGCGACTGCGGAAGAGGAGTCGTGTGGAAACTAGAAGATTCGATGCGGGGATGTGCGAGGACACGAGAGGGAGAGCGATAGTGATTGTGTTGAAGACAAAGACTTTTTTGATCTATGAGAGCGGAAAAGAGAGACGTTATATACAACGGCCACCTGGCCTAGATGGCGATGTCGGCATAATGTCTCGACCTCCGCAACATAAACTTCCTTTCCCGCCAGAGTCCAGAACACGTCAACGAAACACTAACAGAACCCAGACCGCATCAACGGAACCTACAGGTGCCGAGGCCACATACGCAACACCCAACACATGCATCAATACCTCCAGGAGTTCCTCTGCGCCGCGCCGCGCCGCCGCCACCACATATCTAATCTATCCCACTAACCACAGGAAAACAGGAAATAGGAAAAATAGGAGATAGATGTGATAGCGCTAATTTCAACAGGGTGAGCAACGGAACAGAATTGTCGGGCATTGTAATGATTGACTGCCAGGCGGTGTAGAAAAAATTCGGGTCACGACTGGTGGGGAGACTCCCCTTTTTTTTGTGGCTCAGTGAATACTTGTATGTGGCTCAGCCTAGGTTTGCGTATTTTCAAAATACGCGTTGAGCCGAACGCTTACCGAGTCACCGTATGTCTGATATACCGTACCTATGTCAGATTTGTGTGGTAGAAAAAAAATATACGCTGAAATGAACAGGCCCTTAGTTACAAAATACCCCTGTAAACCCGAATGACCGTCATGATTTCTCCGACTTCGCCCATAACTACAAGCGAAATTCCTCCCAAAACCCCGCGTGTCTTTTCTCCACCACCAGAAGGAATATCAAAATCCGAGTCTATTAGGCGATGCAGCGAGTGAAGTAGAAGCTCCTAATAGAGTTATTTTGGTGGAGAACAAGTGGCTCAAACTTGGTGTGTCAGATTCCCCAACTATACGACGCAGAGTGCGCCGCCATCACAGGGCGCTGGAATCAACTTCACGAAGGCAGACGACCCCAGAGTGGGTCACGATCTCCACGGACGCCCAGGCCGCCATTAGACGGATGGCTTCGGAGGAGCCTGGCCCTGGCCAGAAGTACGCACTCCAGGAAAGGAAGCACTAGGCCGGACATCACAAGCGAGATCCAGTGGTGTCCGGCGCACAAGGGAGTTACCGGTAACGACAAGGCTGACGAGCGGCCAGACGCCTGCGGGGTGGAGTGGCTCAGTTACCTGGATCGGATGGAAGCACATGCAGTGCCGTTCCCAGGTCTCTCGCGCACCTCAAGCGAGAATCCGAGGAGGAGTGAGCGAAGGCACGGCAATGGGCGGGAGGCCGGACCTCGGGGAAAAAGTACGGGACGCCGAAAAGCCAGAGGCCGGACGGCGTTGGTGGCTGGGAGTTCTTAGAGGCTCGCGTCGAGGTTCTACTGGATGAAGACAGAACACTGCCTCACCGGACAGTACCTGCACTGGACGAAGAATCGGGCACCCCTCAGTGCCGGTGGTGCCAGTACCGGATGCAGACCCGGGATCACCTTTTCAAGGAGCCCCGGGTGGAAGCCAGCAGAAGATCCTTGGGCAGCGGTGTTGAAGGAGACCGGGGGGGAAGAGCCGGTAGAAGATCCTGGACTTCCTTGGCGACGGAAGGTGTAGTCAGCGGTACTGGACTTCCTCTCCGCTACGGATGTGGGGAGGCTGGTCCCGCCTGAGCAAGACGCGGGGAGCGAGGCGTCGGAATGGGAGCGCAGGGAGTGCAGGGAGCGGGAAGAGGAGAGGAGAGCGAAGGCGGAGGAGCTGGGGTCGAGGAAGAGCAACCGCTCTTCCTCCCCACATCCTCTTCACGGCATCTGCAGGAGAGGACTAGGGGACAGGTCTCTCTTTCTTTTCCTTTGTAATTTCTTTGGCGCGCATACATCTTCTTGGGACAGGCCTGGGCGGAGGGTAAAGGGGAGCTTGCAATGGGCCACCGTGCGCGGACAGCAGACAGGAAACGGACCGTACATATCCCCGCCATAGTCTACCTAGGTCGCATGCGAATAATGGTTTTTTTTTTAAAAAAAAAGTGAAAAAATACCCACATACAGCTACGTACGGACGACGAATCACAGTCGAGTCTCAGAAATCGCCGCGCCCGCCCGCCCAGATGGCTGTTTAACCAGCCTCCCCGTGAATATGTCTCAGATGGAGAGGAGGATTGGCGACGACGTATCCTGTCCTGCGCATTACAGCACATCGGTAGTTGCCTTGATTTTTCAGGATTAACCGTAGCGGCCGCTGAGGGTGCATTCCGCCAATGATATGTTCATATATCGAAGATTCCGTGTATAATGCGTTGGGATCCGGCGGAATCATTCCAGCAGTGCCCCAAGATTCCTTCCTCCGTCCCGCCAAGTCACTGATTGAGCTCCCTAGAGCTCCCTATGTATTACTCTTGAGACCGACGATCTGCCAGCGGCTGACTGGCTCGGGAAATTCCGTTGCAGAGCCGCCCACCGTACAGAAGGGCCTGTTCTTTTCTGCGTAGATATGTATATATTTTTTTTCTATGTATACCACACAAATCTGGCATACCGTTTATCAGACATACGGTGGCTCGGTAAGCGTTCGACTCAGCGCGTATTTTAAAGATGCACAAAGCTAGGCTGAGCCACATACAAGCAACCATGTTCGATTATTCACTGAGCCACAAAAAAGGGGGGCCGTCTCTCTTTCAGTTGTGATCCCCCGAATTTTTTTCTACGTTGTCTGGCCTGCAAATATTACTCAACATTGCTGTACTTGTTGCCCAACGCGAAATTTCTCTTTGGCATGATAGGATTCCATCCCATTCATCAGTTTTGATCGGCAGCCAGTATGTCAAGGAACTTCTTAGAAGATAGAATAATAGACACTCCTCACCCAGCAGGACTCGGTCGACGGCGTTATGCTCGCTGTCTCTCTCCAGACCATGTCACGGCCGCTGAACGCGAAGCTCGAGTACGAAATGAAATAGGTTTAGCCCATTGGCTTCTGGCATAGGGAGTCAGTGGTGGTTCACGATCTGTATGTACATAAGACTGGTAGATACATCGACGCTCCGCGCGCTACTGCATGACAAGCATATTGTCGGCCGTTACTTCTCTTATGAGCACTACGTATTTAATCCCCGGTGCGCGCGTTGGTTAAAGCTTCGATCGTCAGGAATTGATCTCAGTGTGTCGGAACAATGGGCTTGCCCCATACCACAGCACTCGAGTCACTATCAAGATGATCTTTATCTCATCAATCTGGTTTTATCAGCTCCTACGACAGCCAGATTAGCACGTGGCACGTGCATCCGCCCAACCCTGCCCTTGCAGCTGCCTCCAACTGAAAACCTGCGGGGATCAGCACCTTTCCTCCAATAATCCTGCTTCGTCGAAGAAGAGCAATAGTTACATATCAACATCCGGAAAAAGAAAACAAAAAGCACCAGGCGACCACATACAGCAGAACCGCTCTGGTCCCCTCGTTCATGTTCGACAGCAATACGCCTGGCTGATGCGAGCCCAGCCCGCCAAACTCGAATCACCCGCTTGCCTACTTGATACATACGGCTGCCACCATGGCCTTTAATTTCAACTGGACGCCATTGATCGCCTCCACGAGCTCGCCGGAGTTCTGCTCGCGCGCCAGAGAGCTTCTGACACTTGCGCTCAACAAGTCCACGAAGTCCTCGGTCATCGTGGACTCGGATGTCACCGTCGAGAATCTGGACCTCGGCCATAGTGCCCCCGAGCTGGAGGTGCTGGAGATCGGTGATCTCGCCCAGGACAGGTTTCGCGGCGTATTTCGAATGAAGTATGCTGGCGATGCTCAGGTCACCCTGAAGGCGAGGGTCCAGGTATGTACATAGTTGCCAAGGTATCCCTCGAACGTCGCGATTCGAGACTGACTTATTGCGCGTCCTTCCACCACCCAGATCAATCCATTGTGCACGTACCTCGCCACCTCGACCGGCTTCACGTCGCCGCATCCATTAGCCGTAGCGTCCACACCGCTCTCGATCCCAGTTCGGGTCACACTATCGGAATTCAAACTTTCGGGATTCGTGACCCTGGTGTTCTCGAAGGAGAAGGGAATAACCTTGGTGTTTCACAACGATCCGCTCGAATCCATGAAGGTGCAGTCATCACTCGACTCGATACCGTTCATCAAGGAATATCTGCAGAAAGAGATTGAGCGACAAGTCCGTGGTGTGTTCCAGGAGGAGCTGCCGCTCGCGGTCTATAAGCTGTCCCTCCGACTATTGGAACCAGACGGAAGAGCTCCAGTGAAGGGCGGGGCTGCTCCGTTTCCAACAATGGGAGAAGAAGAAGGTACCGGAGAGGATTTCGACCTTCTTTTTGCTGATGAAAACGCAGATGCCCCACCGATTTCGGAAAAGAACATGCTGTGTTTGCACGCATTGATGAATTCGCAAGCCACACTGTCTCTACTCACACCATCGATCAATGGTACCATATACCGTGCCACACCACCGAGCAGCTTGGACCGAGGATCACGGACACAGTCACCAATCCGGCCCGGGCTCCATCAGAACGGCAGCACGATGTCACTCGGCACTCCCAGGCGAAGAAAAACGACGCGCAGGATCGTGAATCTACGGAAGGGAAAAGAATCTCCAGCACCCACACCAACCTTTGGAAACCCCATTATCTTCGACTCCGGCTACCTCCTCCGAGTTCGCCACCACTGCCTCCGTGCCGGAATATTTTAACACTCGACCAAGGAAACTATCCCTCGTCGACACTGGTTCGCTGCCATTGCGGATATCACCACCACAAACCCCACCACCCGTACACACACGCCCTCCCGTGCTATTGCTACAGACCCCGCTATCCCGCGCTGATTATGGCATGCTCGAAGATCGACCGCGACTGAATCGTGAACAAAAGTACCCCAGCCCCATCGTTGAGAAGGCATTCATGATGCGCTTCATGGCAGAGATGAATCGGCAGGCGGAGGAGAGGCAGCGATATTAGTTCTGGTGGGATGCATTTTTTACTCAATACTTCGTTTCTTCACCTACATATATGTAAAATATCATTTCCCTTGCTTTCTTCTATGCTTCTCCGGTACATGCATATCCTAGAATTTAGAGGGGGGAAGAAGCGAGACAACGGGACGGCACGCCGTCCTCGTTGGAGGAACTCTGCGTGTGGGTCCAGATCCTACCCGTATAGATCCTCTCGGCCGTTTTCACGGCCATTCTATCTCCTCTTACGGCGCAGTGATACCTATGGAGCCTGGTGATATGTATTGGCGATCGAATATGATGCTCGAGTTCCAGTCAAATCGAAGACCCTCATTGGGCCGCTCGTTCGGGTGTCGGTAGAGATGTTGAAGGGAGGGCTGTGGAACGATTGCTGCGATACTGCGACCACCATCGAGGTCGGATTCACCACATTTCTGCCTTTCGGTTCAGGAACACATAATCGCCAGGCGCATTTTTCCACCTAACATGAGACAGATGTCCCCGAGCTTCCGAGTGTGGGCTGGCAGGCACGCGGTCGAACGTTGAAACGTTTTATTTGCCGGCCGCATCATGTCGGTATTGCGAATGCGATCCCAAATGTCGGCATTGGTTCCCAGCCCCAAACTACCGGCTTCGCTCCGGGTTCGGGATCTGCCTATGTAACTCGCACGGTCGGCCACTTTTCCAACCAAGAAAGAACCGAGATGCAGGTAGATGCCGGCCGACGTGCATAGTGGGGTTCGCTCGCTCATCACCCACCACACACAACCACACCCCGCAGTCCGCAGTCCGCAGCCCGCGAACGAACGAACTTGCCGACCGCGACTACCACTGCCGCTGGTATACCCCGAGAGGTATGTCTGCAGCCCGTCAATCGCAAACAGCCCTATCTTGGAGCGGGGGGAGAGGGGAGAACGGCCACTAACCTGCTGTTTGCGTCCAGCTCATCGCGTAAACGAACGAACGAACGAACGAACGACTATCCGAACATGTCGGCACCTCGACGCAAGAACTATGTCGTAGAACGTCCGTCACTTGGCCCCCCCCCCGCCGCCGCCCCCTCCCGGTCCAATCGCTCCCTCATCAGCGCGTACTAAAAAACACTCGGCCGGCAGATATGGAGCCTGAAATGGGCGCCTGGTCCACGCTCGAGTACATCGCCATCGCGTCCGAGACAGCCGCCGCTGGCACAGGGGGCACCTTCTACCTGACGTCCCTGCAGCCGCAGCTAGCCGAGGACCTTCCCGCGACGCTTCGCGAGAAGCTTGGCGCGTCGTTCGAGGCCACGACGAAGGACGTCGAGACGCTCTCGGGCGTGCCAAAGGAGCGCGTGTGTCTGCTCGATCCCCAGGCGGAGAAAACACTCGCACCGGAGGACGGCGAGGTGTTTGACTGGTTCGTTTTCGGCGGGATTCTGGGTTAGTGGGTCCGACGCGGCAGTGTGTGGAGAGTGCGGTGCTGACGGGTGGGGTGACAATAGGTGACGATCCGCCGAGGGGTACGTAGCTGTCGCTTTGCCCGCTTCCGCTCCAATCATTCCATTCCACCCGTTGCTTACGATCCGGGAAAGACCGCACCGCCGAGCTCCGCAAATACGGCTACACCGGGCGTAACCTTCAAACGCTGCAGATGACAACAGACACAGCAGTCCGGGTTACGCGGATAGTCGTCGAAGAGAAAAGTAACTAGCATCCCCCATCGTCGTCACAATAGAGGAAGAAAAGAAAAGAAAAAAAAAGGGGGGGGGGGGAAAGAAAAAGACTGACCACGCGAGAAGAAAAACTTGACGAGATCCCCTACGCGGACTACCCCACCCTCCAGATCAACAGGAACGAGAGCACCGAGATGCCATTCCGCTACATCAAGGACGAGAACGGAACGCCAATCATGCCGGATGGGATGTTGGAGCTCATCAAGCTCGACGCGGATAAGAGCCTGGACGATATGTTTTAGAAAATAACCCCCCCCCCCTCCATCTATTTACTATGCTCTATCTACGCGATGGTAGCACATACATGCGTATCATGTGTGTAGCCAGAGAGCATATGTAATCCTTTCCAATGCACAGGACACCGGGAGGTGGAGTCGAGTGATCGTCCGTGCCGCGAATGTAGCCACCCGTGGACTGGAACCCCAGACTGTTAAGCCACCTTATAATGGGGCGGAGTCGCTGGGAGCACCTGCATGCTCGCACCCGTGCGGAGGGGGGGTAGGAGCTGGAGTTTCATGCCTTTCTCCTCTCCCCTGGACATATTTTGGAATCGACATGTACACATAAAGCGTGTAGATGTGCAGGCAGGCAACGCGCGGCGGGCGACAGGTGAAGGAAAGGGCAACCACCGCTTGTTTCTGGTTCTTCGGAACTACTGTGGCCCATACCTACCGTACTATCATATTATATGTAGGTGGGACTTTCGAAGGGGGGGAGGGGGGGGGGGGAGGAGGGGAGTGGGCACCTCCCCTCCCTCTCTCCGGCCCGCCGGCCCGTGACCGACATGGCGGGGGGCTCTAACACGGCTTTGCTGGACATGGCTATGCGAGCGTGCGTCTGTGTCTGTGTCTGTGTCCGTGCGAGGGTGGTGTCGAGCGGCTATCCGCGTGGAGGCGTGAGCGTGGGCCACACAGGAGGGGGGGGGGGCGGAGCATACGCAGGCTATGCTGGCCGGTGGTGGTGCGGGGAGGAGAGTGGAGTGAGGGGAAACGAAGGACGAAGGGGGGGAGACGGATGACTCGCCGCTCAAACACGAACCGGAAAGTCGCGGGAGGGATCGTCGATGAGTGCACTTCCATCGACGAACAGGAGGATCTATCTACATGTCTATCCGATTACTATTTTATTTTACCTTTATTTTATTTCATTTTATATTTCATTTTATATTTTATTTTGTTTTATTTATTTATTTAATTCGGGCCTCGCTCCCGCCTGCCCCCCTCGGTCGTTGCACTGGGCAGGCATCAATGCGTCGGAGTGCAAGTTAGATATCTATGCGCCCCGCAATCCCCCTCCCGCTATGTACGCATACATATGTACCCGCCGCCCCCCCGCGAAGCGTGGCGCAGAATGAAACACAGGCAAAGCAAAGGCGGAGGAGCCCTCGACCTCCTGACTTCCTGACGGTCTCGCCGGCGGCTGCTCCTCCCAGCATGCGTTCGTGCGGGGCCTGCGCGTCCATCAGTCCATTGGATATCACTCGCCGGGCGGTGTGTGCGCTCTTGTATGTACCTGCTCCGTTGCCGCAGCAGCAGGCTCCCCATGTGTCCGCCTTACCTAAGTATGTATGTATGTATGTACATATGTACCTCCCCGCCGCCGCGCCCGTCCGAGGAAGAAGAAAAAGGAAAGAAAAAGGAAAGAAAAAGGAAAAAAAAAGGGAAAAAAAAAGTAAGTGCTGCCCGCCCCTTCCAGCCCACGAAGCCGCCCCCCCTCCCCGTGCTCGTGGAGGCGAGAAGTAGGTATCTAAGTAGATACATAGTCTGGTACGAGCACGGACGTAAATAATACGATGGCAGCGGTTCCGACGTCGGCGCCCCCACCTGTGTACATAGAGTACATACATTATGTACACGGGCATCCCGCACTCTGGGGTCGTCCATCGCACCGAAGTACATGGAGTATCTATATGTACTTACGTACTGTGCACTACATACACAGACAAGCCCGGACCTGACCGAGTCCGGTCGGCGCACCCGTGTGGGGGTGGGACACTTGTACAAGGGCTTCCGGATCATCGACGCCGAAACGAACCGTACATATGTACATATATCTAAGGGGAGGGGGAGGGAGACGAGGGGGAGCGAGCATGCAGGTACCATTTCATGCTCATGCCGTAGTTACAGGCGGACCGACGAGATAACTACATACATTAGGTACCTATGTAACTACCTACTGCATCCATTTTTTTTTTATTCTTTTTTTCTATTTTGCACTATCGCTGGAGAGTACTTATTACTGTATCTAGAGTGCTCTATCCACGGGAATGCAATCCTCCCGGACTCTCGTTTTTTCTTTTTTCTTTTTTCTGTCTTCCTCGTATTGTGCTCTGCATTTAATTTAATCGCGATCGATCATCGCAACGGTGAATTACGATATAGTAAAAGTATGTAGGTACTCAAGTATTCTCAAGAACCGAGAAGAAAGAACAAGTGATTGATTTCTTTTTTCGTTTAATTAAGAGGGAAGAAAAAAAAAACCAACATTGATCCCACTCCAATTGCACTTCCAACCAACCTCCCATTCGAAACGCCAGACAAAATAAAAGTGAACCAAAAAAAAAGAAAAGAAAAGAAAAGGGTAAAAAATAAATATGGAACCAAAAGGAAAAACAAAGAAGGAAAGGGAAAAAGAAGCAAAAAAGGTAAATCCTCTGTCCATATCCGTCTCCTTTTTTTTCAGAGTTGATTTGAGGGGGCGTTGAGCTGGAACTGGTGGAAACTGAGAAAGAAAGAAAAAAAAGTACCCCTCCTCTCCAAAGAAAGAAAACACCAGAAACTCTTCTATAATATGAGTGATATATCCTTCCAATCCAACCCTTTTTTTTGTGTCCGGTCAGCGACTCAGTGTCCCTCCCGAAGCACGAAAACAAAACCCAAAAATAAATCCCTCAGCCGGCCCCCAGAGTAAGTCGAAGCCGTTAAGAATATCTTTACAAGTTAAAGAAATTCGTCCCGTGAGGCAGCAGAGGAAGGAAATAGCAGAAAAGGAGATAAAAAAAACCCCCCCTTGGAATCGATATGCGCTACTTCAAGAGACAGTTGACCAAGAAACTGTGGAACCCAAAAAGGGAGAAAAACAACCGGAAAACACCGCTGGGCACCAAAAGGTAAAACGATCGTCTGTTGAAAAAAAGAGTCGTGAAAATCGTAATCCCATCACCAGGGAAGATAAAAACTGAACTGTGGTGTATGTACAAATCGCAAATCTATAAACAGGTGAATGTAAACGCCGCCATAGCGGACAGGCGGCGAGAGAGAGGAGTGGCTGGACAAGGCGGCGGGCCGCTCGGCGTCTACATCTGCGCACTGCGTTCCGAGCCGGAATGGCTGTAGGCATCGATGTTCGGGAGCGATGTAACGGACGTGAGTTGGCTGGATGTCGCTTGCTGCGCGCTGCCAAAGCTATCAAAGCTGGAAACGCTCGACATGGCCGAATACTTGACCTCTGTCCTCCGCATCCCTTCCAGGATGTTCTTGGATTCGGTGATGCGCGTCTGCCAGGTGCGCTGGTGTTCCTCGCGCTGGAGCTCGACGTTCCGGATCTCCTGAGGGCTCGACCATCCACTGCTGATCATGCGGGTCAGCGTGGCATCGTACGCCTCGAGCTCGGACCTCATCTCCTCGATCATGTCGGCGAGAGAGTTGGCCGTCACCAACGTCAGTGGGGCCGCCGGCTTGCGCGGCGCCGACGATGTTGCCGGGTCGATGCTGGGCACCTTCTTGTGCATGTGCAGCAGGCCCCCCGACGTGCTCAATGAGGTCTGAGATGTCGACGCGAGTGATGGCGACATCAGTGGTGAGATGGTCGGAGGGTGCAATGGGCTGCAGACCACGTCGGTGGGTGTTTCGGGCAGGGATTCCATCCTGGCAAAAGAGGGCATGCCGATCGTTCTGGGAGACTGCAGAGGCGAAGCGAAGAAGGAATCGGTTTCGACGGAAGGCGATCTCGGCGATATCGAGGAAGGCAGAAGCGTAGGCGGTAGGATTGCCTCGGGAGATGAGAGTGGGCTATAATTGTCCTCAGCCCTAGGGAGGGATGTTTGAGGTTTCACATGCCATCTCCCGAGGGATTCGTCTGGCGGAGTACCAGGGGCAACAACTGCCGAATACGTTGGCGTTGTGTCGATAGGCGACAGCGGTGACTGTGCGGAGATGTCACTCGCCCCAGAGATGCGCCTCTTCAGACTCGCCCGCAGTTTTGCGGGGACCACCTTGTTGAGGATGTTTGCTGCCCGGAGTCTCGCGCCGCCAGGCGATCCCTCGTTCTTTGGGGACCGGGACGGATACGCAAGCGATGAAGGGCCAGATGAAAAGACCTCGGCGTCAATTGCTGGCGATGTTGGCGATCCGTGGTCGGAAAACATGAACGGCTGCTCGCCAGCTGCAAACAGAGTCAGGTCAGCTTTCTCGGGATGTCCGGCCAAAGACCGATGGGGGGGGAATCGCGTCGCGTACCGTTCGAAGGAGGTGTCGGAGGCATTGCGACGGGCGCGAGCTTCTCGTTGTAGTGGTAATGCGACCCAAAGCACGACTCCTCGAATGCCTCCCGCACTGTGCGTACCGTGTCCAGCCGCGGAAACGCAACGTCTTTGGTGCCCATCGTGCCCACGGCACCCACTGCCAGCCCCAGCCCGTACTCCCCGCAGCGGGCCTCGCATTCCCGGCAATTGCACTCGCTCGCTCCATCCTCTTCCTCCTGTATTGATGTGCCGACGATGGACGAACCGGCGCCGAAAGGCATCACGAGGTGCCGCACGGGCGAGATGTCTGTCGGTGTAGCAGGCGCCGACATTACCGGAGAGCCGTAGCTGTCTGGCGAGAAAACTCCGCTGGGTATCGACGAGGTGAGCGATTCGATGTCTGCGTCTCTGGTCGCGATGGGTCCAGGGTTGAGAGTAGGAATGGAAGCATTCGGCGACGGTGGGATTGGGCCGAGAGGTTGTAGTTCGGGCTTGCCACGGCGCTCGGATAGCCGTCGAGGGCTCAGTGGTATTGGGTAAGCTTGCTCCATCATATTTAATGCTGGCGGTCAGATCGCTGAATTAGGTAGACCGAGGCGGCAGGTCGAGTGGACGAGAATGTTCGGGGTTGGGTTTGGGTTTAAGCCACCACGAATTTCCTTAGCGCAAGCTGGATTCCGGGTGACGCTGGGGACACCACGAAACAAAAGCCGAGAGGGGTCGGTTGGACGACGGACAATGCGAGATGTTTGTGTAATTGTAGGAGTAGCGATGGCAGTGTGGGGATTGTATTAAGGGCAGAGATGATGGATGTTGTTGGGTTGGGATTGGGTTGGGGGAGGGTGGTAATTGTGGTGGGTTTGCTTGCAAGTGGTAAGTTGGAGGTGGTGTCGGCAGGGAGGTCTAGTTGGATAGTGGTGGTGGTGGTGGTGGTGGTGGTGGGCGCGGACGGCGGTGGACGGTGGGCGGTGGAGGGTGGTAGTGGGTTTTGATATGATGATGCTGATGACGATGGGGCGGTCCGAGTTGTATTTCACAGATAGTAGTTGTGCATGCACGAGTCAAGCCCTTCCCTCTTTTTTTTTTTTTCTTTTCTTTTCCTTTGCGTTTCCTTTCTTTCTGCACGACCTTGACTTGCGTGGCACCGGCTGAAGGAATTAGATATATATATGTACAATTATATAGTTTCCCGTTTTTTATGCTTGTTGTTATTGCACGTCGCATGGGGGGACAAGTCCCAGCGCTCCTCTGTCTCTGCGAGTAGATATTCCTCTTCTCTTTGGGCTGTCCGGCAAACGTCAATCGAGACGCCCCTTCCCTGTCCGAACGGGGGTTCTTCGTTCGCGTGAATGCTTTTCCCGGATCCCGATTGGCAGCTGGCGACTGCGAGCAAGCAAGCAAGCAAGCAAGCAAGCAAAGGCAGGACTCCGTCGTACACCTCTCTCTTCCCAATCAACGAATACCCGGATCCGACGACAGCAAAGCTGTGTGTTGTGAGGCGAGGCTAGTGGCATCAGCGTAACCCTGGTGTCCCGACTTTTTTTTATTTCTTTTTCATTTCTCTCTTTTTTTCATTTTCTTTTTTTTTTCTTTCTATTTTCCCTGTTCTTTTTTTTTTCCTTCCTTCGACGGCGGGGGGCGCAGGCGGCAAAAGCTTAAGGCAGAAGATGTGTCGCGCGGGGGGAGCACGACACGGATGTGGGGCGGGGTGCAGAGTGTGGGGAGGAGAGAGTGAGGGGGCCAGATCGACGATTGCTTGCGTTCGGGGCGGTCGGCGGCGTGGAGGCGGAAGGCTGGGTCCGGGGAATGTGCGGGCAAGCGATCGCGGGCGGGCGGGGAGGGCTGGGCGGGCTGAAGGTGAGTACGCAAGGCGAGCACGAAGAGGCTCGGCGTCCAGTCACTGATGTCCGACGAGCAGGCGCACGATGGAGGCCGAAGCAAAGAGGACGGCCGAATGCTCGACGATGACGACGATGACGATGACGATGCGCGGCCGCCCAGCTGGTGGGGGCAGGCCGGTGGCTTTGTGCTCAACCCGGAGGACAGATGAAGCCGGCGGGACCGGCCCACGCTGCGCAGATTGGCGCACCGCACTCAAAGGCGAGCGGGCAGACACGCGCATATGGAGCGCAGCCCAGGCCGGCGTTCGAAAGAAGCATCCCCAGTCGATGGGCAGACACCGCCACGGAAACCGCTAGCTTTCCTAGGGCACGATGGCTGCGGGGATGCTATTCTCCGGCCGACGGCCAGCTGCCGGATTCTGCAGCGCAGAATGCCCGTTCCGCAACCATTCCGCCCTGCGACGTCGATGCGCCGTTCGCACGAACACATGGCGTGCAGGGACAAAGCGACGATTGAATCCTTTCTCTTCTCTTTGTTGTGCTGGGCTATGTATGATATGTGCATCGGTGCTGGCGTGCAGATCTCCCGCTTCAAAGTTGTCGGCCTCCAAATCCGTCGTGCCGTGATGTACGGCCGGCTGCGTACACATCTGTTCTGCTGGTCGCTGCGCCACTGCCCACTGCCGCACCGCCAGACTTGCTCGCGCGCTTCTTCACTCGTCGACAACATCCAAGGCTGCACTACCGGCGCCCATGGGGTTCTTTCCTCACAGCCGAATCGCCCGTGACCGTGCACAGAGTTCCGCATTTGGTTTCCGACAACATTTCGTTCGTTCCAGATTGCCCAACCCGCACGTACATGTCGAAACGGCCCGTCTCTAACTCTGCTCTAGCTCGGCCTCTGCAGCGACGACAGGAGGAAAATTGCATGTCGACACACGGCACTTGGTGCGGAGCCATATTGGCCCCAGGGGGTGGTTTCGGCGACTTTTTTTTTTCTTGTACATATGTACATACGGCAACATATCTACTACAGCCACTTCTGGCCCGCTCGGCAACCTCCACTCCGTCTACGCCATGCATCATACATTCCCTCCAAGGATAAATACCACATCGATCAGCGAATGCGTCTGGCAGCTCGTGGAATCGGCCGCGGAAAAGCAAATTGGCGCTGATGGGGAACGGATGTCACCGTCGGTGCATGACGGGGCCGTCGAGAAGCGGACAAGCAAGAAAAAAAGCAAGGCTCTGCAGAAGCGTCTCATTTCACTTCAGCCCGTCGCTTGCAGGCCATCCTAACAGTGCACGCAGAGGAGTTGCCTTACGGATCGACGGATATGCTCTACATACATAGATATCTACACACCCGTAGAGGCTTTCTACCAGTCTGCGGTGCCCGGTCAGCCACGGCCCCTGCCCTCGCCCCCATCGAGCCGCCCGTGACTCGGGGGTTGGAGCGCACGGCGCTATGGGACATACATACATACATACATACCGGACGTTTCTTCCTCCATCCCCCAGTTGCCGGGCGGAGGGGGTGTATCCCATGCATAGACGCTCAACACAGAGGATTTCCAACATGGGTAGTTATATCTGTCCGTTGTCAGCAAGCCGGCGAGGACTCGCACGTCTACATATCTGTCTGCGATCGCCCACATATCCTGGGCGCCGTCGTCTACATATTGCGCCGGAAACACTTGCTCCATCTGCTCCATCTGCTCCATTTGCTCCATGTGTCCGTATATACAGCGCCGGTGCGCCATGTATCATGGGAGAGGGGAGGGAGGGGTGGTACATAGCTTCGTGCGAAGAGAAAAGGCCAGCTGGACGTCGACGGGGGGAGGGCTTTGGTGTGGAATGTGGAAATTGGGATCTGCGTGCCGCCTGCACACCCTCGCTCTTGCAGCCTTTCCATCCATCCATCCATCTGCGTTTACATAGAGTATCTATCCGTGGCCCGAGAACGGCCCAGGCAAGCCACATCCACCTGCCCACGTAAACGGACAGACGGACATTCAGGCGGATGCGGTAGAGTGTTATATACGCGCCCGGGCCGGGCCAGTTAAACACCAGAAAGACTTTCTCCGTCGTTACTCCGCATAGAGTACGTAGGCACTCTCCATACATACATACATACATACATACATACATACATACATACTCTACATAGAGTGCCATGTCTGCACTACATAGGCATCTGTTTAGCAGCGCCGGGTGCTTAGATGAGCGGGGGGTGGGGGCGGGCTCTAACCGCAATGCCGGTAAAAGAGGCGAGGCCTCGTTTCGGGGACTTGGGCCGGGCCGGGCTGGGGTAGGGCGGGTGAGATCCGCCGCTGTGATTTCGACGCAGGGGGGGAGGCCCGCGGTCGCGGCACGGTTCGGTTTGGGCCGGAGGGTGGATGACTAATGACTTAGGGGGCCATAGCTGAGTTGACCGTGGGGGGGTCTGGATGTATGTATGGAGTATGTATGTATGTGTGTATGTATGTATGTATGTGTATGTGTGTATGTATGTGTGTATGTATGTATGTGTATGTGTGTATGTATGTGTGTATGATGTGTATATGTATGTGTGTATGTATGTGTGTATGTGTGTGTGTGTGTATGTATGTAAAGTAGTTACTAGCTGATAAGGACGGAGTGGCGAAGCGCGTGTGCGGCCACAGAGACAGCCAGACCAAACCCCCAAACGGGCGGGAATAGGATGGGGATCGGCTGGGACGGCGTGCGATGATAGACGCGCGCATGTGCTTGTGTATCGCCTTCCGTCGGCAGGATATCTATCTACTCCATATACAGTAACTAGATAGCGGCTGCGGCTGCGGCTGCGGCCGTGTCCGAGGCTCGCAGCGGGAGACACGCCTGCCGCGAACGCACCCGCCCCGGAAACAGCACGGCGGAAATTGCAGATGCCGACCAGCGTGCGTGGCCGGCTACGTGGGTGGTGGCAGGCGGGTAGCGATGCAGACTAGGTACATATCTTCGCGGACAAGCCCGAGCACCGCGATGGATATATCTCCACCCCGCAGCCAACAAGCTCCGCCCGACAATCTGCCGAGAGCGAGCGAGCGAAGAACAGACGCAGTCGGCGGTCGTGTAGCTGGGCACGTGCATACTCTGCTCTGCCGGTATATCCAGCAGCAGTGGCGGCGGCTCCGGTGAGTTCGTCCGGTGCCGTCGCGGAGATCCAGAAGTGCGCGTGGCGCGTAGTTACAGGCGCATGCAGCCCGTAATGTACGCACATCTGCGTATGCAACCACGTCCCGGTCTCCGGCGGTGAGGATGCGTGATCCATGCACAGCGAACACCGGCCTGCTCTCCCCGTCTCTCCAGCCTCTTGCGGCCCGCACCTCTTATCGCACCCACGCACACGACAACGCCGCGCGCCGAAGGGCGTCGATCCGGCCCATGGCCCATGGCCCAGCTCTCGCTAAGGCTCTTCCTTTGCGCGATTTTGTGACTTCCAGGATCCTTCTCGTCTCCGCTCCTTCTCGGCTCTTCCCCCGCCGCCCGCCCTGGATGCTTTCTCTGGCGGTGCAGATGTGTTTGCTCTGGTCTTCGCTCCGGATGCATAGATGAACGAGAATAGGCACAGACAGAGCAGATGCGCGGAGGGTAGTTATGCACAAACACCCGCGGGGACGGAGACGGAAGACGAGATGCGCCCGAAGACGGAGAGAAACGCGTCCCGAGAGGAAGGAGCGAGGAGAACAAGAAAAGACGTGCCCATCCCTCTCTCGATCCCGCTGCACGTATGCTGTTTCCAACCCTCGGCTAAGTCAGCGCCGAGACCAACCACCCACCGATAGGCGTCGGAGCATGTGGCAGTTATCTACCGAACGCTTAGGGAGTCACGGTACAGCAGACGCGTCACTGCCGAGCAGCTCCGTGTGTGAATGTGCGTGCGGACATTGCGCACAGATTTAGCTGAGATCAATGCCGTGCTCTGTGGCCGCGTACTCGGGCGATGATGCCGGTGACACTTGTCTTTTTCTGCGGACCTGCCTCTCTCTCTCTCTCTCTCTCCGTTGTGCGGCCTGCGGAGCAGATTGCCCGTGGTCTTGGGCCCGAGTGATCGTCTGGGCATCCTTTGCGGATGTGTCCGTGTTTGTCGGGACGTCCCACCGAATACACAATCACGGCATTGCGATGCAGAAGTTCGGTCATGGCGTATCACCGTGAGCTCATCACGTGACCCGCGTCAACGGCAAGTACCGTCCGTGAAGAGTGCAGCGCGCCCCCACGTCCGCAACTCGACATCTCGACATCCCCCCCAACCGCACACCCGGCAGCAACCGCAACGATGGCAGCAACAACGAAGACGGAAGCGGTGGGGCTGTCCTTCCCCGCGCAGACGTTCCAGAAGCTGTCGCCCGGCTCGTACCTGCTGCGACACCTGCAAGCAACGGAGCCGACGCGGCCTTCCGCACGCTCGCCGGAAGCTTTCCGCGCTCCGTCGCTGCACGCCGATTCGCTGTCGCACACGCACGGGTCGGCGGTTGTGCGCACCGGCGACACCGCCGTCGTCTGCGGCGTGCGCGGCGAGATTCTGGGACTCACCCACGGCGAGGGAAAGACGAAGGGCAAGATCGAAGTGCATCGCAGCGTCGCCGACGGCTCCGCCCGCAAGACGGACGTCGACGACGAGATCAAAGCGCATTCGCTGCTCGTGCCGAATCTCGAGCTGGGTACGCTGCGGGGGGGGGGGGGGGGGGGGGGGGGGGGGGGGGGGGGGGGGGGGGGGGGGGGGGGGGGGGGGGCGGGGGGGGGCGGGGGGGGGGGGGCGGG
>Ga0307508_10002625_pt1 | contig 18885 bp, 18 predicted proteins | sample 9_EM_MG_FD_203089 | JGI IMG/M metagenome (GOLD analysis project Ga0307508, IMG submission 203089) | Populus trichocarpa ectomycorrhiza microbial communities from riparian zone in the Pacific Northwest, United States - 9_EM | ecosystem: Host-associated > Plants > Roots > Unclassified | place... | reverse complement strand
CGGGGGGGTTGAGAGAACAAGTTGTTGCGTGAGGAAGGAAAAGGAAGAAAGAAAGAAAGAAGTGGGCGACGGCTCCTTTTAAGGATATCCGTCGCCCGCTCGGCGTCACTCCACATTCCATCCTCCCACTCCACATCACTCCACATTCCTTCCTCCCGCATTCCTGACGGCGCCAAGGGTCGAGGCCTAGCTGGCACGTGCCGTGACAATAAGGAAACAAGGTTCTGTTTAGCACCGCATAACTCGCCCAACCCTTTCCGGGGTTAAGTTCCTTATGAGGCCCAGTGGATCGCAAAGTCTTTTCTCGTCCATCCCGTTCGATGACGTGGCCTTATTATCTCGTAGATGACGCGGCCCAACTTCACTCCGTTTCCCACCAGTTGCCGGTATCACGTATCTCCCGAAGTTAACCCTCACGACCGATGGCGGCCGTAAGCCTTGTTAACTCCGCTTTTTATCTCCGGCCTAGACTCTCGAGCCCCTTGCGTATCCTCCCGTCTCCTTCCCGATAACTGTTGTCCCGCTTGCGGCGCTTAGGCGGATGGCTCGGTTCGACGTAAGGTGCGCGCTGGGGCTGTCTGTCGGCTTGCGCAGTAGATCGTTTGCAGCTCCGTGGCGATGACTCGCTCGACGGATCGCTCGTGGTTCCGTGGCGACGACTCGCTCCTCGGATCGCTTGTTGCGGGAAGGGCGTTGACTCTATGTCTGGGTGACCAGTAGGTGGTCCGTTGATGATTGATTAATGATTCCGATTGATCATGTTCCTCCTCCTTCGCCCACGGCAAGGAGTCGTATAAGTATTTGGCTCGGCGAGGTCATGTGCTGCGGGGAAATTACCCCATACCGCGACGTGAAAACTCTTCGCCTTGGCACTAGATTTCATTAGTGTAAAGAGGATAACTTTCGATTGGGTCAGACAGTAGTGCTTTTCCCATATCTTCCCGAGAGTGGCCAGAGCAGGTGCCTCTCCTTAAGTCCTCTCGTCGTGATTGGGTGATGTAATTGGGTTGCGTGCGGGGTTGAGTTCGTTACTTGACCGGAGCCGTCAGCAACGAGCCCTCAACCATACCAGCTGATCCTTCTCGGCTGCAATGGGCAGCAAGGTATAGCTCCGCCCCATATCGCTCCCAACAGACTCTCGAACAGTTCCTGAGGTGCAGTCCAGTCGCAGGGTTTGTACTTTTCCGAATCACGAGCCGGTACTTGGTCCGGGGGCTACCCAGTGCTACAGGATCGGCTTGCGGTCAAGCCTCCGCTCCAGTATTCATTCAACTCGAGGTCTTTACCCTGGTGCAGCATGTACCCTGCCTCATAATCATTGTAAGCATCTCGGATAAGTGGGCATACACTCACGCTGTCGAGCGCCAGCAGAGCCCAGAGTTCATCGCCATAATCGGGTGTCAGTGACAAGGATGCGAGTGGTAGCATGATCCCTCATGTCTCCCGACCATGGGGTGCAGCTGTATCGCCTCGGGCCTTCGAGCCATCTGCAACGACACAGCAATTCCAGACTTGTGGTGTTGTTACTCTGGAAACAACCCCGCTCCTATTCCGCGACCTAGACTTGCAACTCCTTGCGTTCCTGTTTCCTTTCGATTGCTTGTCCTTAGGATGACCACCAAGGTTGTCTTCCTCCGCTGCAGCGCTTGCGCTTTCCCGGTCTGCGCCGGTACTTGGCCCACGGACCTCCTGGTGCCGCAGAGTCGGTTGACCCTAGCCGAGCCCCGCCAGCGTCGGTTGCCTGGTCTCAGCATGCCATCATTAGACCGTGTGATGGGTTTCCGATACCTTCCTGCCCTGTCCGTATCCGAAAATCTGACCCAATAATATTTAGGGTGTAACACACCGCCCCACTTCGACCGACACCGCGTCCCCCCAGAAAGCAGATGGTGGTGCTGTGGAAAGCCAGGCCGGACATCACCATCAAAATCCTATGGTGCCCAGCACACAAGGGGGCCCCAGCAATGATGAGGAAGTCGCAGCCAAACTCTGGACAGCGGCAGCAGCATCTATCGAGTGGGCAGCACGGAGCGGTGTAGCCTTCGACCATGGCAAAACTGAGGCCGCACTGTTCCATAGGAAGAAGTCGACCTCCAAGGCAACATTACGGCGCGGAATGCGCTGCACTGGCCCGCACGTTGGGGAGGCAGCCAGGAGGAACGCGACGCCGGAGCGGGTCACGAACTTCTTCGACGCCCAGGCTGCCATCAAGCAGATGGCATCAGATGAGCCGGGCCCCGGCCAGCAGTACGAACTCCAGGCAAGAAAGCACATCGCTACGCTGTGGAAGGCAAGGCCGGGCATCACCATCGAGATCCGATGGTGCCCTGCCCACAAGGGAATCGCCGGCAACGAGAAGACGGATCAATGGGCGAAGAATGCGGCAGAGGAGCTGGACACCAACGAGCTTTGTTGTTCGGAAGCAGCCTGTTGTCGCTTGTGCTTCCTGGTTGACCAGCAGCTGTAGCTCATTTGCCTGGTCATTGGTGCCCCAGGTGTGGTCACCCTTCCCAGCTCTGCTGTTACTGTCTTGTCGCCCCACTTCAACCGGCCCCCGCCCTGGCATATGAGAAGAGCAGGGAGGAGGATAATCGTGCTGGAATTCATATATGAACCTCTCCAACACCCTCTGGTGCAGGGGGGGGGCGGCGGGTACCGGTCGAAGCGGGGCAACAAGACAGTAACAGCAGAGCTGCCATCTCTCACCGAACGTATACCTATTCCCTCCGGCATCAGTATTCGTCGGTGTATCTTCACACAACCCGCGCTACCATTTCAACCAAACCTACTCCCCAGCTTCGAACAATCATCTCTGCCTATAAACTTTGGAGGCAGAAGGAAGCTGAGCAGTGATGACTGGAAGCTCGAGGATACTCCAAGAGTCAATCTGTTCCCGAACCTGTGACGTTGAAAAAGCTACAACCGGCCAGCGAAGAGAACCTGCAAAGGGCACTGCGATATCTCGACGACTTCTACAAACATGAACAATGCGCAACGCCCGTCATCGACCAAGTTCATTCTCTTCCCCCCATGGGAGATATTGCCCAATGGGTCAGGTATGTGGATTGCATGAGACAAGGTCACTAGGCAAATGTCATCCAGGACGAAACAATGCTACAAATATGGGAGGATTTAAGAGGAGCGCTCTACCAAAAGACTCTCAAATTATACAGTAATGCGGAGATCAAAAGGATATCTACGGTAAGAGCACAACCCGTCCAATGCATCTATACTGACCAAGGGGTAGTTTATCACCGATGGTGACCTCGGTTCCCCCGGTGAACCCTTGTACCTCCAGTTCCGAAAACGGAAGCCCAAGATGGTATTTGACCACCTTGATTTGTTCAATACTCTGCAATATCTCTGGTGCCGGGACCAGCACCTGTACAAAGGTGAACGCTATAGGGTTCAGTTTGCCCTTCTCCTACAAATTCTTGTCTATTCGTGCAGTCGGCCGGGAGCAGTGGTTGAGTCGTCCTGCCACAAGGGTTCGAATGAGGTTTTGACATACGGTGTAAGGGCCCATCCCTGGTCATCCCCTCGTCCATCATCTAGTCGGTCGTTAATTGAAACCAGGATGTGAAGCTTTCTATTGTCGCGAATGCCGGTCAGAATGTTGTCACGGCCGAAATCACGTATCGATATGTTAAGAACCATCACCAAAAAGAGTCATTCAGATCCACGCTGATTGAGGATCCCAAAGACTATGGCTATGGACTCTGTCCCATTACGCTCTTACTTGCACTAGCCTTCGCGGATGATGCGTTTGAAGCAGTCAGGACTCCTGCAGAATTATTCGCCAAAAAAGCATCGAACGAAGGAATTCTGCACCTGAGATTGAAACGCTCCGTACTCAGCCAGCCTCTGCTCAGGGAGATTGTTCGAGGGGAAGGTAGGGCAGGCAGTGCGGAAAGAGGTCTTCGTTACCGCGTTCTTCGTCCGCATATTGCTAGAATCATTCAAAGGGCCGGATTTGAGGAGGATTTCAGTCTGTATTCCATCCGCCATGGCTCTGCCAACATAACCGAGGGGAAAATCCCAGCAGCACGGCACAGACAGATGATGGGACACCGGCAGCCAAAAACATTCGAAAGAAACTATATCGCATACACTAGCTTCTCAGATATTCAGGCCCTATCACAAGACCAACCTGAGAGGTTAGACCTGCTTCACTCTCTTGCAAGGTCTAGTTCACGAAGGGACGTTAACACGCCGAACCAACTGCCTGACGAGGAAGTTGCCAAAGTGTGCCAGTCAGAAGAGCTGAAAGAATTCAACGAAGATCTAAGGGCCGCCCTTGATGCTCAGGACCATGCCGCTGCGGCTTAGGTAAAGTACGCTAGACGCTACAAAGTACGTAAACTCCTTGCAGACCGTCTGAAGTTGTATCGAAAGAACTGGTTTGAACAACGAGACCGCGAAAATGGACGGATCGTTATAGACCGATTCACAAAGATGGCGCACTTCCTCCCCCTCCAAAAAGAAAAGAAAACAGTGGCCAACTTAGCCGTCATTTTTGCTCGGGAAGTCTGGAAGTACCACGGACTCCCCACTGATATTTTCTCGGACCGCGACTCCTGATTCACTTCCGAGTCTTGGCAAGAATTCCGCTGGCTGTCTGTCATCTGCCCGAGGATGTCGACGGCCTTCCACCCTCAGACTGACGGACAAACAGGACGCCTCAACCAGAGGATCGAAGCGTACCTCCGAGCGTTCATTGGCCATGAGCAGGACAACTGGGTAGGCCTACTCCCAATGGCGAAGTTTGCCTACAACAATTCGATCACCATGGGAAATGGGATGTCTCCCTTCTACGCCAACTACAGATTTCATCCCGTGTCCTCCGACCCAGCTTCCTCGGGACCCTTGAACCCCACCAGCAAACTTTATGCCCATAGGATGCACGCGGTACACAAGGCGTCCGCCGAATGACTGGAAGCAGTGCACAAATGAATACGCCACTACACGAATCCCGAGTGAACAGAGCACCCGAAGTACCAGACCGGGGACTTGGTAATGCTCAATGGGCCCAACATCAAAACGCGCCGACCCTCCTGGATGCTGGACCACAAGAATCATGGCCCCTTCCAGGTGGAAAAGATCGTCTTACCCCTTGCAGTTCGACTTACGCTACCCCGGAAATGGAAGATTCACAACCTCTTTAATATCTCGCTACTCGAACCCTACCGAACTAGCGAATTCCGGGCGCCGCTGGACCTCTCAAAGATCCTTCGAGAGGCCGACAATATCGAACAAAGCGAGGAATACGATGTTGACGAGGTCCTTGGGAGCACCAGGAAAGGGCGCCGCGTGGTGTACCTTGTCAAATGGCTCGACTACCCAGACTGGAAGGACTGGACAGAAGAACCATACAACAACTTTTCGGTAGGCGGTCTGGAGAATCTCCGAGAGTTTCACCGACAAAAACCAGACGTGCCGAGGGACTACCAGCTCACCAAGGGCTAGACTCCAACCCACCCCTGGCGCATATCGAAGCTGACAGGGTTGAAGCACGGTCGGGGGGTAGTAGGATGAACAGGAGGAGGACTTCATCCAAACAAAGACTTTTTCGATGAGCAGAAGAGCAAAAAGGTATTGTAATCCCAGAAAGAAACAGCATCCGTCCTTTAACTGTGGCAAGGCGTAGGTGGCCGGTTAAGAGCTACTGGTTTTGACCGGCTCTGGCGGCGAGACTACCGTACGGCCAGCCTGATCCCCTGCTACACTGGCGTGCCAAGCCAACCCGTCTTCTGATCACCTCTTCGGGGGAACGATGCTGTTTGCTGGTTTCCTTTTGCACAACTCCGACAGTAGGATCCTGAACCGGTCGGGAGACCAACCAGATCCGAGGGCCGGCTGCCAATCGAATTGGTTCTGAAGTTTTTTCCCACTGTAGGGTTTTCTTCGGAACCAGGCGGCCGGAGGGATGCAGGGGTTGGAGGACTGCATTCCACCGTTCACACAAAGAAAGAGGAGGAGTCAGGATAAATCGGCTTTGGGCCGAAGCTAAGAAGGAGGGGGTGTAGTGTTACACCCAAGGGTAACAACGGGAATAAAGGTACAAAGGAGAAAGGTAGCAAACGGTAAGTCACGTGACTAGGGATCCCTGACGGAATCTCGGGACCTTGGAAAGCCAGTTCGGCACGAGGAAGTAAGGCAGAACGGTAACCCCGGTGTAAGCGTTGGCTAGGGTGGCGTACTAGGGCACAAACTGTCCAATACCACTATGTCCCCGCAGCCGGGTAGACCCGACACACTACCGACTCTTGTAGCCGCTGCATACGAGAACGAGATAAGGGGAGAAACTAGCTCCCTGCAAGTCGCACGCCATTAGCGGGGCTCATGTCGTAAGACAGGTTTGAGAGAGTCTAGACGAGAGGTAAGACCCAGAGTTAGGACCCTATGGCCGAAAAGGACGGACGTAGGAATAACTCCGGAGCGGGGAGGTGGCAACTCGAAGGGTGACGGGCTCTGGAAAGACCAACGTCTCATCCCGACTAGGATCTCAATAAAGAAACCAGCATAGTCCGGAAGACCAGTGCCTGGGGAAATACAAGGTCACCGTCTGTTAAGCCTCCACATTTATCGCTGGGACCGATCAGTACCAATCGAACCCACACACCGGACCCTCTGGGCCGCGCGCCTTGAGAATGAGCATCCGACGTAGCGATAGAGAAGAAAACCACGTGCCAGGAAAAAGTTTGCATATATACCGCACGAAAACTCCACCGGCTACCTTCTATTCCCCAACCTCGGATACAACACTCACGAAACACCCCAACACGCCGAACCTAAGATTATTCCGCTGTGAATAAAGACCATTCGAACAGACTCCACGATATCTTTACCTCCACCTCTGTACTCACGTACCCAGGTGTCACATGCCGTGGGCTTGGGTGCTGGTGGCCTTGGGGACACGTGGCGTCTGAGTTGCTCCAGTCACTGCCTCATCTCTGGTGTTGTGGGTACCGCCGGAGGTCTCTGTTGCCGGAACATCGGGCACGGGTTTAGGTGTAGCGGGCTTCCCAACATTGGTTGTGAGTGGGCCGATGGGGTGCTGGTGCTGGTCTGGCGTGTGGGGCTTCTCCATGCGGGTGGTCCTGCCGGCACTGGTGGTGTTGTTGGCAGCGGGATTCTGGTCGCAATGCGCTGGATCTCTGCTCTTGCCTCCCGGAGTTGGTTGTCCAGGGTGGACACCTGGTTCTGGTGTGTGGCTGCCGACAGTTCCACGTTTTCCTGAAAGTTGGCCAGTTGTTGATTCCGGGCTGTGTTAGCGTCCGCCAGGAAGGACAGGATGTCGTTTACCCGAGCCAGCTGAGTGGCCTGACATATTTGTCACTCGTTGGCCTCATTGGTGCGCTCGATGATTGTCTGCCAGACATTTCTGGTGAGGGATTTGTATGCGTTTGCTGCGTTCGACAGCTCGCTGTGTATCCATTCTTCCACTATTTTCTCGTTAGCGTTGACACAGTCATATACGTACCTAGTACCTTCCCCCAAGGTTTAATAGGCCTGTTCGATTTCCCGCGTCCGTCGGTCAGTTTTATCATAGGCGTCGCCGCACAGCCCAGTAAGCTGTTGTAGGTCGTTCTTGGCCTGCTGTTGCTGGTTCACTAGGGTCCTAACCTAGACTGCGGGGTTGGCTATTTCCACTGCTTGTTCTGGTCTGGGTGTTCCGTCGGTGATCTGGAGCAGGTCGCGAGGGACCTCGAGCCAGAGCATGTTGAAGTCTGAAGAGGTCATCATTGCTCAATACAGGTCGAGGAAGTCTCCGCTGTAGATGGTTGAGTCGTAGTCGAAATCGTAATAGAATAGGTCGAAGAGTTCGTCTTCATCGAAATTGGCCGGTTGGGATAGTAGCACACAGTTCCACCACTGCTGGGTATACCAATGGTATGGGGCGCACTCGATTGTTTCGTGAATCGGCTTTGGTCTGTCGAAGAGTTCTTCCTACTGCTCGTACTTTGAGATTTCGTCGTCGATTGTCTGAAAGGTGTAGGCGAAAGAGTATTGAGACTTAGGCTCCAAGAAGGTAGATAGTTCGAGTAGGTAAAGGTGGTCTTTGAAGTAGGTGTCGTCAAAGTAAGTCATGAAAGTAGGGTGATTTTTGAGATCAAGATTATAGTGTGACACTGGGGTTGTATCGTGACTGGAGTGTAATGTGACACTGGGGTGGTATCGTAACCGGAGTGTAGCAAGAATCAAAGGTAATCAGGCTACTTTCGATAATTCACAGTGGAATAATCTTAGATCTTGTGTGTGGGTTCGGTGGTAGACGGGTCCAGCAGCTTGCCCGGCAGCTCGCTCGTATCGTATCGGTCTGGTTCGGAGTCTGCCGAACAGCTCGCTCGACAACTGCCTCACAGGTAAGATAAGGTAAGGAATACGCTCACACACCAGACCCTCCTGGGTGAGCGCCGGAGCCCGAAGCTACTCGTCTTGGTCGGTCTGACGATAAGGGCAGATGAGGTTTCATGCAAGCGGGTGGGGTGCTTTCCTACCGGACTCTCTTCCATGCGCCAACAGCAGGCGACGTGGCATCCCCTCCTTTCGGGGGAGGGGTCATAGCCCAAGTCCAGCGGTCCGTACGCCATCAGCAGGCGATGTGGCATCCCCTCCTTTCGGGGGAGAGGTTCTAGCACAAGCATCTCTCCGTTTGCAATCTTCCCCTCATCTCCGGAGTTTTAGATTTCGTACAGCCAGTCTTGGCCGTAAGCTAAACTCTGTTCCTTATCTCCCGCCTAGACTCTCAAGCCCCTTGCGTATCCTCCCGTCTCCTTCCCGATCAACTGTCATCTCGCTTGCATCACTTGTAGGAGCGCTCGTAGGATCGCTCGTAGGATCGCTCGTAAGATCGCTCGTAGGATCGCTCGTAAGATCGCTCGTAGGATCACTCGTCGGATTGCTCGTCGGATTGCTCGTAGGAGGAAAGGTCGTTGACTCGACGTCTGGGTGATCGGTAGGTGGTCCATTGATGATTGACCGTTCTGTGGTTCATGGTTCCGCTGATGATTCCGATGATCATTTCGATGTTGATTCCGATGATCGTTTCGATGATGATTCCAATGGTCGTTTCGATAACGATTCCGATAATCGTTAAGATGATGATTCGGATAATCGTTGCGATGATGATTCTGATGATCGTTTTGATGTTGATTCCGATAATCGTTTTGATGATGATTCCGATAATCGTTTTGATGATGATTCCGATGATTGTTTCCTCCTCCTTCGCCCCCAGCGAGGAGTCGTATAAGTATTTGGCTCGGCGAGGTCACGTGCTGCGGGGAAATTACCCCACACCGCAATGTGAAAACTCTTTGCCTTGGCACTAAATTTCATCAGCGTAAAGAGGATAACTCTAGATTGGGTCAGACAGTAGTGCTTTTTCCGTATCTTCCCGAGAGTGGCCAGAGCAGGTGCCGCTCCTTAAGTCCTCTCGTCGTGATTGGGTGCTGCGATTGGGTTGCGTGCAAGTTTGATTTCGTTACTCGACCGGAGCCGTCAGCAACAAGCCCTCAACCGTACCAGCTGATCCTTCTCGGCCGCAATGGGCACCAAGGTATAGCTCCGCCCCATATCGCTCCCAACAGACTCTCGAACTGTTCCTGAGGTGCAGTCCAGTAGCGGCGTTTGCACTCTCCCGAATCACAAGCCGGTACTTGGTCTGGTGGCTACCCAGCACTACAGGATCGGGTTGCGGACAAGCCTCCACTCCAGTATTAATTCAACTCAACGTCCTCACCCTGGTGCGGCGTGTGTCCTGCCTCATAATCGTTGTAAGCATCTCGGATAAGTGGGGATACGCTCACGCTGTCAAGCACTGGCAGAGTTCAGAGTTCATCGCCATAATCGCGTGTTAGTAACAAAGATGCGAGTGGTAGCATGAACCCTCGTGTCTCCCGACCATGGGGTGCAGCTCTATCGCCTCGGGCCTTCGAGCCGTCTGCGACGATACAGCGATTCCTGATTCGTGGTGTTATTCCGCGGGAAACAACCCTACTCCCATTCCGCGACCTAGACTTGCAACTCCTTGCGTTCCCCTTTCCTTCCGATTGCTTGTCCTTATGATGACCACCAAGGTTGTCTTCCTCCGCGGCAGCGCTTGCGCTTTCCCGGTCTGCGCCGGTACTTGGCCCAGGGACCTCCTGGTGCTGCAGAGTCGGTTGACTCGAGCTGAGCCCCACCAGTGCCGGTTGCCCGGTCTCGGTATGCCGTTCTAAGACCGTGTGACGATTTTCCGATACCTTCCTGCCCTGTCCGTATCCGAATGTCCGACCCCTAATATTTAGGGTGTAACAGTAGGTAGGAGTGACCGTGCCTTATTCGGGGATCGCCTGATTGTCATGCTTGCCTTGCCTCTGGTTCTGTTTTGGGGTAAGGAGAATATGACCTTACAGGAGCGTGTCAAGTTCATCGGGTCGTTTCGGGTTTTTCGCCGGACGCTTGGGCCGCGGTTTCTCATGGTTGCCCAACAAGCGGGTCTTTTTGTCGATTGCAATGCTTTGTTACTGAAGTCCTCTGCCACTTCAGCCCACTACCGCCAGGTCCTTGGTGGAACAGGTTTTTAGCCCTCGGTGAGCCGCTAGTCCCTCAGTGCATCCGGATTTCGTTGGTGAAACTCTTGGAGTTTCTCCAAACTGCCTCCTGAGAAGTTGTCGAATGGTTCTTCTGTCCAGCCTTTTTGTTCCGGATAGTTGAGCAACTTGACGAGGTAGAGGATTCGTTTGTTATTTCCTCGGCCGCACTTGACCGAGCACATAACTTCCTCGACATCATATTCCTCCGATCGTTCAATGTCGTTTGCCTCGCGTAGCACATTTGAAGGGTCGGGAGGCGCTCGGGGTTCGCTTGTTCGATCGGGTTCGAGTAGCGAGACATGGACGACATTGTGGATCTTCCATTTCCACGGTAACGTAAGGCGGACGGCCAAGGGCGAGACAATTTTCTTGATCTGGAAGGGACCCTGATTCATGTAGTCTAGTTTCCTTGCTGGGCGGCGCGTTTTGATGTTGCGGCTGTTGAGCATCACCAAGTCTCCTACTTGGTATACCGGGGGTTCTTTTCGCGTCAGATCGGTGTACCAGTGCATTCGCTCCTTTGCATCTTCCAGCCCTTTCCGGGATTCGTCGTGCACGGTATGCATCCAGTGGGCATAGACCTGGCTTGCCAGGTTGAGGGGTCCATTGATGCGGGGTTGATGGCTGCCGGGTGGAAGCCATAGTTAGCGTAGAACGGAGACATACCATTTCCCCTGGTGGTCAAGTTGTTGTAGGCGAACTCAGCCATCGGTAGCAGTCCTACCCAGTCATCTTGTTCCTTGCTGACGAACGCTCGGAGGTAGGTTTTGATCATTTGGTTGAGTCGTTCCGTTTGGCCATCGGTCTGTGGATGGAACTCTGTTAACATTCACGGCCGAATTCCTGAGAGTCATAGGAACTCCTTCCAGGTTTCCAAGGTAAACCTGGAGTCGCGGTCAGACACAATATCAGTGGGGAGGACATGGTACTCCCATACTTCTTCGGCAAAGATGACAGCTAGGTCTGCCACCGTCTTTCCTTCCTTTCTCAAAGGAAAGAAGTGCGCCATCTTGGTGAATCAGTTGATGATCACCCATAGTTGGTCGCAGCCGTCCGAGATTGGGTGTTCCGTGATGAAGTCCATTGCTATGGATTGCCACGGGGCGTCAGGCAATTCTAGTGGGGAGGACAGCCCATAGGGTTGGTGCTGGGATGCCTTGTTCTGTTGGCATTCGGGGCAGCTCCTGACAAAGTCGATGATTCGTTTGTACATCGTTGGCCTCCAGAAGTTTCGTCGGATCAGTTCGATGGTTTTGTCCTGTCCCATGTGTCCTGCCACCTTTGTTTTGTGCTCTGTTTCCAGGATCCTTTGTACCAGTCATTTCGGAACCCAGAGCAGGTTCTTTCAGTATAGCACCGCATTTTCGTTTCCTAGTTCCTTGACCTTTCAGTCCTTCAGCGGCAGTTCATCCGTCGCCGCTTCCTGTTTCTTTGTCTGTTTGTAGGCTTCGTCCTTCTTTCCTTCTTTTCTGATGTCTGCTAAGAATTCTTCTGCCCATCTTCTTGCCATGAGCGTCGTTATTCTGGCCGATGAGCAAATGAAGGAGCGTCCTAGTTGTTGTTCGAAGTGGTTTTCTCTCAAAACCATCGTTATCGGCTCATTTTCTACCCCCCCCTTTTCAGAGCGGTACTCCGAACGCCTTGACAACACGTCCGGCTTCCCGTTTTGAGTGCCTGGTCGGTAATAGATTCTGTAATCGATGCCGGCCAGCTCCTGCGCCCACCTCGCTTGTCGTCGGTTTAATACTTTAGTTGTCGTAAAGTATTGTAGATTTTGGTGATCCGAATATACCTGGACCTGGTTCGTTGCTGCCTCGCAGTAACGTCTCCAATGTTTGAAGGCGTCCACCACTGCTAAGAGTTTTTGTCATGGATTTTGTATTTAATTTCCACAGGCTGGAACTTTCTTGAGTGGAACGCCACTGGATGCTGCCGATTTTCATCGTCTCTTTGGGATAGGCCGGCTCCCAATGCGAAGTCTGAGGTATCGGTTTCGATCACGACCGGTCGCCGGGCATCGAAATGGGCGAGGATGGGTGCCGTCGTGAACCGACGCTTTAGCTCCTTAAAGGCTTTTCCTGCCTTAGGGTCCCAAGACCATTTTTCTGTTTTCTTTGTTAGTTCCGTTAGGGGTCGCGCTATCTTGGAGTAGTCTTTGATGAAGTGTCTGTAGAAGTTGGCGAATCCCAGGAAGGACTGGGTTTCGCTCACCGACCTGGGCTCTTCCCAATTTAATACCGCTTCCACCTTCAATTGAGTCATTCCTATCCCGTTTCTTCCGATGACGTATCCCAGGAATTCTACCCCCTGGGTTTTCCAGACGTATTTCTCCGGTGAGACCGCTAATTCATTGGTCTGGAGTCTTTCCAGGACTTCCTTGACCAAGCGGTTGTGTTCTTTCTCGGTTTTGGAGTAGACCATATCCTTTCCGATATGCTCGACATGGGAACATTGGCGTACATGGACAACATACTAGTCTACGCCGACAGAGAGGAAAAGCATGACGAAACGGTCAGAGAAGTCCTGAAATGCCTACAAAACAACGGTCTGGCCGTCTCGCCTGAAAAGTGCGTATGGAAAGCCCTGGAAGTGGAGTTCCTGGGCTACATCATCGGAAGGAACGGGATAAGAATGTCGGAAGAAAATGTGGAGGCAATACTCAGCTGGAAAATGCTGGAATCCCTCACAGAAACACAATCGTTTTTGGGGTTCGCCAACTTTTACAGACCTTTTATCCGCGACTACTCCTGAGTGGCGAGACCACTTACCGAGCTGACCAAAAAGGACAGGGAATGGTCCTGGAATGCGGAAGCGGATGAAGCCTTCCCAGAACTAAAGCGACGATTCACTACTGCCCCGATTTTGGCACACTTCGACCCCGCAAAAGAAGTGATCATTGAAACCGACGCATCGGACTTTGCGATAGGAGCAATACTATAGCAGCGGGACGAGGAGAAACGCCTACACCTAGTGGCATTCCACTCCAGGAAGTTCCAGCCGGCGGAAATCAACTATAAAATCCACGACAAAGAACTCCTGACGGTAGTGGACTCCTTCAAACACTGGCGGCGGTACTGTGAAGGTGCAACCGACCAGGTCCTGGTCTATTCAGACCATCAGAACTTGGAATACTTTACGACAACTAAAGTATTAAACTGACGACAAGCAAGATGGGCACAAGAGCTGGCCGGCATTAACTTCAGAATCTACTACCGACCAGGCACTCAGAATGGAAAACCAGACGCACTATCGAGGCGTTCGGAGTACGGCCATGAAAAGGGGGGGGGTAGAAAAACAGCCAATAACCACGGTTTTGGCAAAAAATCACTTCGAGGAACGACTGACGCGATTGTTCATCTGCTCCTCGGCGCGGCTGGCATCTCTCCCGGAAAGAAAGTGGACAGAAGAATTCCTGGCGAAGGTTAGGGAGGAAGGAAAGAGGGACGAAGCCTATGAACAGGCGAGGAAACAGGAAGCGTTAACGGGAGAACCATCGCCGAAGGACCGAAAGGTCAAGGAACGAAGTTGCGAAAACAACCTACTGTACTGACGGAACCTGCTCTGGGTACCGGAGGGATTGGTGCAGAGGATTATGGAGTCAGAACACGACACGAAGGTGGCAGGACACATGGGGCTGGATAAAACCATCGAACTAATTCGACGAAACTTCTGGGGGCCAAAGATGAACGAACGGATCATTGACTTTGTCAGTAGCTGCCCCAAATGCCAACAGAAGAAGGCGTCCTGGCACCCACCCTATCGGCTGTCCTCCCCACTAGAATTGCCTTACGCCCCATGGCAATCCATAGCAATGGACTTCATTACGGAACTCCCAATCTCGGACGAATGCGACCAACTATGAGTGGTCATCGACCGGTTCAACAAGATGGCGCACTTCCTCACTTTGAGAACGGAGGGAAAGACAGTGGCAGATCTGGCCGTCATCTTCGCCCGAGAAATATGGAAGTATCATGGCCTCCCCACTGATATTGTGTCAGACTGTGACTCCAGGTTTACCTCGGAAACTTGGAAGGAGTTCATACGACTCTCGGCAATCCGGCCCCGAATGTCAACCACATTCCATCCGCAGACCGACGGCCAATCAGAGCGGCTCAACCAGACGATCGAAGCCTACCTCCGAGCGTTTGTCAGCAAGGAACAGGACGACTGGGTACGCCTGCTGCCGATGGCCGAGTTCACCTACAACAACTCGACCACCATGGGCAATGGTATGTCTCCATTTTATGCTAACTATGGCTTCCACCCAGCGGCCATGGACCCCGTGTCAACAGAACCTCTGAACCCAGCGAGCCAAGTCTATGCCCACTGGATGCACGCCGTGCACGACGAATCCCGGAAAGGGCTGGAAGACGCATAGGAGCGAATGCGCTGATACACTGACCCGGCGCGAAAGGAACCCCCGGCATACCAAGTAGGAGACTTGGTGATGCGCAACAGACGCAACATCAAAACGCGCTGCCCCTCGAAGAAACTGGACCACAAGAATCATGGTCCCTTCCAGATCGAGAAACTCGTCTCCCCCCTGGCCGTCCGCCTCACGCTGCCCCGGAAATGGAAAATCCACAACGTCTTCCACGTCTCGCTGCTCGAACCCTACCGAACCGGCAAACACCAGGCCCCGCCGGACCCTTCAAAGGTACTCCGAGAAGCAGGTGACATCGAACAGTCGGAGGAATACGACGTTGAAGAAATTATGGCCTCTGTCGAACGCGGCCGGGGAAATAATAAACGAATCCTATACCTTGTCAAATGGCTCGAGTATCTGGAGCGCAAGGACTGGACGGAAGAACCATTCGACAACTTTTCAGTAGGCGGCCTGGAGAAACTCCAGGAGTTTCACCGACGAAACCCAGATGCGCTGAGGGACTAACGACTCGCCGACCTCTAGCCGAAAAGCGCGAGCGGTAGTAGGGATGAAGGGGTTGGATGACTTCATCCCGCACACACGAACGAGACCCAGTTGACCAACTTTCGGAATAAGGAACCGGTGGTTCGGATCCAGGGCCGCGGGTGCACCCCATCCCCGACAGTGCGGGCACTCCTCGGCACGCCCACAGGAGGCCACTACCCGGATCCCGGTTACTAGCACGAAGAGCACCATAGGCTCTGCCCGTACGAAAAGAGCTCGGTTCGGACCAACCCCAGAACTGAAGTCCGAAACAAGGAGCAACCCGGAAAAGACCCTCTTCTCAGGCACCCGAATGCCTTCCGGGAAGGGATACCCGCGCCAGGTACCACACAACCCGGTAACGAGGACTCGCGAGAACCAGAAGGGAGATACGGGACGATGACCAAGAAGGCGCGGGCACTTCTTGACACACTTGCTTCATCTGGATGAGTTGTTGTGGCCTCTATCTGAATCTCGGTTCCAGCCCTCGGCCCACTGAATTCCTACTTGCTCTCCGAAGAAATCGAATCCCGGTTAGGACGCGGCGCGGCCCCACCAAAAGCCTAAAGACCAAACGACAGTATGAGTACGCACCGGCCTACTCAGAGGGCCCAGTCATTCCGACAGATTACAGAGTCATGCCGTGATCCGGTGGCTGGGAGGGCTGTAGGGGAGGAGGACTACAGTCACGGTAACTACACAAAAAAAGCTACCACACAAGCACACACACCTAAGAAAGAGACGGGCTACCTAGATAGAAAGAAAAGTGTTAGCGCTCGGGACGAGGCTAAGGGGGAGGGGAGGTAGTGTTACACCTGAAATATCTCGAGTACGTAGCCAAGCTAGAGAAAGGTACGGAAGGATGACGGAACGCACTCAGACAGTCTAGGAGGGAGATAAGGTCCGGAGATGAGCTTATGGCCAAGACAGACCTAAGACACATATCTCCGGAGGTGAGGGGAAGATTGCAAAGGGCGAGATGTTTCGGCTATGACCCCTCCCCCGAAAGGAGGGGATGCCACGTCGCCTGCTGATGGCGTACGGACCGCCGGACTTGGGCTATGACCCATCCCCCGAAAGGAGGGGATGCCACGTCGCCTGCTGATGGCGTACGGAAGAGTGTTTGGTAACGGAGAACACCCCGCCCGTTTGCAGGAAACCTCATCTCCCCTTATCTATACCCTGCCAGGACCAATGAGTCGCCCACGAGGTCCATGCACCTCGGGGGAATCCAAGTCCGAGTCACCATTTCTCACGACGGCTTCACTCAGATATAAGACAGAGGTTTTCCGCCCCGACGAGAGGAAAATCAGCACGAACATCCTCACCAAAACACTACCACCGAACCCACACACAAGATCTAAGATTATTCCGCTGTGAATTATCGAAAGTAGCCTGATTACCTTTGATTCTCTCCGCACTCCGGTTACGATACAACCCCAGTGTCACAGTGCCACTCTATTCTTCACTATTTCCAACAGATTAGGAGCCCGGCCCAGCGCCATCAATAACCTCGATTCCTACTCTACTATATGGATCCTCATCCATTGACTGCACGATCGTCATATCCACCTTTCCTATTCCAACCCATCAAACCTGCATAGCACGTCGGGCGTGCGTATCCCTTCCACACCATCTGCATCACGGCAACGGCAAGAGCAAGAGCAATAGCGGCAGCCGCACCCCACGCCGGAGCTACCTTGCACTCTCGAGGATGTGATTGCTGTGCGCGCTTGAGAATGCGGGAGCTGCTGCGGCTCCCCCATTCCGGAGCAGTCGCGGGCGCCTTACTATGTACGCTCAATGCTGACAATGGACAGATTTTCATATGGATCGGCCTCGGAATTGACCTGGTATCCAGGGGAAGCTTCTGGTGAAGCACGTGGCGGGTGGTTAAACAGGTTTTCTTTCCCTCTCCTTTCTTACTTTGGTGGATGCACTCTTTCTCCTATGTCCGTGACTTTCCCATGAGGTTTTTTTTACATGGCTATGAGTTTTAACGAGGCATCCAAGGATACTGGGGTTTAACGTTTTCTCCTCTGCTGCTGTTAGTTGCTATAGAAATAATGTTCCGCCGACGACCGTGTATCTTTAATCCAATCCACTATGTTCATCTCTATTGATCCCTATATCAGCAAGGGGCACACGTAGTGGGCCTAAGGAGAGAAGGATCAGAAAAGTTGAGAAAAAAGCGCGGGGTTTGCGCGCAAATGGCGGACAATGCTCCCAGCGCTGTACCCAGTGGGGTAATGCGGAACACAACAGCACCACTTGCGATGAAGTCCTGTCAGCTTCCAATTGTATACCCTGTGGAATAGAGGGCAGTTTCAAATGGATCGATTCACTCCTGTCGACTGCTGTTTACCCCATTATTGTAACCGCGTTGAATTGAGGTGCCGTCAATGCTAACCCTGTCCCGAGAGAAAACTGTGGCATTTTAGACGTTTGCGGTTAGATTATACGTCACCATTGGGAGCACTGGGAATAACTAGATACATATTTTGAGGGGAGCATTGTGGCCGAAGGGCGGCGGGAATCGAACCGGCCCCCGGGCTCGAGTAATTTTATTTTTCACTCAAGTCATCCGATTTATTGACTCGCGTTTCTATACATGACTCGAGTCATTCTTCTTCTTGACTATAGCCATTCGTTTTGTTGTCAGTGCAGCCCGAGCGAGAAAGGGTGCTGGGCGACCGTTATGATCATTTCATACTCCATCACCACATCATACGTATAAGACAATACCTATTTAATTGACCATTGCTGCTTGAGGTTTAAAGTCATTACGTTAAATCGTACTTTGCACCGTCCTGCCAACACAAAGATCAACTTAAGTAATGATCATCGGCAGCCAGCACACTTTCTCACGAGGATCACCCAGACATTTCTGCCTCGTGCCAATAAAAGAATACCAGTTAGGTCACGTACAATTAAGTAATATCAAAAAAAAGAAAAGAATGTCTTCAATTCAGGGCATCGGAGAACAGACTGACAGAACAAACCCGAAAACACCAACACCCGCCAACTAACGGAGTTCAAACCCTTGATGCTCGCATTCCAGGAATTCAAGTCCAACAAATCTTGTCCATATGAATCTCCATTTCCCGAGTGAGTGAAGGCTATACCGCAGCGCTACTTCCTAGCCAACTCTCTAGCCCGTTTTAAGCTGCCGCCCATAACCCGATCCACTTCTTCGACCGTCTTTATGTATCTCGTGAACTGAGGGGCCACCACTATCGTCTGATCTCTGAGCTCGCGGGTTTTCGCCGGGACCTCTTCTTCCTTCGGCCCCCGGCGGTTCTCCACGATCCACAGGAATCGGAATTCAATATTCTCACAGTTCATGTGAGCCTTCCAGTCCTCCCAACGGCTGAAAAAATCTTCCTCCGAGTCGCTGTG